>ERZ650307.9-NODE-9-length-81652-cov-12.663149_pt1 | contig 81652 bp, 77 predicted proteins | sample MGYA00376243_ERZ650307 | MGnify/ENA primary metagenome ERZ650307 (study PRJEB26733, sample SAMN07839242) | wastewater metagenome | biome: urban; feature: artificial channel; material: waste water | place: USA: North Carolina | collected 2016-03-31 ... | reverse complement strand
CCGTGAAGGTGGTCGTACCGTTGGTGCCGGTGTTGTCGCCAAGATTCTTGCGTAATTAGGAGCGGGTATGCAAAGCCAAAAAATCCGTATCCGTCTGAAGGCGTTTGACTACAATTTGATTGACCGCTCTGCTCAGGAAATCGTTGACACTGCCAAGCGCACTGGCGCAGTGGTCAAGGGTCCTGTGCCGTTGCCAACCAAAATTGAACGCTATGACGTGTTGCGCTCACCGCACGTTAATAAGACCTCTCGCGACCAGTTTGAAATCCGCACGCATCTGCGTTTAATGGATATTGTTGATCCTACTGATAAGACCGTTGACGCTTTGATGAAGCTGGATTTGCCTGCTGGCGTAGATGTTGAAATTAAGCTGCAGTAAGACTGTAGGCACGATTTGCTGCTGGGTAAGTGCTTGCAGTAATTGAAGTTTTCGTGCTACATTCGCGGGCTCACCTCTCTGGTGAGCCCGTTTTGTTATTTGCTGGTCAATCGTAACTGGCACCTGATAAAGGAAATAACGATGAGTTTAGGTCTTGTCGGTCGCAAAGTCGGCATGACCCGCGTTTTTGCTGAGGATGGCGCAACCATCCCAGTAACTGTGCTGGACATGTCGAACAATCGCGTCACGCAAATCAAAACCAGCGAAACCGATGGCTACAATGCTATCCAAGTTGCGTTTGGTTCCAAAAAAGCAAGCCGCATCAATAAGGCTGAAGCTGGCCATTTTGCAAAGGCTGGTATTGAGGCCGGTCGTGGTTTGCACGAGTTTTTGCTGGATGCCGCCAAGTTGGGCGAGCTGAAGGCCGGTGATGCTATCACCGTTGAAGTATTTGAAATTGGTCAGCTTGTTGATGTGACAGGTACGAGCCAAGGTAAGGGCTTTGCTGGTGCGATTAAGCGCCATCATTTCTCCTCCAACCGTGCTTCGCACGGTAACTCTGTTTCGCATCGTGCCCCTGGTTCTATCGGGATGGCGCAAGATCCAGGTCGTGTATTTCCTGGTAAGCGGATGGCAGGTCAGCTTGGTAACGTGAAGCGTACTGTGCAGAGCCTAGAAGTGGTTCGCATTGACGTAGAACGCCAATTGCTCCTGATTAAGGGTGCTGTTCCTGGCTCTAAAGGTGGTGACGTGGTTGTTCGCCCGGCAGTGAAGGCAGGTGCGTGATGGAACTAAAAGTAATCAATGCTGAAGGCCAAGCAGTAGAAAGCTTGTCTGCTTCCGACGTATTGTTCGGTCGTGAATATAATGAGGCTTTGGTTCACCAAGTGGTGACTGCCTATTTGGCAAACGCGCGTAGCGGGAATCGTGCTCAAAAAGGCCGTAGCGAAGTGGCGAAGTCCACCCGCAAGCCTTGGCGGCAAAAAGGTACCGGTCGTGCACGCGCAGGTATGGCGTCCAGCCCTATCTGGCGTGGGGGCGGTAAGATTTTCCCAAATAGCCCAGAAGAAAACTTCTCGCACAAAGTGAACCGTAAGATGTTCCGTGCTGGTGTTTCTACCATTCTGTCGCAATTGGTGCGTGATAGCCGTTTAGTTGTTGTTGACTCGTTTACTGTTGATAGCCCGAAGACACGCGAATTCGCAAGCAAAGTTAAGGCAATGGGTTTGGATCAGGCTTTGGTTATTACCAAGGAATTGGACGAAAACCTGTATCTGTCTTCACGCAACTTGCCAAATGTGTTGGTGATTGAAGCGGCTCAAGCTGATCCTTATAGCTTGGTGCGTTTCAAAAAGGTTGTCATCACCCGTGATGCGATCAAGCAACTCGAGGAGCAATGGGCATGAACCAGGAACGTCTGATGCAAGTCATCCTTGCTCCGGTTGTCTCCGAGAAAAGTACCCTCGTCGCAGACAAAAATGAGCAAGTGGTGTTTAAAGTAGTGACCGATGCAACCAAGCCAGAAGTAAAGGCTGCTGTTGAACTTTTGTTCAACGTGAAGGTTGATAGCGTCAATATCTTGAATGTCAAAGGCAAGGTTAAGCGCTTTGGTCGTTTTACCGGTCGTCGCAAAGACTGGAAAAAGGCTTATGTGTGCCTCGTGCCTGGGCAGGAAATTGACTTTTCCACTGCGCAGTAAAGGGAGATAGAACATGGCATTAGTAAAAGTTAAACCGACATCTCCGGGTCGTCGCGCAGTTGTCAAGGTCGTTACCCCTGGCTTGCACAAAGGTGCGCCGTACGCGCCTTTGTTGGAAAAGCAAATCCAAAATGCTGGCCGCAATAACAATGGGCATATCACTACTCGCCATCGTGGCGGTGGTCATAAGCATCATTACCGGATGGTGGATTTCCGTCGTAACAAAGATGGTGTCTCTGCAACAGTTGAGCGGATTGAATACGATCCAAACCGTACTGCACACATTGCATTGCTGTGCTATGCCGATGGCGAACGCCGTTACATCATTGCACCTAAGGGCGTGAAGGCTGGTTCTGTGCTGCTGTCTGGTTCGGAAGCTCCTATCAAGGCAGGTAACTGCTTGCCTTTGCGTAATATCCCTGTGGGTACAACCATCCACTGCATCGAAATGCAGCCAGGTAAGGGTGCGCAAATTGCGCGTTCTGCTGGGGCTTCTGTGCAGTTGTTGGCGCGTGAAGGTGCTTACGCACAATTGCGCTTGCGTTCTGGTGAAATTCGCAAAGTTCATGTGGATTGCCGCGCAACAGTCGGCGAAGTGGGTAATGAAGAGCATCAGCTCCGCTCCATTGGTAAGGCCGGTGCAATGCGCTGGAGAGGGATTCGTCCGACCGTTCGCGGTGTGGCAATGAACCCTGTGGATCACCCACACGGTGGTGGTGAAGGTAAGACAGCTGCTGGTCGTGATCCTGTTAGCCCATGGGGAACCCCAACCAAGGGTTACCGTACTCGTCGTAATAAGCGTACGAACAACATGATCGTGCGTCGTCGCTATTCGAATAAAGGGTAATTGACAATGGCACGTTCAATTAAAAAAGGTCCATTTGTTGATCTGCATTTGATCAAAAAGGTCGATGCTGCTCGTGCAACGAGCGACAAGCGCCCGATCAAGACTTGGTCACGCCGCTCCACTGTGTTGCCTGAATTTGTTGGCTTTACCATTGCCGTGCATAACGGCAAGGCACATGTTCCTGTCTATGTGACAGAAAACATGGTGGGTCATAAATTAGGCGAATTTTCGCTGACACGTACCTTTAAAGGCCACGCTGCCGATAAGAAGGCGAAACGATAAGGTGATGCAATGAGAGTATCTGCTGTTTTGAAGAATGCTCGCCTGTCGGCACAAAAGTGCCGTTTGGTAGCCGATCAAGTCCGAGGTCTGCCAGTTGACGCTGCGTTGAATCTTCTAACCTTCAGCCCCAAAAAGGGTGCTGTGCTGCTGAAGAAATTGCTTGAAAGTGCAATTGCTAACGCGGAGCACAACGAAGGTGCTGATATTGACACATTGAAAGTGGCAACAGTGTTCGTGGACAAGGGTGCAAGCTTGAAGCGCTTTTCTGCACGAGCAAAAGGCCGGGGTAACCGGATTGAAAAGCAAACTTGCCATATCACGCTGACCGTGGGCAACTAAGGAAGAGAACATGGGACAGAAGATTGATCCGCGGGGCTTTCGTCTCTGCGTAAACAAAAACTGGTCTTCCAAGTGGTTTGCCAACAGCCAGAAGTTTGCTGGCATGCTGAAGGAAGACATCGAAGTGCGTGAGTTTCTGAAGAAGAAACTAAAGCACGCTTCGGTAAGCCGTGTGGTAATTGAGCGCCCAGCAAAGAGTGCCCGTATTACTATCCACAGCTCCCGCCCAGGGGTTGTGATTGGCAAAAAGGGTGAAGATATTGAATTGCTCAAGCAAGAACTTGCTCGCCGTATGGGTGTGCCTGTTCATGTCAATATCGAAGAAGTGCGTAAACCTGAAATCGATGCGCAAATCATTGCTGATGGTATTGCTGCTCAATTGGAAAAGCGTGTGATGTTCCGCCGCGCCATGAAGCGTGCAATGCAAAATGCGATGCGTTTGGGTGCGCAAGGCATCAAGATTATGAGTTCCGGTCGTTTGAACGGGATCGAAATCGCACGTAGTGAATGGTATCGCGAAGGCCGTGTGCCATTGCATACACTGCGTGCTGATGTGGACTACGCAACCTCTGAAGCACAAACAACTTACGGCGTTATCGGCGTAAAAGTTTGGGTTTACAAGGGCGAAGTAAAGCCAGGTCAAGTTCAGGTTGAGCCAGCTCAGCCTGAAAAGAAATCGAGAAAGGCAGGGGCGCGTAATGCTGCAACCAACTAGACTCAAATACCGTAAACAGCAAAAGGGTCGCAATACTGGTATTGCTACCCGTGGCAATAAGGTGAGCTTCGGCGACTTCGGCCTGAAGGCTGTTGGTCGTGGTCGTTTGACTGCCCGCCAAATTGAAGCTGCTCGCCGGGCAATGACACGTCACATTAAGCGTGGCGGTAAAATCTGGATTCGTGTGTTCCCTGATAAACCTATTTCCACTAAGCCTGCAGAAGTTCGTATGGGTAATGGTAAGGGTAGCCCAGAGTACTACGTGGCAGAGATTCAGCCAGGTAAGATGTTGTACGAAATGGATGGCGTGAATGAAGATTTGGCGCGCGAAGCATTCCGCTTAGCTGCCGCTAAATTACCAATTCCCACCACGTTTGTTGTTAGACAGGTAGGTCAATGATGAAATCGTCTGAATTGAGAGCAAAGTCGGTCGAAGAACTCAAGGCTGAACTGATGAGTCTGTTGAAGGCACAGTTTGGTCTGCGTATGCAAATCGCAACCCAACAGTTGACGAAGACCAGCGAATTGAAAAAGGCTCGCCGCGACATTGCGCGTGTGCGTACCATCTTGCATGAGAAGGTAGCTTGATATGAGCGAAACCACAAAAAACGTCCGTACGCTGACTGGTAAGGTGGTAAGCGACAAAATGGACAAGACGATTGTTGTTTTGGTCGAGCGCAAGGTTAAGCACCCGATTTATGGCAAGGTTATTCGTCTTTCTAAGAAGTTCCATGCTCATGATGAAACCAACACCTATGTGGTTGGTGATATCGTGACAATTTCGGAGTCGCGTCCGCTCTCCAAGACCAAGAACTGGGTTGTTTCGGCACTTGTCGAAAAAGCTCGTCAGGTCTAATGCTTGCAGAGAGCTTCGGCTCTCTGTATAATCCGCTTTTTTCAATCGCCAATTTCTCGGCGACTTACCCGTACGGGTTCCAAAACTGGCCGTTTGATGCGTTACATCAAGTAGCGCTTAACCTCTTTTTGGGGATGCGACGGGTTAAGTTGGAAAGGTAAATCCATGATTCAAATGCAGTCCATGCTGGATGTTGCAGACAACACTGGTGCGCGTCGTGTTATGTGCATTAAGGTTCTCGGTGGCTCTAAGCGTCGTTACGCGTCTGTGGGCGACATTATCAAGGTCAGTATCAAAGATGCTGCTCCGCGTGGTCGCGCCAAAAAAGGCGATGTATTTAATGCTGTCGTTGTCCGTACCGCGAAAGGCGTACGTCGTCCAGACGGTTCGCTGATTAAGTTTGATGGCAATGCTGCAGTGCTGCTCAATAACAAGCTCGAACCCATTGGCACTCGCATCTTTGGGCCGGTGACTCGTGAGCTGCGTACTGAGCGTTTCATGAAAATTGTTTCGCTCGCGCCGGAAGTGCTGTAAGGAGATTCCAGCATGCAAAAAATTCGCAAAGGTGATGACGTAGTCGTCCTCACGGGTAAAGACAAGGGTAAGCGCGGCGTTGTGTTGCGTGTTCTGGATGGCCAATTGGTGGTAGAAGGTGTGAATGTTGTTAAAAAACACCAAAAGCCAAACCCAATTAAGGGCGTGCAGGGCGGTGTTGTCGAAAAGACGATGCCTGTAGATGTTTCCAATATTGCGCTATTTAACCCAGCTACTCAAAAAGCAGATCGCGTTGGCTTTAAGTTGCTGGATGATGGTCGTAAGGTTCGCGTGTTCAAATCGAACGGCGAAATGATCGGCGCATAAGGGGGCAATATGGCACGTTTAAACGAATTCTATAAAACAACTGTTGTACCTGAGTTGGTAAAACAGTTTGGCTACAAGTCAATCATGGAAGTTCCTCGCATCGAAAAGATTACCCTGAACATGGGTGTCGGCGAGGCTGTGGCTGACAAAAAAGTGCTTGATCATGCCGTTAGTGATATGCAGAAAATTGCTGGCCAAAAGCCAGTGGTTACTACTGCAAAGAAATCAATTGCGGGCTTTAAAATCCGTGACGGCTATCCGATTGGCTGTAAGGTGACATTGCGTCGTGAGCGCATGTTTGAATTCCTTGATCGTCTGATTACAATTGCTCTGCCTCGCGTTCGCGATTTTCGTGGCATTAGCGGTAAGTCGTTCGATGGTCGTGGTAATTACAACATGGGCGTGCGTGAACAGATCATCTTCCCAGAAATCGAATACGACAAGATTGATGCGCTCCGTGGTATGAACATTACGATCACCACAACCGCAAAAACCGACGAAGAAGCCCGCGCTTTGCTGGCTGCGTTCAAGTTCCCGTTCAAGGGTTAATAAAATGGCAAAACTCGCATTGATCAACCGCGAAGACAAGCGTGCCAAGCTGGTTGCCAAGTTTGCAGCCAAGCGTGAACAGTTGATGTCTGTCATCAATAACGCCAGTCTGTCCGATGAAGAGCGCTTTGAAGCACGCCTCAAATTGCAACAGTTGCCACGTAATGCAAGTCCAGTACGTCAGCGTAATCGTTGTGTATTGACTGGTCGTGCACGTGGTGTATTCCGCAAGTTCGGCCTTGGCCGTAACAAGCTCCGTGAAATCGCGATGCGTGGTGAGATTCCTGGCATCGTCAAGGCTAGCTGGTAATAGGGGAATAAACGATGAGTATGCAAGATCCTATTTCCGATATGCTGACCCGCATTCGCAATGCGCAGCGTGCTAATAAAGTTTCGGTTTCTATGCCTTCTTCGAAACTGAAAATGGCAATTGCTAAAGTCCTTAAGGACGAAGGCTATGTCGAGGAGTTCGCCGTTCGCAATGAAGACAGCAAGCCTGTGCTTGATGTCCAGCTTAAATACTACGCAGGTCGCCCTGTTATTGAACGCATTGACCGTGTCTCTCGCCCTGGTCTACGTGTCTATAAGGGTTCTAACGATATTCCTAAGGTGATGAATGGTCTCGGTGTTGCTATCGTTTCCACCTCCAAGGGTGTTATGACTGATCGTAAAGCACGCGCAGCCGGTATCGGCGGCGAGTTGCTTTGTGTCGTAGCTTAACAGGGGAAGAACGCATGTCTCGTGTAGCTAAAAATCCAGTTGTTCTCCCTGCTGGCGTTGAAGCAAGTTTTTCAACATCAGATTTGGTTGTTAAGGGCGCGTTGGGGACTATCACCTTGCCACTTAGTGGTGAAGTTGAAGTCAAGTTGGAAGATAACGCACTTACTTTTGCTGCTAAAAGCGAAAGCAAGTTTGCTCGTTCCATGTCCGGTACTATGCGTTCGTTGGTGAACAACATGGTAACGGGTGTTTCCAAGGGCTTTGAGCGTAAGCTCCTGTTGGTTGGTGTGGGGTATCGCGCACAAGCTCAGGGCGATACGCTGAACCTCACCCTTGGTTTTTCTCACCCCGTTGCCCACAAAATGCCAGAAGGCGTGAAAGTGGAAACGCCGTCGCAAACGGAAATCCTGTTAAAGGGTGCTGATAAGCAAAAAGTCGGTCAAGTTGCCGCAGAAATTCGTGCTTATCGCTCCCCTGAGCCTTATAAGGGTAAGGGTGTCCGCTATTCCGACGAAGTGGTGGTTTTGAAAGAAACCAAGAAGAAATAACTGAGGCCCAGTCATGGATAAGAAACAAGCTAGACTCCGTCGTGCACGTAAAACCCGTGCCAAGATTGCGGAGCTCAATATTGCACGCCTTACAGTGCATCGCAGCAATTGCCACATTTACGCCCAAATCATTGATGAGACCGGCAGCCGTGTATTGGCAAGTGCATCTACTGTTGAAGCTGATAGCCGCAAGGAATTGGCAAATGGTGGTAATGCTAAGGCTGCGGCTTTCGTAGGTCAGCGGATTGCAGAAAAAGCAAAGGCAGCTGGCATTGAGAAGGTGGCCTTTGATCGTGCTGGCTTCCAGTATCATGGTCGCGTGAAGGTATTGGCAGAAGCTGCCCGCGAACACGGCCTCGTATTCTAATTCGGAGTAAATAATGGCTAAGCACGAAATCGAAGAGCGCGGCGATGGCCTCATCGAGAAGATGATTGGTGTGAACCGCGTGACCAAAGTGGTTAAGGGCGGTCGTATCATGGCTTTCTCCGCACTGACCGTGGTCGGCGATGGTGATGGTGGCATTGGCATGGGCAAGGGCAAGTCGAAAGAAGTGCCTGTTGCTGTCCAAAAAGCAATGGAAGAAGCGCGTCGCAAGATGACTAAAGTGTCCTTGAAAAATGGCACCTTGCATCATGCAGTGACAGGCAAGCACGGCGCAACCGTCGTATTCATGCAGCCTGCACCAGAAGGTACCGGTATTATTGCTGGTGGTCCTATGCGTGCGGTGTTTGATGCTATGGGTGTGAAGAACGTGTCGGCAAAGTGCCACGGCTCGACCAACCCTTACAATATCGTTCGCGCCACACTTGATGGCTTGTCCAAAATGTACACACCTAGTGACATTGCGGCCAAGCGCGGCAAGACCGTTGCCGATATTCTTGGAGCGGAAGAATGAGCGACAAAAAAACTGTCAAAGTGACACTGGTTAAAAGCCTGATTGGTCGCCTAGAAGCACATAAAGCATGTGCGCGTGGTCTCGGTCTGAAGAAAATCAACCAGTCTGTCGAAGTGATCGATACCCCTGAAAACCGCGGCATGATCAATAAGATCAGCTATCTGTTGAAGCGTGAGGGTTGAGCATGGAACTGAATACCATTAAGCCAGCGGCAGGTGCTAAGCACGCTAAGCGTCGTGTTGGTCGTGGGATTGGTAGTGGCTTGGGTAAGACCGCTGGTCGTGGCCATAAAGGGCAGAAATCTCGCTCTGGTGGCTTCCACAAGGTTGGTTTTGAGGGTGGTCAAATGCCACTGCAACGCCGCCTGCCAAAGCGTGGCTTCAAGTCCTTAACTAAGCATTTGACTGCAGAAGTGCGTCTTGATCAGTTGGCTGAATTGCCCGTTGATAGCGTAGATGTATTGACGTTGGCACAGGCAGGGTTGTTGCCTGCTGGTGCTAAATTTGCCAAGGTTATCAATACCGGTAAGATTGAGCGTGCGCTTGAATTGCGTGGGATTGGTGCGACAGCAGGTGCTCGTGCAGCAATCGAGGCTGCTGGCGGTCGTTTTGCTGAATAATAAGGCAAGATTCAAGTGTCTACCTCTTCTCTAGCAGTGAATGCCAACAAGTTTGGCGATCTAAAACAGCGCATTTGGTTTTTGATTGGCGCACTTATCGTTTATCGTATTGGTGCCCATATTCCTGTTCCTGGGATCAATCCTGCTGAGCTAGCGAAGTTGTTTCAGTCGTCCCAGACGGGGCTCCTCGACATGTTTAACATGTTTTCTGGGGGGGCTCTGTCTCGGTTTACGGTTTTTGCCATTGGCATTATGCCGTATATTTCTGCCTCGATTATTCTTCAGTTGGCAGGAGAGGTTCTTCCTACTCTTAAGCAGCTGAAAAAAGAGGGGGACGCTGGCCGACGCAAGATTACGCAATATACGCGCTACGCTACGGTGCTTCTGGCTACATTCCAGAGCTTTGGTATTGCCGTTATGTTGTTTAAGCAGCCTGGCCTTGTTTTGACTGGCTCACCGATTGAGTTTTATCTCACTACAGTGGTGACCCTTGTCACTGGGACGATGTTCTTGATGTGGCTCGGCGAGCAAATTACTGAGCGAGGGCTAGGTAATGGCATCTCGTTAATTATTTGTGCAGGTATTGCAGCAGGGGTTCCTTCTGCAATTGGAAAGACGCTTACGCTAACAAGCCAAGGTAGCTTGCCTATTTTGCTCGTGATTGCCCTGTTTATTGGTGTGATTGCGGTGACCTACCTTGTGGTTTTTGTAGAGCGTGGTCAGCGCAAAGTGCTGGTCAATTACGCTAAACGTCAAGTTGGTAATCGAGTAATGCAAGGGCAGAGCACACATATGCCTTTGAAGTTGAATATGGCGGGTGTTATTCCGCCGATTTTTGCTTCTAGCATTATTTTGTTTCCCGCCACAGTCGTCGGGTGGTTTGGTAATACAGAGGGATTGGGCTGGCTTAAGTCTATTAGCAACGGCTTGCATCCAGGGCAGCCAGTGTATGTGATGCTCTATGCTGCTGCGATTGTTTTCTTCTGTTATTTCTACACCGCACTTGTGTTCAACCCGAAGGAAACGGCAGACAATTTAAAGAAGAGCGGTGCGTTTATTCCTGGGATTCGTCCTGGGGAGCAAACTTCCCGCTACATTGAGAAAATCATTTTGCGTCTTACATTGATTGGTGCAGTTTATATTGCACTCGTCTGTCTAATGCCAGAATTTTTGATCTTAAAGTGGAATGTTCCCTTTTATTTTGGTGGAACATCTCTCCTGATTATTGTTGTCGTCACCATGGACTTCATGGCGCAGGTTCAGTCGTATGTGATGTCTCATCAATACGAAAGCCTGTTAAAGAAGACCAACTTCAAGAACAGCGGCCTGATGTCGCGTTAACCGGAATCAGGCAAGGTAAGCATGGCTAAAGAAGATACGATCCAGATGCAGGGTGAGATTTTGGAAACGTTGCCTAATGCAACTTTCCGAGTCAAGCTCGAAAACGGACATGTGGTGCTTGGTCACATTTCTGGCAAGATGAGAATGCACTATATTCGAATTTTGCCAGGCGATAAGGTAACTGTCGAATTGACACCTTATGACCTCTCCCGTGCCCGCATCGTGTTCCGTGCCAAGTGATAGGGCACTGGTTCTTTTGAAAGGAAAAACATGAGAGTTCAGCCGTCGGTAAAGAAAATTTGCCGCAATTGCAAGATCATTCGTCGTAATCGTGTTGTTCGCGTGATCTGCACTGACCCAAGGCACAAGCAAAAGCAGGGCTGATTTGTGGCCCTAGTGATTGCGTGCTAAAATCGCCAACTTTTTAGCTTTGAGGATAATGTATGGCCCGTATTGCTGGGGTAAACATTCCTAATCATCAGCACACCGTAATCGGCCTTCAGGCGATTTACGGTGTTGGTCAAACCCGTGCTCGCATTATTTGCGCTGCTGCGGGGGTCGCTGAGGCGACTAAAGTCAAAGACTTGACCGATGCTGAAATGGAGAAACTGCGTGACGAAGTGGCAAAGTTCACTGTTGAAGGTGATCTGCGTCGTGAAGTTACGATGAATATTAAGCGCCTAATGGATTTAGGTTGCTATCGCGGCTTGCGCCATCGTCGTGGCTTGCCGTGCCGTGGTCAGCGCACTCGCACCAATGCTCGCACCCGTAAGGGTCCGCGCAAAGCGATTGCCGGCAAGAAGTAAATCGTAAGGATAGATAATGGCTAAAGCAAACACAGTACGTGTACGCAAAAAAGTGAAGAAGAGCGTATCCGAAGGGATCGTTCATGTTCACGCATCCTTTAATAACACCATCATCACCATCACCGATCGTCAAGGGAATGCTTTGTCTTGGGCTACCTCCGGCGGTGCTGGTTTTAAAGGATCGCGCAAGAGTACACCTTTTGCTGCTCAGGTAGCGGCAGAAGCAGCTGGTAAAGTTGCCCAAGAATATGGCGTAAAAAACCTTGAAGTTCGCATCAAAGGACCTGGTCCTGGCCGCGAGTCAGCGGTGCGTGCCTTGAATTCTCTGGGTTTTAAAATTACGAGTATCTCAGATGTGACGCCAGTGCCGCACAACGGCTGCCGTCCACCTAAGAAACGTCGTATTTAATTCGGAGAGTGAGTCAACATGGCACGTTATATTGGCCCTAAATGTAAACTCGCCCGCCGCGAGGGCACAGACCTGTTCCTAAAGAGCGCACGCCGCTCGTTGGACAGCAAGTGCAAGCTGGATACCCGTCCTGGGCAGCACGGCGCGAAAAACACCCGTATTTCTGACTACGGTGTGCAGTTGCGTGAAAAACAAAAAATCCGCCGTATTTACGGTGTCCTTGAGCGTCAATTCCGCAAGTATTTTGCTACGGCAGCTCGCATTAAGGGCTCGACTGGCGAAAACCTGCTGCAATTGCTGGAATCTCGTCTTGATAACGTTGCTTATCGTATGGGGTTTGGTTCTACGCGTGCAGAAGCGCGTCAGCTGGTGAGCCACAAATCCCTGTCGGTTAACGGGCAAGTTGTCAATATCCCGTCTTTCCAAGTAAAAGCAGGTGATGTGGTTGCTGTTCGAGAAAAAGCTAAGAAGCAAGTTCGGATTCAAGAAGCTTTGGCTCTGGCTGAGCAAATCGGCTTCCCTAGCTGGGTTTCGATCGATACCAAGAAAATGGAAGGCGTATTTAAATCTGCGCCTGAGCGTACCGATCTGTCTAGCGATATGAACGAGCAGCTCGTTGTTGAGTTCTACTCTAAGTAATCGCTAGTCAATAAGGAAACACTATGCAAAACAGCGCTTCGGAATTTCTCAAACCCCGTCTGATTGATGTTCAGCCGGTGTCGGCTACGCAAGCGCACGTCACCATGGAACCATTCGAGCGTGGCTATGCCCATACTTTGGGTAATGCGTTGCGCCGAATTCTGCTGTCATCTATGCCGGGTTATGCGCCGACCGAAGTGTCTATCGCTGGCGTTTTGCATGAGTACTCTGCGCTCGACGGCGTTCGGGAGGATGTTGTTGACATTCTACTGAACCTGAAGGGCGTAGTGCTCAAACTTCATGGTCGTGACAGTGTGCTGCTTACCCTCAAAAAAGAGGGCGAGGGTCCTGTGCTGGCTGGCGATATCGACTTGCCACATGATGTAGAAGTGGTTAATCCAGATCATGTGATTTGTCACTTGGCTGCTGGTGGCAAGATCGAAATGGAGGTTAAAGTTGAAAAGGGACGTGGTTATCAGCCCGTTTCTGCTCGCTTTACCCAAGAAGACAACCGTACCATTGGCACGATTTTGTTGGATGCGTCTTTTAGCCCCGTTTATCGCGTGAGCTTTACGGTGGAAAATGCGCGTGTTGAACAACGTACTGACCTAGATCGTTTGGTCATGGACATCGAAACCAATGGTGTGATTGAGCCAGAAGAAGCGGTTCGCGCTGCGGCACGCATTTTGATGGATCAGTTGTCAATTTTTGCTGACCTCCAAGGCACTGCTGTCGAAGTAGAAGAAGTTCGCGCTCCGCAGGTTGATCCCATCCTGCTGCGTCCAGTGGATGATCTTGAGTTGACCGTCCGCTCGGCTAACTGCCTGAAGGCGGAAAATATTTATTACATCGGCGACCTGATTCAGCGTACCGAAACTGAGCTGCTTAAAACCCCTAATCTGGGTCGCAAGTCGCTCAACGAGATTAAGGAAGTTTTGGCTTCCAAGGGTCTTACGCTGGGGATGAAGCTGGAAAACTGGCCGCCGGCAGGTTTGGACAAGCAGCCGTAAGCGGTGTGTGACAAAAGGATAAAAAGATGCGTCATCGTTTAAGCAATCGTAAGTTGAATCGCACGTCGAGCCATCGCCTAGCGATGCTCCGCAACATGGCTAACTCACTGCTGCGTCATGAAGCTATCGTGACCACGTTGCCTAAGGCTAAAGAGCTGCGTCGTGTGGCTGAACCTCTGATTACATTGGGCAAAAAACCGTCCTTGGCAAATCGCCGCTTGGCATTTGACCGCACGCGGGATCGCGCCATTGTGGTTAAGTTGTTCGATGTATTGGGTCCTCGTTACGCAAATCGTAACGGCGGCTACCTCCGCATCCTCAAGTGTGGTTTCCGCAAGAACGACAATGCGCCTTTGGCCTTGGTTGAGCTTGTTGACCGCCCTGATGCAACAGAAGCTGTTGAAATTGCTGACGACGCTGCATAAATTCCATCAATGCAGTTGTCGCTAGGCGAAAAAATCCCCTACTTGTTTTTCAGTAGGGGATTTTTTTATCGGTTTTTTCTAAGGTGATGTCTCGATTTTTATTTCGGGCTGTGGTTGCTACTATTTTTGCCTCAGAACCTGTTTAAAGTCTCGCGAACGAAGGGTCAGCCAAGGCGAAATTTGCAAAAAAGACGAGGTCAATGAGCATTTTTTTGTGAATTTCAACGCAGGATCACCCGAGTCTCGCAGACTTTGAACAGGTTCTTAGAAGCGGCTGGTTGGTATAGCGAGCAAGCAAAGCACCTGTTTACAGTCTGCAATCCTCAGGGTTCTGGCGTTGAAACACCCCAAAATAGGTGCTCAACACCACCTTTTTGGGGTGTTTCGCCTTGGCCGACCTAGGTTCGTTTGTTTCTTGTTAAGACTAGCCACGCCAGAGAGAGTCCGCACAGTAGCAGCATGGGCGTGTCTTTCCATCGGGTAAAGGGCGTACTGCCCACCCAGCCCTGCGCATTCACGGTCAGTACGCCTTGGCTGCGGGGCGGAAGGTGTTGAACCACCTCGCCCTTCTGATTAAGCGCGGCTGTACTGCCGGTATTTGTTGCCCGCAGCATCCATCGCCCTGTTTCTAGTGCCCGTGCTTGTGAGATTTGGAGATGCTGTTCTGAGGCATTGGAAGGGTCAAACCATGCCAAGTTACTGACATTAACGAGCAGCGTCGCATCTTGGGCATGTGCTGCCAGCTCCCCACCAAAGCTGTCTTCGTAGCAAACATTAAACGCGATTTTTTGCTGCCCAAACTCCATCAAAGGCTGATCTTCTCCCCCTTGTGAAAAGCCAGAAAGGGGCATTTCTAAAAAGCGATAGACCCACCCCGTCACTAAAGGCATCGGGACAAATTCTCCGAATGGCACAAGATGATTCTTACCATAAGGGGGCTTGGGGGAGGTGAGCGATACCACACCATTGTAATACTGTGTGCCAGAGGGTGATTGGTAGGCGACCCCGCTGGCCAATTCACTGTCTTGTTTGCGTGCCGCTTGTACCAGTACGGCAAGGTCAGAAAGGGGTGTTTGCTCTAAAAAAGAGGGGATAGCGGTTTCAGGGAGCACCACCAACGAGGCTTTTTGTTGGCCAATCAGGTTTTCATACACATCAATCGTGTGTCGGAATTGATTGGGCTGCCACTTCAGGTCTTGAGGGATGTTGCCCTGAACCAAGGCCACGCTAAAAGGTGAGCCCTGTGGGCTGGTCCACCCCACCTCTGCTTGCATCAGCCCCCAGCTACCGAGCCATAGTGTTGCTATGCCAAACACGAGCCCATTTTTCGCCTTTTTTGTGAGCACCCACACCAGTGCTAGTGCCGCTGCGGTGAGGCAGACCACCCAAGCAATGCCATAGATGCCCACAATCGGCGCGAGTGGGCTAAGCGGGCTTTCAGGAATTTGGCTATAGCCCACGTTGCCCCAAGGAAAGCCCGAGAATAAGGTGGCGCGTAGCCATTCACTCAGCGTCCAGCTGGTCGGAAGTGCGATAAGCCAGACCATCGGGCGTTGCCTGCCTAGCTGCCGTGTGAGTGCCATGGCCAAGGCAGGATAAAGCGCGAGATAGGCCGGAAATAGCATAGTCACTGGCACCGCCATCCAGCTAGGCATCCCCCCTACATCATGCAGGCTGTGAAAGATCCAATAGAACTGGGCAAGGTAGGCAAAAAATCCCCATATATAGCCCAAGCGAAAGGCCTGTCGCACCGTGCTGGCGTAGTGCCAAGTTAGCCAAATCAATCCCGCCAGCAGCAGTGGCATCAGCCAAAACTGGCGGTAAGGGGCAAAAGCGAGTGGGGTCAATAGCCCACTCAATCCAGCAGCCAGCAATGGAAGATGGGGGGAGGGGTGAGACATGCGTTACCTCTAAGGGAGCTGGATACGGTGGGTGCGGTCTGGCTCGACAAGTAGGGTGTGAATGCGGCGGCTATCGGCGCGTAACACGGTGAACTGGTAGTGCTGGTAATGGATGTTTTCCCCTTTTTTGGGGAGGCGACCAAAGCCCGCCAGCACCAAGCCCCCTATCGTATCGGCCTCCTCGGTCGGGAAGTCGCAGCCAAATGTCGTATTAAAGTCTTCGATACTGGTCACCGCTTTGACGCGGTAGCGTCCCGAGCGGTCGGGGATGATGTGAGCCTCGGTTTCATCAAAATCGTACTCGTCTTCGATGTCACCGACGATTTGCTCAATCACATCCTCAATCGTCACCAAGCCCGCGACACCACTGTATTCATCCACCACAATCGCCATGTGATTGCGTGTGCTGCGGAACTCCTTTAGCAGCACATTGAGTCGCTTAGATTCGGGGACAAAAATGGCAGGACGCAAGCTGTCGCGCAGGTCAAAAGCTTCGGGGTCAGCGAAATAACGCAGCAAATCCTTCGCCAGCAAAATGCCCAGCACATCATCCTTACCTTCATCAATGACAGGAAAGCGGGAGTGCGCGGTTTCCATCACAAAGGGCAAAAAAGTTTGCACGGGGTCGTGGACTGAAATTACATCCATCTGGCTGCGCGGAATCATAATATCGCGCACTGCCAGCTCGCTGACTTGCAGCACCCCTTCAATCATCGCTAAGGCTTCCGCATCCAGCAAATTGCGTTCAAACGCCGCATGGAGCTGGTCGATCAGTTCATCGCGGTCTTCTGGCTCGCGCAGTAAAAAAGCCGATAAACGCTCTAGCCACGAAGGTTTACTGTCGGGTTCGTGACTCACGTTAGCAGGCATCCTGAGCATAAGGGTCGGCGTAGCCCAGCTTGGCCAGTAGCGTGGTTTCTAGGGCTTCCATCTTGCTGGCATCGGCCTCGTCTTCATGGTCAAAGCCCCGCAAATGCAGTACGCCATGTATCGTCAAATGGGCATAGTGCGCCATCAGGGTTTTGCCTTGCCCTTGGGCTTCTGCGGCCACAATCGGCGCGGCAAATACAATGTCGCCAAACAAGGGCAGGTTGGCCAGCGTCTCCCCTTCGCTGAGGGCAAAGGACAGCACGTTGGTCGGGTAATCTTTGCCACGGTATTCACGGTTCAGGGCTTGGGCGGCTTCGTTATCCAACACCTGTAGCCCAATTTGCACATGGCGCGGTGCACCCAGCAGTGCTGCCGACACCCAGCGGACAAATTGCGAAGGGGAAGGGATGCCGGTTTCTGCGGTATCCACATGGATATTCAGGTCGAGGTCACGCGGGGCGGGGCGAAGGCGGGTTTTAGCGAGTTTCATGTGGGGCATCCTGTTTAGGGGAGGCGTGCGCCTCCCAGACATCGTAAGCATCGACAATTTTTTGCACCAGCGGGTGGCGCACAACGTCATCGTTTTGAAAGTGGTGGAAGCATACACCTGCCACCTTGGCGAGAATCTTTTCTGCTTCGACCAAGCCGCTGCGTTGGTGGCGGGCCAAGTCAATTTGCGTCACATCACCGGTAATCACCGCCTTGGCACCAAAGCCAATACGGGTCAGGAACATTTTCATCTGCTCGGGGGTGGTGTTTTGCGCCTCGTCCAAAATAATAAAGGCATTGTTGAGGGTGCGTCCCCGCATATAGGCCAGCGGCGCAATCTCTATCAGGTTTTTCTCAAACAGCTTGGCCACGCGGTCAAAGCCCATCAAGTCATACAGCGCATCGTAAAGCGGCCGCAAATAGGGATCGACTTTTTGCGCCAAATCCCCGGGCAAAAAGCCCAGCTTCTCACCGGCCTCGACCGCTGGGCGCACCAAAATAATCCGCTGGACGGCATCGCGCTCCATTGCATCGACCGCACAGGCCACGGCCAGATAGGTTTTACCGGTGCCCGCAGGGCCGACCCCAAAGGTAATGTCGTGGCGTTGGATTTCGGCGATATAGGTATGTTGGCGCGGCGTGCGCCCCCGCAAGTCACCACGCCGCGTCAGCAAAGTGGGTACGGCGGCATGGGTCGCCAGACTGGCTTGGGCTTGCGCCGAGGTCATGCGCCCAAATTCCGCCAAGCCTAATTGCACCGCTTCGGTTTCTAGCGGGGCGAATTGCGCCCGCAAATAAAAAGCCTCCAACGCACAAATGGCCTGCGCGGCTTTTTCGCCGGTGACTTTAAACACCTCACTGCGCCGTGCAATGGTGACCTCAAAGGCTAGGGCGATGTGGCGTAGGTTGTCATCTAAGGGGCCGCATAAATTGGCCAGCCGTTCATTGTCCACAGGGGTAAAACAGATACGCTGCATCAGCGACATGGTGGGATTTTCTTTCGCAGGGAAGGGCGAAGCACGCGGCCGCACCGTTGTTTTATTGGGTGCGGCCTTGGGGTGGTGGGCGGCGATGAACTGGTGCTTTGAGCAAGTTCTTAGGCGTGTTCGTGGGTGACGATTTCACCACGTAGGGAGTGGGTCATGGTTTCGGTGATATGGAGTTCTACGAACTGCCCAATCAAACGCGGGTTGCCGACAAAGTTCACCGTGCGGTTATTGTCCGTACGTGCCGCGAGTTCGTTGGGGTCGCGGCGAGAGGTGCCCTCGACCAATGCCCGTTGCACCGTACCGACCATGCGCCGATTTTCGTCTTGCTCGAGCGCGTTAATCCGCTTTTGTAGGCGGTATAGCCGCGCCAAATTCACTTCAGGCGGGGTATCGCTGACCAAGTTGGCCGCTGGTGTACCAGGGCGGGGGCTATACACAAAGCTAAACGAAGCATCAAAGCGCAGCTCATCAATCAGCCGCATCGTGGCCTCGAAGTCCTCTTCGGTTTCGCCAGGGAAGCCAACAATAAAATCCGAGCTCAGGCAAATGTCAGGCCGCACCGCGCGTAGTTTGCGGATGATGGCTTTGTATTCCAACACCGTGTAGCCCCGTTTCATCGCCATCAGCACGCGGTCCGAGCCCGCTTGTACCGGCAAATGCAGGTGGCTGACCAGCTTGGGCAGCTTGGCGTAGCACTCAATCAGGCGTTGGGTCATTTCTCGCGGGTGGCTGGTGGTGTAGCGGATGCGTTCCACCCCTGGCATGTCGTGGATGTATTCCAGCAGCAGGGCAAAGTCTGCGATTTCGCCATCGTGCATCAGGCCGCGATAGGCATTGACGTTCTGACCCAGCAGTGAAATTTCTTTCACTCCTTGGTGCAGCAAGCCCGCAATCTCAACCAGCACATCGTCCAAGGGGCGCGAGACCTCTTCACCACGGGTGTAAGGCACAACGCAGAAAGCACAGTATTTAGAGCAGCCTTCCATAATCGACACAAACGCCGCCCCACCCTCTACCCGTGCAGGGGGGAGGTGGTCGAACTTTTCGATTTCAGGGAAGGAAATGTCCACCTGCGACTGCCCGCTCTCTTGCTTGGCGCGAATCAGCTCAGGCAGGCGGTGCAGGGTTTGCGGGCCAAACACCACATCGACATAGGGGGCACGCGCCACAATCGCCGCGCCTTCTTGGCTGGCTACGCAGCCGCCGACCCCAATCACCATCTTGGGGTTTTTGAGCTTGAGCTCGCGGATACGGCCAAGGTCGGAGAATACTTTTTCTTGGGCTTTTTCACGCACGCTGCAGGTGTTAAACAGCACAATATCGGCGTTTTCAGGCGTGTCGGTGCGCTCGGTGGCTTCGGTGATGCCGAGTACATCCAGCATTTTGTCCGAGTCATACTCGTTCATCTGGCAGCCAAAGGTCTTGATATAAACTTTTTTCACGAATGGGGTGCTCTGTTACGACGGGCAAGCCGTCTAAATTCAATCCGCCATTTTATCGGATTTGCGCGGCGAGGGGATTACCCCTGATTAAGCCACGCAAAATGCAAAAGACCGCCACCCAAGCCGTGGCTTGAATGGCGGTCTTTTGGGTGGGAGGGAGGGTGGGGATTAGCCCTCGGCTACCCGCTGGGCGATGTGCGCCAATGCCGCTTCTACTTGGTCAATCAGAACCAAGCACACATCCCCTGCTTGCAGGCGGGACAAGGCGGCATCAATCGCCACAAACTCGCCATTGATGGCCTCGATGTGGGTGGTGCGCTTGGCTTGGCTCAAGCCTTCACGCAGCAGACCAATCACCTCGCCATCGGCGCGTCCGCGCTGGCAGGCATCCTGATACAAAATCACTTCGTCAAAAGCATCGCCCAGCAGCTCGGTTTGCCGCTTCAAGTCCACGTCGCGGCGGTCGCCTGCCCCGCTAATCACCACCAATCGGCGGCGGGCAGGGAGGGCATCGACCGCTTGGGTCAGCGCAATAATGGCATCAGGATTGTGGCCGTAGTCGGCAATCAGCGTCGCACCGCGATAATCGAATAAGTTAAACCGCCCTGGCACACTCTGGGCATCGCTGACAAAGCTGCTGAGACCCGCACGGATGCTGTCCCAGTCCTGCCCCAACGCCCACAACGCCCCCACCGCTGCCATGGTGTTTTCAACCTGAAAGCCCAAGCTGCCGTTGCGGGTGAGTGGAATAGCCGCCAGCGGCAAGCGGATTTCTTTGCTGCCCTCGGCTAAGACGATATCGCCGCCTTCGACAAACACCACGCGCTTGCCTTGCACCCGATGCGTCGCCATGACAGGGTGGTGGACATCTTGGGCAAAAAACGTGACGGCACCAGGGCAGGCACTGGCCATAGCCACCACCATCGGGTCGGCGGCATTCAGCACGGCCATCCCTGTTGCGGCGACGTTTTCAACAATCACCCGTTTCACCACTGACAAATCTTCGACCGTATTGATAAAGGCCAAGCCCAAGTGGTCGCCCATGCCGATATTGGTAATCACAGCCACGGCGCAGCGGTCAAAGGCCAGCCCCTCGCGCAGTACCCCGCCGCGTGCGGTTTCAAACACCGCCGCATCAACATCGGGGTGTAGCAGCACGTTGCGCGCGCTGCGGGGGCCGCTGCAATCCCCGCTGTCGGTGCGGCGGCCATTCACATACACGCCATCGGTATTGGTCATGCCGACCCGCAGCCCGCTTTGGGTCAGCAAATGCGAAATCAGCCGCACCGTGGTGGTTTTACCGTTGGTACCGGCTACGGCCACGACGGGAATCCGCCCATCGTCTCCTTCGCCAAATAGTGTGGCGACCATCGCCTCGCCCACGGGGCGGCCTTTGCCAAACGAGGGCTGCAAGTGCATTCGCAAGCCTGGCGCGGCGTTGGCTTCCACAATCCCCCCGCCTTGCTCGTCAAGCGGCTTTTGCACGGTTTCGCACACCACATCAATGCCGCAAATATCCAAACCCACGGTCTGGGCTGCCGCCACTGCCGCCGCCGCGAGTTCGGGGTGAACATCGTCGGTGACATCGGTTGCTGTGCCGCCAGTGGACAGGTTGGCATTGTTACGCAGTACCACTCGCGCCCCTTTTTCGGGGATGTCGTCGGCGGAGAAGCCTTGTTTCTCTAGGGTGGCCAGCGCGATGTCGTCAAAGCGGATTTTGGTCAGCGAGGTGGCATGGCCTTCGCCACGGCGGGGGTCGCTGTTGACCTGCTCCACGAGCGCGCGAATGCTGTGCTCGCCATCGCCAATCACATTGGGCGGGTCACGGCGGGCAGCGGCGACTAATTGGTTGCCCACCACCAGCAGACGGAAATCGTGGCCAGGAATAAACCGCTCCACAATCACGTCATCGCTAATTTCAGCCGCAGCGGCAAAGCCCGCCATGACTTGTTCGCGGCTGCTTAGATTGACCGCCACACCCTTGCCTTGATTGCCATCACGGGGCTTAACCACCACCGCGCTGCCAATTTCTTGGGCGGCTGCCCACGCCTCTTCTGCCGTGGTGACTGACCGCCCAAAGGGTACCGACACCCCCGCCGCGTGCAGCAGCATTTTGGTCAGGTCTTTGTCTTGGGCAATGGCTTCGGCAATCGCGCTGGAGGCATCGGTTTCGGCGGCTTGGATGCGGCGTTGGCGGCTGCCCCAGCCAAATTGCACCAAGCTACCGGCGGTTAGGCGGCGCAGGGGAATGCCCCGTGCCAAGGCGGCATTGACGATGGCGCCCGTAGAAGGGCCAAGGCGTTCGTCTTCGTCGAGGTCACGCAGCAGGGCTAGGGCTTGGGTCAGTTCAAAGGGGGTGTCGTGCAGGGCGGCATGGCACAGCGATTCGGCCAGCTCAAAGGCCAAGCGACCCACGGCTTCTTCGGTGTATTCCACCACCACTTGGTAAGTGCCGGTTTCTAGCGTGGCAATGGTGCGGCTAAACGTCACTTGGCAACCGGCGCAAGACTGCAAACCGAGCGCGGCGTATTGCAGCACATGCGCCAAAGAAATCGAGCTGCCTTGCCCTGCATGTTGCAAAAAACCAATTTCAGGGAAGCGGGCGCGGAGGCGGGCTTCAAAACCGGCAAGCTGGGCAATGTCTTGCTCCGGCTCGGTACACGACACAATGGCTTCTATCGCCGTGTGGCGACTCCACAAATTAGGGCCACGCAGGGCACGAAGGCGAGAAACGTCCATGAATAATTATTTTCCAGTAGGTCGCCAAAACAGGGAAGCGTCCCCTGCCCTCTGCGCCACAAGGCGGCAGCACTGGCAGAGGGCGGCAAAAGACTTAGAACCTGTTTACGCTCTGCGAAACTCGGGTGATCCTGCGTTGAAATTCACAAAAAATGCGCATTGACCTCGTGTCAACGCCGCTTTTTTTGCGAATTTCGCCTTGGCTCACCCTTCGTTCGCTAAATCGTAAACACGTTCTTAGGGATTAGGCTGCGGGTGCAGCCACGCATTAACCTGCGCCAAGGTCGCGGCAGCACTGCTTTCGTCGCACTGCGCCACCAGCAGTTCGCCGGGTTGTAGCGCGGCGAGTGCAGCGGCCAAGACTACGGCACGGGTCAGCGGCGGGTCGATGTGCGCCACACGCTGACCTTGTGCCAAACCGGTTTGCAGGGCGGCAAATGCGCTTTCTGCGTCCGAAGTTGCAGCAAGGGCGGTGTAATCGCATAGCCGGACGTGGTCAAACGTGTTGCCCAGCACTTCGCCTTGGCGTTGGTATTCCTCGGCATTGCGCTTGGCGGCGGGGGCATAAACGGCAATCCGGCGTTGGGCAGGAAAGGCCGCTAGGGCGGTCGCTTGGGCGGCGAGGGCGGCTGCATTGTGAGCATCCTCCACAATCACCGTGGCACCGTCGCGTTCAAACACATTAAACCGTCCGGCGGATTCGGTTTGGTTCAGGTCGAACGTCTCGATACCGGCTTGCATCAGGTCAGGGGTCAGCCCCAATGCCCAGCCCGTCGCCAGTGCGGCGAGGATGTTTTCGATATGGAAGGCCACGCGTCCGCCACGGGTTAGCGGTACGCTCTCTAGTGAAGCGAGGCAGATTTCTTTCGCCCCGTGCGCCAAGACCCACTGCCCATCGCGGACAAACACCGCCCGACCGCCTTCGTGTAGATGGCTGGTCAGCACTGGCAGCGTGCCGTCGAGGGCAAAGAAAATCACCTCGCCATCACACAGTGAAGCCATGTCGGCTACCAGCGGGTCGCGGGCGTTGAGTACCGCCGCGCCGGTGGGCAGCACCACATCAATTTGGGTACGCAGCACTTTGTAGAGCTGCTCGGGGGTTTGGATGTCGTATTCGCCCAAGTGGTCGGGCTGGTCGATATTGGTGACCACGCCCACTTGGCAGCGGTCATAGGCCAAGCCTTCGGACAAAAAGATACCGCTGTCGTTTTCAAACACAGCGGCCTCGATGGCGCGGTTCATCAAAATACGGTGTGCGGCCGCCCAATTGGCGCGGTCGCCTTTTTCGACGTGGCGGCGGTCTAGGAACATGCCATCGCTGCACGCCAAGCCGGTGTGCTTGCCCGATAACTGCAGCAAATGCGATACCAACCGCGCCACCACGGTTTTGCCGTTGGTGCCCGCAATGCCCACAATTGGGATGCGCCCGCTGTCGTTTTGGGGGAACAGATAATCAATAATGGCGCGACCCACAGGGCGGGGTTTGCCCTCGGCGGGTTTCAGGTGCATCAGCAGGCCAGGGCCGGCGTTGACTTCGACAATCGCCCCGCGCTGGGCTTCGAGGGGGCGGGAAATGTCTTCGGCCACCAAGTCGATGCCCGCAATATCCAACCCCACCACCCGTGCGGCCAACGAGGCCATCGCGGCGACTTCGGGGTGAATGGTGTCGGTCACATCAAACGCCACATTGCCGTTACGCTGAATCAGCACTTCTTGCCCATCAGGGGGGATGCTGTCGCCGGTATAGTTTTGGCGGGAGAGTTCGAGCCGTGCAGCCGAATCCAGCCGAACAGGGTTGAGCGGATGGTCTTCGGTGTGGCCTCGGCGGGGGTCGTTGTTGAGCTGGCGGTCGATGAGTTCGTAAATCGTGTGCTCGCCATCGCCCAGCACCCAAGCCGGTTCGCCGCGTGCCGCCGCCACCACCTTGCCGCCCACCACCAGCAGACGGTGTTCATTGCCCAGCACAAAGCGTTCAACAATCACCCCGCTGCCTTCGTCAATGGCGATGGTGTAGGCGGATTCGACTTCTTCGCGGGTGGTGAGGTTGGTAAACACGCCCCGCCCATGATTGCCGTCGTAGGGTTTGACCACCACGGGTAAGCCGATATCTTCGGCGGCTTCCCACGCATCGGCGGCACTTTGAACCAGCCGACCTTCTGGAATCGGCACGCCGCAGGCTTCGAGCAGGGTTTTGGTCAGGTCTTTGTCGCGAGAAATACCTTCGGCAATGGCACTGGTGCGGTCGGTTTCGGCGGTCCAGATGCGGTGCTGTGCTGCGCCGTAGCCCAGTTGCACGAGGTTGCCATCATTCAGGCGGATATAAGGGATGTCGCGGTCGTCGGCGGCATCGACAATGCACGCGGTAGACGGTCCCAAGCACAGCGAATCGACCATGTCGCGCAGGTCAGCAATGACTTGGGCGGTATCAAATGGGCGGTCTTCGATGGCAGCCATGACGAGGTCACGGGCGGCGTGGAGCGCGGCATGGGTGACTTGTTCGTGCCATGCCCGAACGATGACCTTATAGACCCCGCGCTGTGACATTTCGCGGGCTTTGCCAAAGCCGCCAGGCATCCCCGCGAGGTTTTGCAGCTCTAGGGTGACGTGTTCCAGAATGTGGCCAGGCCATGTACCTTCTTGGACGCGCCGCAAAAACCCGCCATGTTCTTCGTAGCTGCAGCGGTGTTCAATCAGGGAAGGCAGCCAAGTCGATAGGCGTTCGTAAAAGCCAGGGAGCAAGTTAGAGGGGTAATCCTCTAGCTCACCAATATCAATCCACACCTCCAGCACAGGGCGGTACGTCCACATATTCGGCCCGCGCAAGGACAGGATGCGAAGAATCTCGATGTCTTTCTTTTTCATTTTTTTTCGAAGGCCACGGTTGGCGTTGCGGGGTCACTGGATAAATTAGGGAGGCATTACAGCAAGGTTAAACGCGGTGTTGCCCGAAGCGTTTACTTTGCCGACCAAAAACAGGAAAACACGCGGCAATCTGGCACAGATTAAAGACACTCACGGGCAAAGTCTTTACACTGCGGCTGTCATGCCAGTCGGGACTTTGAACACGTTCTTATCGCCCAGCCGGACACTTTGCCAGATTGCCCTGTCGGTATCCAGTATTCTCCGTTTGCCACCTTTTCGATTGTTTTTTGATGACACGCACTGCTTCTGTTTCGTCTCCCCTGTTGCCCCTCTTGTCCGGTGCTTGGCGTGAGGAGGTTGTGCAACATCTTGAGCCTAACACCGTATTGCTGGCGGCTTTTGAGCCTGACCTCGATGCCGCGCTGCACTTTGCCTCAGGCATCGTCGTGTTGGCGCAGAAACAGTTGCTGACCCATCAAGCGGGCAGCGATGTCTGGCAAAGCTGGATACTCTCCCCCAGCATGACCCTCGACTACCACGACCACGCAGGGGTCGGCAGCCTTGCCCTCTGCGAGAACGGCGTGCTGTTTGCCGAATGGCGTTACACCTTGGGGCAGAATCCTGCCGCGCTCAAATTGCAGGCCGCGTTTAATCAGCAGGTCGAGCAACTGGCGCACACCCACACCGCCCATGCCGCCCCCACCCCCTTGGCAGAAGAAGACCCCGAAGACGACCTCGCCCCGCCGACCCCGCCTTCGACGTGGACGCTGTTTCGGCTGTGGCGGTTTGCCCGCCCCTATCAAGGGCAGTTGCTTATTGGCTTTGTCCTGACCTTGCTGTCTACCGCCGCAACGCTGGTGCCGCCTTACCTCACCATGCCGCTGATGGACAAAGTGCTGATTCCCTACCAAAACGGCGCCCCACTCGATTTCTGGCAAGTCGGCACGTATTTGTCTGGCTTGCTGGGTGCGGGGCTGGTGGCGTGGAGCTTAGGGTGGGCCAAAACCTATATCTTGGCCTTGGTGTCGGAGCGCATTGGGGCTGACCTGCGCACCACCACCTACGAACACCTGTTACAGCTTTCACTAGAATATTTTGGCGGCAAACGCACCGGCGACTTGATGGCACGGATAGGCTCGGAAACCGACCGGATTTGTGTGTTTTTGTCGCTGCACCTGCTGGACTTCGCCACCGACGTGCTGATGATTATCATGACCTCGGCCATCTTGTTTTCAATCAACCACTGGCTGGCACTCGCCACCCTGCTGCCTTTGCCGTTTATTGCATGGATGATTCATGTGGTGCGCGACAAACTGCGCCACGGCTTCGAAAAAATCGACCGCATTTGGTCCGAAGTCACCAACGTCTTGGCCGACACCGTGCCGGGTATCCGCGTTGTTAAAGCCTTCGCCCAAGAAACCCGCGAAGCCAACCGCTTCCGCGAAGCCAACCGCCACAACTTAGCCGTCAACGACAAGGTCAACAAAGTGTGGTCGCTGTTCTCGCCCACCGTCACCCTGCTGACCGAAATGGGGCTGTTGGTGGTCTGGGCATTTGGGATTTGGCTGGTATCCGATGACCAAATCACCGTTGGGGTGCTGACTGCCTTCTTGGCCTATATCAGCCGCTTCTATACCCGCCTCGACTCCATGAGCCGGATTGTCTCCGTCACCCAAAAAGCCGCCGCAGGGGCGAAGCGCATCTTTGACATTCTCGACCACGTTTCTAGCGTGCCAGAAGCCAAAAATCCCACCCATCTGACCCACGTCGAAGGGCGCATCGAGCTTAAAAATGTTGGCTTCCGCTACGGCAACCGCGCCGTCACCCGTGGCATCAACATCAATATCGCCCCGGGCGAGATGGTCGGTTTGGTGGGGCATAGCGGCTCGGGGAAAAGCACCTTGGTCAACCTGATTTGCCGGTTTTATGACGTGGCCGACGGCGCGATTTTGGTCGATGGCGTAGACATCCGGCAGCTCCCCGTCGCCGAATACCGCCGCCATATTGGGCTGGTGCTGCAAGAGCCATTTTTGTTCTTTGGTACGATTGCCGACAACATCGCCTACGGCAAGCCCGATGCCACCCGCGCCGAAATCATGGCTGCTGCCCGTGCCGCCCATGCCCACGAGTTTATTTTGCGGCTGCCGCATGGCTACGACTCCTTGGTCGGTGAGCGGGGTCAGGCTTTGTCTGGCGGCGAACGGCAGCGCATTTCGATTGCCCGCGCCTTGCTGATTAACCCCCGCATCCTGATTATGGATGAGGCCACCGCCTCGGTAGATACCGAAACCGAGAAGGAAATTCAAAAGGCACTGGATAACCTCGTCCAAGGGCGCACCACCATCGCCATTGCCCATCGGCTGTCTACCCTGCGCCGTGCCGACCGCTTGGTGGTGCTCGACCGTGGCCAAGTGGAAGAAGAAGGCACGCACGACGCACTGATGGCTAAGCAAGGGGCGTATTACCGCCTGTATCAAGCCCAAGCCCGCCGCACCGAAAGCGATTTTGCCCCCGATGCCGAATAAGACCCCCCCCATGATGCCTGCGACTTTTTCTTTAACCCGCAACGCCAGAGGGCTATTGGTGTTTGTCGATGCCCAAGGTACGGTGCATGAAGGGGCTGTGCCCGTTCGCGCCTTTCCGATTACCGCCCCAGACGAAGGGCTGTCTTTGGTTAGCCCTGATGGGCACGAGCTGCTGTGGATTGCCGACCTTGCCGACCTGAGCGACACGCACCGCCCCCTGATTGCCGAAGCCCTCGCCGCCCGTGAATTTATGCCGGTCATTCAACGCATCGTCTCGGTGTCGAGTTTTGCCACACCCAGTACGTGGACGGTGGAAACCGACCGTGGCAGCAGCACCTTTGTCCTCAAGGGTGAAGAAGACATCCGCCGCCTCGCCCCCCCCAATCTGCTGGTGTCTGACAGCCACGGCATCCACTACCTTATCCGCGATGCCAGTCAGTTGGATAAGGCCAGCCGCAAGCTGCTCGACCGCTTCTTTTAGCGCAGACGGGTTCGGCTTTTAATTCCCCTCCCGTGGAGGGGCATAAAAGCGGCTGTGGCGGTGTCTACCCCGTCCGTAGGTCGTGGCTTCAGCCCGACAGCGGCACCACAGCCCCACCATCCGCCGCCGCGTCCGTACCTCAGTGAGCCGCGGTGACAGCCGCCGCAAGCTGCACCCCCCTGTGCCGCATCTGCTGCTGCGCCAGTTCGCCAATCCGCTTCAGCGCGGCAGCCAGCTCCGGTGTCCACGGTGCCCCGCACGAAAGCCGGATGCAGCGGCTAAAGTCTTGGCTGACCGAAAACAAAGCCCCTGGCGCGAAGCTAATCCCCTCCAGATACGCTTCCTCCATCAGCGTCACCCCATCCACCCCTGCCGGCAACACCACCCACAGCACATAGCCGCCCTGCGGGGGGGTGACCTGCGTCCCAACGGGGAAATCACGCAGCACCGCCGCCATCACCTGTGCCACCTGTTCGGCGCAATGTTTGCGCAGGCGGCGCATATGGCGGTCAAAGCCGCCATTTTCTAAAAACCGCGCCAACACCTGTTGCAGCAAGGCCGACGTGTTGTGGGTGTTGATATATTTCAGCACCTCCAGCTTGGCCTGATAGCGCCCCCCCACCACCCAGCCCACTCGCAAGCCCGGCGCGACAATCTTGGTAAACGACCCGCAATACAGCACGTTGCCCGTGGTATCAAAAGCCTTGGCCGGTAAAGGCCGCTGGTGACCAAAATAGAATTCGCCGTAGATGTCATCCTCAATCAGCGGAATGCCCCGTTGCGCCAACAGCGCGACCAGCCGCTGTTTGTGGGTGTCCGGCATCAGGCTGCCCAGCGGATTAGAAAAATTGGGCACCAGAATGCAGGCCTTGACCTGCCCGTGGCGGGTAGCCAAATCCAGTGCCTCAATCGACAGCCCTGTCACAGGGTCGGTGGGGATTTCGAGAGCCTGTATCCCGTGTGACTCCAGCAATTGCAGCAGCCCAAAATACGAGGGCGACTCAATCGCCACCACATCTCCTGCTTGCGCCACTGCCCGCAAACACAGCGACAAGGCTTCAATGCCGCCACAGGTCACCAAAATATCCTCCGCCGCCAGTTGCCCGCCCCACTGCAATGCTCGCCGCGCCACTTGCCGCCGCAGCTCGGGCACCCCTGCCGTGCAGCCGTAATCGCTAAACAGGCTTTCCCCCCGCCGCACCACATCCGCCATCAGCTTTTGCAGCTGCGCCGTGGGAAACAGCGAAGGCGCGGGGACGGCGTTGCCAAAGGTTGGGCGGGTGTTTTCGTTAATCGCCATAAACCGCCACAGCAGCTTATTGACCGACACCGCCGCCGGTACGGGCAGCGGCGTAGAGGGCGCGAGGGGAGCCAGTTGGCGGGCACTGCGGACGTAAAACCCCGACTGGGGGCGTGCCTCAATCAGCCCACGGTCTTCTAGCACCCGAAAAGCCTCGGTCACGGTGGATAAGCTCACCTGCCGCCGCACCCGCATTTCCCGTAGCGAGGGCAGTTTGTCGCCGGGGCGCAGCGTGCCACTGGCAATCATCCGCGCCACATCATCGGCAAGGTGTTGGTAGAGCAGGGCAGGAGACGGCGCAGACATGGGGACTCCGATAGCAAACAAAGGGGATAGGCGAAAAGGGTGGGCGAGGCCAACGCCTCGCGGAACGTCAGCCGATGGGCGGCGGTGTTGCGCTGCAAAATGAGTGCTGAGAACGCGTTCAAAGTCCCAATGGCGCAGGGATTGCCAAGGCGAAACGCCCCAAATAAGCGCACTTGCTGCGGTCTTGGCGGTGATTCCCCTCCGCCGGAGGGGGGCGATGGCAAAGCCGGACGGGGTGGTTGGTGTAGTGGTCTGGCGAGGCCGCCTGAGTCAAAACCCAGCTCCAAAACCAACCACCCCACCCCGCCACGGGAGGGACATCACAGCCCAGCCCTGTGCCATTGAGGCCTTGAACACGGCCTAATTATGCTGCACCCCACCGCCGCCTACCGCCAGAGACAGTTTGCCCTGCGATAGAGCATAACAGTTGGGCAAAATCCCCCACTATTCCGCTAAAAATCCGCCAACTGTGCCCCTAACGCCAGTGGAAAGACCGCCGTAGGATGGGGGTTCATCCACCTCAGTACATCGGGAGCGCATCATGCAGACCGCACGGCATTACCACTTACGGCCCAACCAAGTGTTGGCTTTTCAGGGCGTGGCAGGGCAAAGGCTGACCGTGCAGGCGGGGATGCTCTGGGTGAGTGAGGCCGGTCACGATACCGTGCTGAAGGCGGGGGACAGCGTGCGTCTGCAGGGCGGCGACAAAGTGGTGTTGGAAGCCGTACTACACACCACGTTTAGCCATGTGCCTGCGGCTTCGTGGTGGGGGCGGCTGGTCAGCCGTTTGAAAACGTCTTTGCGCAAGCCCCTCGCTCGGCTGTTTTTGCGTGCCCCTTGGGAGGTGGCGTAAACATGCCTGCGGCAATTTGTCACATTCTGAATATTCCAAAAGGCTTTTAGACTCGCGGGCATTGCTCCTCTTGCCCAAAGGTTTGTTGCCCCATGTTTAAGCCCTCCCCACTGGCGTTGGGGGTGTTGTCCGCCCTCTCCGCCCTTGCCGTCCACGCTGCAGACAGCCCCGCCACTTTGCCCGAAGTGCTGGTGACCGCCCCCCAAATGCGTAGCCCCCTGACCCTAGATGTCGATACTCAAAGCCCGTTTTTGCCCCGCCCTGCGATGGATGGCGCGGACTTGATGAAGTCTATTCCAGGGTTTAGCGTCATTCGCAAAGGCGGTACAGGGGGCGACCCACTTTTGCGCGGCTTAGGTGTATCCCGTTTGCCGATTAGCGTCGATGGGTCTTTTGTGATGGGCGGCTGCGGGGGGCGGATGGACCCGCCCACGGCCTATATCTATCCAGCCGCCTATGACAGCTTGCGCCTGACCAAAGGGCCGCAAATCGTCACCGAAGGCCCCGTGCCGATTACCGGCCTTGTGCGCTTTGAGCGCAAAACAGAACGCTTTACTGAGCCTGGGGTGCGTGCCGAAGCCAGTGCCATCGGCGGCAGCTTTGGTCGCCAAGACACCCACCTTGACCTCACCGCAGGCAGCACATTGGGCTATGTGCGTTTCATGGCGCAAGAAATTGACCAAAACGATTACAAAGACGGCCAAGGGGCGACGGTGCATAGCCGTACCGGCCGCCGTAGCGAAACCGTCATTGCAGGGCTGACCCCCGATGCCGATACGCTAATCGAGCTTTCGGCTGACCGTAGCCGTGGTTTTGGGGCGTACGCTGACCGCACTATGGACGGCACACAGTTTGACCGCGATGCCTTTGGGGTCAAGCTTGAGCGGCGCAATCTTGCCCCGTGGCTCAGTAAACTTGCGGCCACGTATAACTACAGCTACGTTGACCATGTGATGGACAACTACACCCTACGCCCTGTGTCTGGCATGAAAATGCTGAGCAACCCTGACCGCGAAGTAGAGGGCGGCAAGGTGCAGGCCGATGTGGTGTGGGGTGCGTTCACGGCCAAAGTGGGGGTGGATTTTCAGAACGACTGGCACACCCTCCGCACCGGTGTGGACTACCGCCAAAAAGCCCGTGCCAATGACCTGAACTTCAGCCAGCACGGCATATTTGGCGAAGCACAGTATGCGATTTCACCGCAGCAGCGCGTGTTGGCTGGGGTGCGGTTTGACCGCGTCGAAGCCAAGGATGACCGCGTGGTGAGTGCTACCAGCGGCAAAACGCTGACCCGCGATTTAACCGGTGGCTTTGTGCGCGGTGAATGGGATGTGGAGAACGCCACTTGGTTTGTGGGTGTGGGTCATGCCGAGCGTGCACCTGACTATTGGGAGGCTTCACGCAACTTTACCGCCCGCAGCGAAGCCAATACCCAGCTGGATGCGGGCGTATTGTGGAAGGCCGGTACGTTAGAGGCCGGCGCGTCAGTGTTTGCCAGCAAAATGCGTGACTTCCTGCTCTATACCAGCAGCACCACCGTGGCCAATATTGATGCCACGCGTTTTGGCGGTGAAGCCGACCTTGTGTGGAAATTTGCCAAAAACTGGCGGGCTTCTGCTTCGGTCAGTGCCGTTCAGGGCAATAACGACACCGCCAACAAACCCTTGGCACAAACCCCTCCGCTCGAAACCCGCTTGGGCTTAGCCTACGACGATGGTCGTTTTGGCGGTGCAGTGAGTGTCCGCGCCGCCAGCCGCCAAAATCGGGTAGATATTGGGGCGGGCACGGTGGCCGGTTTGGATGCCGGTCCCGCTGCAGGCTTTGTCACACTGGGCTTGAACGGTGCGTGGCGACCGACCAAATCGCTCACGCTTTCGGCGGGTGTGGATAACCTGCTGAATAAAACCTACGCCGAATCGGTTAGCAAAGCCGGTGCTTTGGTGTCGGGCTACCAGCAAACGGTGCGCATCAACGAGCCAGGCCGGACGTTTTGGCTAAAAGGTGCGTGGATGCTGTAGCCGTGCGGGTTTAAGCCTGTTGCTAGATAGGGCAATGCCCCGAAAAATGCGGATGGATTCAGTTCCAATGGCGTTTTTCGGGGCATTTCGCCTTCCAACCCCTGCGCCATTGAAATCGTAAACAGCTTCTAAAAGCCACCGCTGCCGACGGGGCTGGCCGTAAAGCCCCGCCACTAGCGGCATACCCCGCCGGTTTGGCTTTTATTTCCCGCCACCACCAGCACACGCCGCCGCTGTGGGTTTGGCTTTTATTCCCCTCCCGTGGCGGGGATACGCCGGAGGCGGGGGGTGGTTGCTTTTGACGTTGGGTTTGCTTTTGCTTTTGGGTTTTGGCACTGGCTTTTGGTACTGGCGATGCCGCCAGCTACCACCCCGTCTGGCTACGCCATCCACCCCTCCTCAGAGGGGAATAAAAGCCGTGACTGCGGCGGTGTTTCCCGCATTGCCTGTGGGTCGGGGCTTCAGCCCGACAGCTTCTAAGAAGCTATTTACGATCTTGATGGCACCGGGTCAGCCAAGGCGAAATGAACCAAAAAAGCGGCGTTGGACTTAAATCAACACGCCTATTTTTGCGAATTTCAACGCAGGATCACCCGAGTCTCGCAGACGTTGAACAGCTTCTTACGAGGGGGCACGCCACACGGCGTACCCCCCTCTTTTTTAAAACCGCGAATACGTCGTCAGCGGTTCCGGTGGGAAAGGCAGCAGCTTGGGCGAAGGCTCAAACTGGTAGCGCAGATACAGCGATGCACGGCTCGGCTGGTAGAAGTCGGACTTCTCCAGTGCCACTTGCCCGCCCACCACCCAGCGCGGGGCGACTTGGTACTCGGCGGCGGCGGCCAGCGACAGCCCCACCCCCGCACTGCGGCTACCGGCAAATACCGGCGACCGCCCGCCCAAAGCCTGTGCCGCCGCCTGCAAATCAGGACGGGTCGGGAAAAACGGACTGCTGTCGGTGCGCGATTGCGAGTAGGACACCCCGCCGCGCAGCAAATACGTCCAGCGTCCGCCCCGCTCCATCCACGTCACCGGCACCGACACCGAATGGTAGGTTTGCGGGCTGTAATAGCCGCCGTGGCCGAGGGTAAATTCGGACAAATTCTTATCGTAGCCAAAGCTCACCGCGTTCAAGCCCAGTTGCAGCCGCTGGGTCGGCGTGTTGATGGCACGCCAATAGCCGCCGCCCATCAAATCGGTGCGGGTGTTGTCGGCGACGTTTCTGCCGGTCAGCTGATGCCAGCCCAGATTGCCCCACAGCCCGACCGCGCCGCCTTGGTCATACGACAGCGACACCGTCGCGCCGGTTTGCACCACGCCACCCCAGACCTCGCCGGTGCGGGGGTCACGCGTGCCGCCGTAGCTGAGCAAGGTGCTGTTGAGCGGGCGGCGAGACGCATCCAGCGTATAGCCGATGCCGCCCAGCTTGCCCGACCACGCTGCGCCGCCAGTCACGTTCTGCACCGCAAAACCTTGCGGCGTGCTGCCCACATCCACCCGCAGATGGTCGTTTTGATAGCCCAGCGCAAAGGCCGTGCCTTGGCCTTCTTGCGCCAAACTGCCGGTGGTGGCGCAGCCTGTGCTGCACAGCAGCATCGAGCCAAAGGTTTCGCGCTCGGTGGCATTGCTCAGCGGCAAACTGCCGACCGAGAGCTGGGTTGGCTCGGCGCGGGCAAACCACTTGCCGTCGTACGGGGCGGGGAGGCTGACCAGCGTCGGGGTTTCCCACAGTTGCTGGCTCGATTTACCCGCCGTGGACTGCCGCGCCGAAAAGTCCATGCCGACTTGGGCTTCGCCGGTGCGGCGGTCTTTAAAGTCAGCGTATTCCCCGCGCAAGGCTTCGCCGCCTGCCAAATCAGGCAAGAGCGCGGCAGCGGGCGGCAGCCGCGCGAGTTGGGTCAGCACCGGTGCATCGGAGGGTGTAGCGGGCGGTGCCAAGGTGTTCAAGACCGGTGGCGGGCGCAGGGTGTTGGTGTAATCGCCCACCAAAGCGGGTCGCCCCGAGGCCGCAGGAAACACCGCAGGCAAAGGCACGACCGTGCTAGTGGGCGGTGCGGCCAGTTCTAGCAACACCGGCGCAGTGCTTGGTGCGGTCAGCGGACTGGCAGCGGTGGCGGCTGCCGTGGGTGGGGGTGGCGCGATGGTATCCAGCACCGGCGGGGTGGCCGCGCGGGTACTGGGCGGAGCCAATTGGTAGAGCGCGGCGCGGTAATGCTGCTCGGCGGTATCTGGTGCGTTGGTTTGGCGAGCTTGCCGTGCCGTGTGGGTCAGCACCAAGGGGTGACGTGGATTGCGGCTAGAGAGTCGGGCGATATGGGCACTGACACCGGCTTCGTCGCCCAGTGTGCTCAAGCGGTCAATGGCGCGGACTTGGATGGCCAGCGGATAGGCCGGCTGACGCGCCAACAAGGCATCCAGTGTCACTTTGGCCGCCTCGGGCTGGCCGTGGGCGATTTGGCTATCGGCCAGCGTCAGGCGGGCTTCAGCATCCTCAGGCGCAAGCTGGGCGGCCTGCGTCGCCGCCGCCAGTGCTTCGGCAGGGCGGTTGTCGTCGAGTGCTTGCCGTGCCACCGCCCGCAAGACGCGGGGCTGGTTTGGTTGCCGTTGCGCCAAGGCTTCGAGCGTGGCGCGTGCTTCTTGGGGACGGCCTGCCGTGGTGGCTTGCTCGGCGTGTGCCAGTGCCAAGCGGGTATCGAGGGCATCCCGCTGCAGTTTGTCTTCGGGGGTGAGGCCGTCCGACCCCAGCCGTGCCAAGTGTTGTTGGGCAGCCGCCGTGTTGCCCGCTTCGGCCAGCACCGCCGCGTGGCGCAATTGCAGGGCTGGGGTCAGCGGCGCGGCCAGCTTGACGGCTTGCTCGGCCAGCGCGAGGGCTTTTTCTTGGGCGGCAGGCAGCGCGGTGGGCGACACCGCTTGCCAGCCCTCGGCCAGCGACATCAGGGCGGGGGCATTGGCGTGCAGCAGCTTTTCGGCTTGGGCTAAACGGGTTTGGGCGGCATCGGTCTGGCCATGTTCGGCCTCGGCTTGCGCCAAACGCAGGGTTTCACGCAGCCACACCCGTTGCTGGAGCTGCACCATGCTGGGGGTGCGCCCTGCTGCCGGGATGGCTTCGAGTGTGGTCAGGGCGCGGCGGTTGTCGTCTTGGCTGGCGCGGAACAAGGCATAGGCAAAGCGGCTATCTGCCGTGGGTTGCGGGCGTTTCAGCAGGGCATTCAGCGCGGCAGCGGCGCGGTGCGGCTCGCCATTGGCTTTGAGTGTGTTGGCGTAAGCAAAGCGCAGCCAAGGGTCGTCAGGGGTCAGGGTGATGGCTTGGGCGTAGAGGGCAATGGCGGCATCAAGGTCACCGGTGGCCTGTATCGCCTCGGCATCGGCTCGCAGCACCCGTGCTTGGGCAGCGGCATAGGCCGCGCCAATGGTTTTGCGTTGGGCAGGGCTCAGGCTGAGCAGCAGGCGGCGGGCGTTTTCTACGTTGCCTTGTTGGAGCTGGTGCTCGGTCAGCGCGACTAAGGCGCGGTTAGCCCCATCGGGATTTTTAAGGGCGCGTTTTAGCAGGGCTTCGGCGTGGTCGTGGCGGCCTTGGTCGGTCAAAATCCGCGCCATGCCTAGCAAGGCTCCGGCATCGTTGGGGCGCAGCCGGAGGGCGTGTTTGGCTTCGGCCTCTGCACGCGGCCAGTCTTGGGTTAGCCGCGCGGCTTCGGCGGCGGCGAGGTGGCGGTCAAGCTGCACGCCTTGGAGGCGGGTTTGCCACGCTTTTTGGTTGTCTGGCTCTTGCGCCAAGCCCCGTCGAAAATGGACTTCGGCTTGGTCAAATTCCCCCTGACGGCTGGCGAGTTCGCCGCTGAGGCCTAGCCATTCTGGTGTGCTGCCATAGCGGGCGGCGGCGGTGGCCAGTTGGGTTTTGGCTTGGCTGAATGTCCCTGCACCTATCGACTTACGGGCGGCTTCGATGGCCTGGTAGGCGGGGTCACGCAGCTTGGCGAGGCGGGCGATTTCTTGTTTGAGGATGTCGTCGTAGCGGGCTTTGACCGCGTCATCTTTGGGGACGAGTGCTAAGTAAGCGCGAATCGACGGCAGCCCTGCGGGGGTGGCCATCCCCTGCAAAATGGCACGCCGCCACAAGCCGCGTGGGCGGTCGCTGGCATTGCCTGCCGCACGGCTAAGCCGGTCGAGGTCGGTCAGGACTTCGGGCGCGATGGGGTTTTTTTGCAGCGCGAGTTGCGCCCGTGCCAGCCGGTAAAGGGCGCGGCTGGGCTCACGCTGAATCAGCTGGTGCAGCCCCTGATAGGCGCGTGCCCAGCCATTGGGGAGGTTGGCAACGGTTTGCCAATATTCCACCGCTAACTGCCCTTCTGGCGTGATGCCGCCCAGCAGCGTATCCCAGAGGGCGAGGGCTTCGGCGGGTTTGCCGGTGCGGGTCAGGGCGCGGGCTTGGTTGACCTTTTCGGCATCGGTGGTGGCAAGGCGCAGGGCCAAATCCAACTGGCGGGTAGAGGGCGAATCGGGCGCCGTGGCTTTAAGTTGCGCCAGCAGCTTTTCTGCACGGGGATGGTTCTGTGCGCGGATTTCGATTTCGCCCAGTCGTGCCAAGGCTTCGGGCTGGGTGGGGCGGGTGCGGAGGACTTTGTTCAGCGGCTGACGGGCGAGGTCATCGCGGAGCTGTTCTTCCCACTGGCGAGACTGTTCCAGCAACTGGCTTTCGACACCTTCGGGCGAGGCCAACGCGCTGCTTGTCCACGCGACAGAAAGGGCGAGTGCCAGCGGTTTTAGTGCGATTTGCATGTCTTTTCCCAGCGAGGGTGAAGCTGGCCGTCTGCACCAAAGGCATACCAGCCTTGTTGCCAGCCCAGCCCAAACAGGGTGAGGACGTGGTCGTAATAGCCCAGCGGTTTGTCTGATTGGGCGGCATAGCGGAGCTGCTGGACTTCTGCGGCTTCGGTGTCGCCCCGTGCGGTCAGCAGGGGCAGCAAGGCCATCGAAAAGCCGATAGGGCCGGTGCCTTGGGTCGCGCCGGTTTGGGGGTTGACCCGCTCGGGTACATAGCCCAGCTTGCTGGTGGTGGTGGCCATTGGGGCAAAGTGACCCAGTAAACGGCTGCGTTCAGGGGCGTTTTTAGCCAGCATCCCCACCCACAAATACACCCGAATCGCATCGTAGCTGCCGGTGGGTTCCGTCGTTTTAGGGTCGGCCACCAGTGTCTGTGTGGTGGGCTGCCATGCCGTCCAGTCTGGTGCGTAGCCGCGTGGCGCACTGCGGGTTAGCAAGGTGAGGTTGCTGGCTAACAGTGGACGGAAGGCGACTTCGTCTTGTGCCAAACGGGTGGCCAGTTGGGGTGGCAGATAGCTGGGATTGAGCCGGTAACGTCCTTCGCCCAAGGCAAAACCCACGGGGGCGGGCAGTAGTGTCCAGCCCAAGCCTGGGAGGTCGGCGGTTTCTTCACGCAGCACCCGTTTCAGCAGCAGCCGACCGGTGGCGGCATAGTGCGGGGCTTGCCACAGCCGACCGGCCTCCATCAGGGTATAGGCTATCCACAGGTCGGCATCGCTGGCCGCGTTGGGGTCGAGCACGCCCCATGTGCCGTTGTCGCGCCGTCCCCAATGCCACGCCGATAGCCGCGCGGTGAGGTCACCCCCTGCGAGGTTGTCGCGCGTCCAGTTGAGGATACGTTCAAACGCAGGACGGTCGTTGCCCACCAAGGCAAAAAACAGTGCGTAAGACTGCCCTTCGGAGGTGCTGACTTTGCGTGGGGAGCTGCCATCCACTACCCGCCCGCCTTCTGACATTTTTTGGGTTTTGAAGGCTTGCCAGTCCGCCCATTCGCCGCAGGGCTCGGCAGCGTGGAGAGTGGCGGTGCTGGCCAAGGTCAGTGCAAGGGTAAGGATAAGGGGAATCCATGAAGGACGACGCATTAGGCTTTTCCTTGGCGTTCGAGTCGGCGGAGTGCCACCGCTTTGACCGCGCGTAAGAGGGCAAAGGCAAATACCAGCACGGCCAGCACGGTCAGTACGGCCAAACCGAGGGGATGCTCGGACAAGAGAATCCAAGCCCGCACCACAAACGAGACCTTGCCGACGGTGTACGTATCGCCGACCAAGGTGCTATCGACCTTGTCTTGGCGGACAAAGGCAATGCTGCCGCGAATATTGGCGGCACGGGCGGGGTTTTCTAGCGCGTCCAGCACGGTGGGCAGGGCAGCAGGGCTAGAGCCCATGACAAAGACCGCGCTACGGGTGGGGGACAGCGGCGAGGCCATGCCCACTAAGGCGGCCAAGACGCCATCGGCCATCACCACGGCTCGGCCTTGGGCACGGGCGGCATCGGCATCGGGTGCGACGTTGTTTTCATAAACTTGTTTTTGCTCGCGGCTGGCTTGGGCCAACTGGTGCTCTGCCGCTTTAATCAGGGCGGGCAGCCGTGCGGCGGCGGCAGGCAATGCGGTGTCGATAAACAGCAAATCGGCATCGGGGGTTTGGCTGACGGTGCCCACCGTGGCCAGCCGCAGGCGCAAGGCCGGATAGCCGGTGGATTCGCCCATCCGTCCCATTAGGCTGAGGTAGGTTTCAATCGCTTGGGGGGCGGGTGCATCGGGCAGCACCACCACGGTCTCGGCCAAATCAGCCAGACGGGTAAACGGGTAGCCAGAATTGGCAAAAAACGCCAAGTTAGGCAGGGTGGCAAAGTGTGGGTAGCCAGAAAAATCCACCGTGGAATCAGGGTCGATGGCGGCGCGGGTGTTGTCTACCAGCGCGGTGGTGCAGCGTCCGGCTTTTTCTGCCACAAACGAGAAGGCAAATTGCAGCTGATTGCGTGAGCCGACCTTAAACGCGGGGACTTTGACCGCATTGCTGTCGTGAAACAAGCCGTCCTCTAGCAAGGGAATGCGGGGGCGGCTGCTGCTATTGCCAGCAGGCTGCAAGAAAAAGCTCTGCAAAAAGTCATCGTTAATCGACACGTTCAGGCGGGATTCGCTGGTGTTTTGTGGCGGGGTGTAGCGGTATTTGAGGTCGAGCCGAATGCCTTTGCTTTGCCATGTCAGCAAGTCGGCGGGGACGCGCAGATTGAGCCGGATGGGATCGGGGGTGCGGCCTGCCACTTGCAGCTCTCGCGGGGAGTCAATCAGCTCCGAAAAACGGGTGGGGCGGTCTAGCCGCACCCAGCTGGGGGCATCGTAGGGTTGGCGGGGCTGGGGCAGGGTGATGGAGGTGACGGTGGCACGGCTGCCGGACAAGGCCGATTTGCCGAGCATCAGGGCTTCGGCAGCCAAGTTGAGCTGTGCGGCATCTTTCCCCTCAACCAGCAGGAACTTCACCTCGGGCTTGGTGGGGTGGGCAATGACGGTCAGGGTGGGGACGGTGACCGGCGGGCGGTTGGCCAGCCAGCTAGGGCGCTCGGTGGCACTGGCAAACACAATGGCGTGGCGGTCGGGCGGGGCATCGGCTTGGCTGACCGGAAAGCGCGCGCCGCGCCAACTGGCTTTCGCGCCAAACCACGAGGCGACTTTACCGGCGGTGGTCAGGGTGGCACTGGACGGGGTGCGGGCAAAGACAAAGGGCAGCACGAGGCGGTTAAAGTCGCGCCGGTCAAAAAACGGTTCGGGCAAAAAGCCAAGGTCGTTGCTGAGGATGAGGGGCTGGGTGGTCAGCTCTAGGCGCGACAGGTTGGACACTTGCGCCCAGAGGCTGCTGTGGGAGGGGTCTTCGCAGTCGTTGGTGTAGTGTCCAATCAGGCGGAACTGAAGCTGGTTGTAGTCGCTAAAAAAGCGCGGGTCGAGCGCAATATTTTGGGTGACGAGTGTGCCGGCATGGCTTTTGGGCATGGGGGCGACGGCTACCACTTGCTCGTTGAGCATTACCGCCAAGTGGGACAGGTCGGGCAGCATGGCGGGGGAATAGGTGTATTGCAGCCGTAGATTGGCACGGGTGACGGTTTCATCCATCCGCACGCCAAAGCCGACACCCACTGGGCTGCTGTCGCCGCGCAGGGATAAGGGCTGGTTCGCGCCCAGTGTCTTCAGCGAGAGGGTGCGGTTGGGGTTGATCGCTGCGGTGTTGGCGGGGGGGAGGGTAGCCAAGTCATCTGTTGGCGGGACACTGGCCGCTGGGGCTGGGGTCGTGGGCACGGCGGCAGGCGGGGTGAGCGCGGGGGCGGCCAGCACGCTGCTGGCCAGCAGTAAGGCAAGAAAGCTAAAACGGTAAGTCATGCGCGGGTCTCGGTGGGCGGTCTGGGTGAACGCGGAATAAAGCTGGTGAACCAGCGCAACAGGGCACGGCGGCGGGTAACGTGGGGTTCGATTTGGCTGGCAATGGCAGAAAACAGCAGGCGTTGCCCGATGATGCCAAAGCGCAAAATGTCCATTAAGCCGGTCAGCGACGAGGCGGGCGGCGGATGGCGGTCAGGGTCTAGCCACGCATCGGCGCGTCCAAAGGTACACTGCACCAGTCGGGCGAGGCTTTCTGGGGTCAGGTGGTCAAAGCGCAGGCTCATGCGGTTACCTTGGCTAAAGCCGACAATGGCGCGGAAGGCATATTCCCGTTCACCGCTGGAAAGCCCCACGGTAATCGGGGTGCCGCGTGCGGGGGGCTTGATGCCTTCGGGTAGCTGCACCGAAGCCCCTTCTTCGGAGTAGTCGTGGGTTTCGCAGGCGATGATACAGCCATCGGGCAGGGTGACGCTGGCAGGGAAAATGGCCGGCACGCGGTGCGAGACCCGCACTTGTCGCGCTTCGTTGGCCACGGCCACCGCCACACTCAGTAGCAGCGAATTATAAGCCGTCCATCCAATATTCATCAGCACCGTGCCTTGTTCTTCGACCGGCCCCAAAAACCAACGCGCCACGCCGACCAGCAGGCCGATAAGGTTAATCGACAGCAAAACCAAGTAGGGGCGGGAGATATTCCAGTCAAAATAAGTGCGCTCGTTTAGCCCGCCCTTTGAGGTGACATTAAACGTGCCTTTGTGCGGGGCAAACAGGGCGACGGTAGTGGGGCGGGTGATATACCACGCCAGCACGGTTTCGTAAATTTCGCCCCAAAACGACCGCCGAAACGCGCGCTGCATCCGCGCGTTGGTGATTTCGGCAAAGGCCATGTGCGGCAACACATACAGCACAATGGCCAAGGCCGGTGCATCAATCACATAGGCGTGAAAAAACAAAAACGATAGGGGCGCGGTTAAAAAGACCAGCCGTGGAATGCCATACAAAAAGTGCATCATGGCATTGAGATAGCACAGTCGTTGGGGCAGCTTTAGCCCCTTGCCCAGCAGGGGGTTATCTAGCCGAAAAATCTGCGCCATGCCCCGTGCCCAGCGTATCCGTTGGCCGACGTGGGCTGACAGGCTTTCGGTGGCCAGCCCTGCGGCTTGGGGATAGTTAAGGTAGGCGGAATTCCACCCGCGCCGGTGCATTTTGAGCGAGGTATGGGCATCTTCGGTCACGGTTTCCACCGCAATGCCGCCCACTTCATCCAAGGCAGTACGGCGCAACACCGCGCACGAGCCGCAAAAAAAGGTGGCGTTCCAGAGGTCGTTGCCATCTTGCACCCGTCCATAAAACAGCTCGCCTTCGTTGGGCACGCTGCCGAGGGTGTCGAGGTTGCGCTCGAAGGGGTCGGGCGAAAAAAACTGGTGCGGGGTTTGCACCAAGGCCAGCCGGTCATCTTGAAAAAACTCGCCCATCGTCACCTGCAAAAAAGAGCGAGTGGGGATGTGGTCGCAATCAAAAATGGCGACAAATTCACCGGTCAGCTCACCAAGGGCGTAGTTGATATTCCCTGCTTTGGCGTGGTGGTTGTGGGGGCGGATGCGGTAGCCCACGCCTGCCGTTTCGCAAAACTCGCGGATGGCGGGGCGGCGACCGTCGTCCAGCACCCAGATGCGGAGTTTGTCTTGTGGCCAATCCAGCCCCATCGCGCCATACACCGTGGGCATCAGCACTTTGAGCGGCTCGTTATAGGTGGGAATCAGCAAATCGACCGTCGGCCAGCACTCGGTATCGGTTGGCAGGGGGGCGGGCTTGCGCTGCAGCACCCAAGACGACTGGATATAGCCCAGCAACAAAACCAGCCATGCGTAAATTTCTGCCCCTAGCAGCACTAGGCTGAGCACCCCATCCAGCGGGGCAGCAAAGGACACCGTATCGTTTACCCGCCACCACAAATAGCGGGTGGACATCAGCAGCGAAATCACAATCAGCACAAAGGTGATGGAGGGGCCTTTCATCCGGCGCAGCCACATGGACACCAGCCACAGCAAACCCACAAACAGGGCTTGGTCTTCTAGGGTGGTGGGCGTGGTGATGCACAGGGTGGCAATCAGGGCAGAAAAGCTATACAGCGCGTAGCGCACCCAACGGTATTGCCACATCGCGTGGTTTACGGCGGCATCGACGCGGGGTTCAAGGTGCGCCACATCGGATAACTTGGGAAACAAGCTCCCCAGCCACTGCATGGCACGACGGTAATACCCGCCCCCTGCCCGTGCAAGGGTGGGTAGGGGGCGGGTGGCGACATACCAGCGACCCAAGCGGCGCATCCACACCGGCATGGGCGGCGGGTGGCGGCGGGCGGGGGGGTGGAGCAGCAGCAACCACAGCCCTTGCAGCACAAAGCGCAGCCCATCGCTGAGCCGCAAGTGGTGGAAGTTGATATGCGGAAAATACGGTTCGATGCGCTCGGTCAGGCTTTTGCCCGTGGCCGACGGCACAAAAAATAGGCTGGCAAACAAGGTGCGCCAAGCCGGCGGGTGTTTGGTGGCAGGGAAGTAGCCCGCTAAGGTGAGCCAATGGGTAATCCACACCCGTAGGCGGTAAAGCTGTGAAAACATCGTGGCGTTCCTCGTGACGCAGGCCAGCTGTGCAGTGGCAAGCAGGGATTAGGTGAGGTCGAGTACCACGGGTGAGGGCAGGGTATCGTGCGTGGCATCGTCGGACTGGGCGCGTAGGCGTACCGCCAGCCACACCGCCAAGCGCAAAATATCTTGGGCGGATTGGCTGGCGGGGGCGGTGTCGATGACGGTTGCGAGTTGGGCGAGGGCTTCTTGGATGGCGGTGTCTTCGTGTATCACAATCGGGCAAAGAGACTGTTGCAAGATGCTGCGGGCTAAGGCCAAAGCATCGTGGTCAAAGGGGCGGCGGGCATCAAATCGGTTCATCAGCCACGTATGCCGTGGACTGGGCAGGGTTGCACGGCTAAACAACGCCAAAGGCGTGGTGAGGTGAAGCACATGGGTGGCTTGGGTCATGGCTTCGCTGGCAAAGGGGGCCTCTTGTGCACCCGCCACCAGCAAGATGCGGCAGTTATTGGGGAGGGCTAGGCTGGAGAGCCACCTTTGTAGCCAGCCTGGGGTCAGGGCAAGGTGCGCCGCCAAGTGGGTACGCCCATCGGCTGAGGTCTGCCCAAAAGGCATGACATGCACGCCGCTGTTGCTTTTCCATGCCGCCAAATGCCAGTCGTGACCGTGTGGGTTGCTGATGCAGCGTCGTGCCCAGCCGTCGGGGTCTTCGTAGGGCACGGTAAACGCCAGCCGGAGGGTGTTGGCGGGATTGAGATCCACCGCCAGCACCGAATGCCCCTGTCGACACCAAGCCTCAGCTAAGGCTGCCCCCAAGGTGCTGCTGCCGCTACCGGCTTGCGTGGAGCAGAGTGCCAAAATGGTACGGGTTGGTAGCGTCTCTTCTCTCTGTGCATCGAGCTTCAGGGATGGGGTTTGAGTGGCTGCTCCAAGCAGCGGCCAATGCTGACGGGCTACCCACGCTTCGTGTGTTTGGCGAAGGGCCTGGTAGGGGTAGTCAGGGCTGGCAATGGCGGTGCGTAGCCCCGCAACGTCATCTCGTTTGTCTGAGAGCGGACGGTAATGGAGAGTTGGTTTCACGAGGGCGATTATAGGGCTTAAATCAATGTCGGGTGAATTACCCCACCCTAAAGGGCGGGGCTTCTAACGTCAACGGCATCAGCAGAGACGGAGGATTTTCGGCCTCTTTTCTGGCTAACAATGCCTCGGTTAGCAGTACCGGCGATTCCCGCCGCTATCATTCGCAATGCTTCATTGCGAATATTCTCTGCCGCGTTCACGTCTCTATCGTGCAGCGTTCCGCATTGATTGCACCGCCAAGTGCGAATATTCAAAGGCATTTTGGCCTGTTTATAGCGCCTGTTCAAAGTCTGGCGAACGACGGCACCGCCGCGTCTTGCCGTGTGTAAATAGGCTCCAAGAACCGGCTCGTCCCATGCGTCATTCCCGCGAAAGCGGGAATCTAGGCCGCACCGACCGGCGCACCCCTCGCCTTTTGTTGGGCGGTGACCCAGACTGGATTCCCGCCTACGCGGGAATGACGGGGGAGACTGATGGCGCGGTTGCCCTGCCTAGTGAGCCCTTGAACCGGCACTTAATCTGCTGTTCGGCGGCGCACCGGCAGGGTGCTGGGCGGCGTATGGGCTTCGTAGAGAGGGCGCACCACGGGCTGAAGGGCGGTCAGTTCTTGGATGCGGCTGCTATGCGAAGGGTGGGTGGAGAGAAACTCTGGTGGGGCTTTGCCTTGGGTCGCTACGTCCATTTTGCGCCAAACATTGATGGCAGCGGCGGGGTTGTAGCCCGCCCGCGCCATCAGCTCTACGCCCATTTTGTCGGCTTCGCTTTCGTGGGTGCGGGAGTTCGGTAGCATAAACAGCACGTTGCTGGCTTGCCCTGCCAAGCCAGCGTACTGCGCCCCGTTTTTGGTCGCTGCCAATAGCCCCAAGGCAAACTGTTGCCCCAGCTGCTGCGAGACCCGTTCACGGCCATGTTCGCGCAGGGCATGGGCAATCTCGTGCCCCATAATGGCGGCGATTTCGTCATCGTTAAGCTGCAGCCGCCGAATAATCCCCGTGTAAAACGTGATTTTGCCACCTGGGGCGCAGCTGGCGTTGAGTGTCGGCGCATCAATTAGGGTGATTTGCCACTGCCAGCGTTTGCTGTCCTCCCTAAACACCCCCGCTTGCTGAATCAGCCGTGTGCCTATGGTGCGCAGGCGGTCGTAGTCTCGCCCCGAGGTGACTAGCGTGCCGCTGGCCTTGGCTTTGTTGAACTGCCCCGCGTAGCTGCTGGCGGCAATGTGCTCGATTTCGGTTGCCGAAACCAGCAGCAACTGCTGGCGTTGTACCCCGACCGTCCCTGGTTTAGTGGTGGTGCCGCAGGCAACCAGCAGGGACAGCGCGACCACCGAGAGGCTGGCACGAAAGAGGGCGCGGAATAAGGGCGGAAAGGACATGGCAGGGCTTTCTGAGTGCAATCACCCTGAGCATCGCAGCCTGCTGGCTAAACCACAATACTGAAACGGGATTTTTTTGCCGATTTGCCTTGGGTGTCTGGTGGGAGGGGCTGAGGCGGATTTAAAGACGCAAAAAAACCCGCGCGGGGCGGGTTGAGTTTGGTCGCCTCTCCGCTTCAGAGCCAAAACGACCTGAGCGGGACGTGCCCACCCGTGAACGGGGGTCTATAAGAAGCGGTTTCAACGCAGGCTCACCCTTCGCTCGCGAGCGCGTGAACCGCTTCTGGGGAGGAAAGAAATGAAGCACAACCTTCAATTCTTCTCTTGGTCTGCTTAGTGCTCGTTAGTCTAAACGCTTACTAAGTTGACCGAGGTCGGGTGGTAGCAGCCACCCGATTCCTTACCTTACAAAACTGGGCGGCGCACGTAAAGTGTTCTAAAAGTTGGTTTGCTTTGTGTCCGAAAAGTGCCGTCCCTTAGCGCGGGAAGTTGTTGTTCTCTGTGGAAAAAATATTTTTAATATCAATTGCTTATCGCGTGGCAAGAGGGTCGAAACGCCGCAATACCCCCCCTAACACTGCCCCCTCTGTGCAAACCGTCGGGGCGGTGTTAGGGGCGTGCGCGGCGTGGTGAGCTTGGCGCAAAGCTCACAAGGCAGATGCGTGGGCGTGCCGCCCTTTGCTGGCCATTTTGGTAGACAATGGCGGCTGATTTTTGCCCCCCGACAAGTCCCCGCCATGCCCCCTCACGCTCCCCGCCTTGCCTATGTGTTGCTGACGCTGACTGCGCTGTTTTGGTCGGGTAATTTTGTCTTGGCACGCGCCATGCACGCCGCCGTGCCGCCCATGAGTTTGTCGTTTGGGCGGTGGCTGATTGCGTTTGCCCTGCTTGCACCGATGGCCTTGCCCCGTGCGTGGCGGTGTCGGCAGGCGATTCGGGCGCAGTTTGGGCGGGTGCTGGCCTTGTCGGTGCTGGGGGTGGCCGCGTTTAACTCGCTGGTTTACACCGGCGTGCAAACCACCACGGCGACCAATGCGGTGCTGCTGAACTCGTTTATTCCGCTGCTGACCGTGTTGTTTGGTGCCTTGGCCTTTGGACAGCGGCTGGGGCGGTGGCAGGGGGTGGGCTTGGCGGTGTCGTTTATCGGGGTGCTGGCGATTGTGTCGCACGGCGAATGGGCGCGGCTGGTGGGCTTGAACCTTAACCAAGGGGATGTGCTGGTGTTTAGCGCGATGGTGTGCTGGGCATTTTACACCTTGCTGCTACGGGGGGTGTCGCCCGACATCGACCGCATGGGCTTGATGGGGGTGATGACCGCATTGGGGCTGCTGGCTATTTTGCCGTTTTTTGCGTGGGAAATCTCAAGCGGTCGGCTGCCGACGAGCACACCGGCAACGTGGGCGACATTTGCGTATGTCGGGATTTTCCCCTCGGTCTTTGCTTACTTGTTTTTTAACTACGGCGTGGCGCAAGTCGGGCCGGCACGGGCGGCGATGTTTACCCACCTGATGCCGGTTTTTGGCGCGTTGCTGTCGTTTGTGTTTTTAGGCGAGGGGCTGGCGGGCTATCACTTTGTGGGGATTGGGGCGATTTTTGCCGGCCTGCTGTTGTCGTCACGGCGGGGGTAGTGGCGAAGACGGTGGGGCGGCGGTGCAGGTGGCCAGCTCGGCCAGCGACACTTCTAGCGCGGCATAGGCGGGGGCGAGTCGGCGTTTCAGCTCTTGCGCCACGGCGGAGGTGCTGCGGGTGGTCAGCGGCGGCAAGACAAACAGCTCAAACAGCCGCACCAGCCGAATATGCTCGGCACGACAGGTCATCACATAGTGGTCACCTGCCACCCTTGCCACCAGCCCCGCGGCCACGAGGGTATCCAGCACCGCCCCGATTTCGTCATAGCCGGTATGCAGCCGATGCCGAAAGTCCCGCAGCGCGGGAGTGTCCCCCTTGGCTTGAGCCTCGTTCATCAGCAGCAGGGCTTCGATGGCATCGCGGAATCGCCGCTGCACCACGTCCCGTCGTCGCCATGCACGGTCTTGCCAGTAAGACAGCGAAGCGGTGAACTCCGCCCCCAACAGCACCACCAGCCACATCAACTGCAGCCACACCAACAAAATCGGGAACGAGGCAAACGCGCCGTAAACCAGTTGGTAAGACTTGGCAAATTGCAGATACAGCGCAAAGCCGCCCCGCGCCACAAACAACAGCCCTGCTGCTGCTGCCGCCCCTAGGAGGGCGTGGCGTAAGGGCACATGGCGGTTGGGGGTCAGCCCATAGAGCATGGCCAAGGCCAAGGTGGTTAGGCAAAACGCGCCGAGGCCTTCGATGGGCTCGATGAGGGCGGGGGCGATAAGCGGTAGCGCCGAATGCCCCATCAGCCAGTTCAGTCCTGACACCCCGCCGCCCAACATCAACGGCCCTAGGGTGAGCACCGTCCAATACACCAAGGCTTGCTGAAAGAACGGGCGACGTTTGTTGACCCGCCAAATGCCGTTAAAGGTGCGGTCTATGGTCACCATCAACGACAAGGCGGTGACGGCCAGCAGCACAATCCCCACCGCAGTCAGTCGCCCTGCGTTCTCGGTGAATTGGCGCATATACACGGTGATAATCCGTCCTGCAAAGTCGGGGACGAGGTTGGTTAGCAGGAAGAGCTTGATGCGGGCACTGTAGTCCACAAATACCGGAAACGCGGACACCACGTTCAGCACAATGGTCAGCAAGGGGACGAGGGAGAGCAGGGTGGTAAAGGTCAGGCTGGCCGCCACCTGCACGCAGCGGTCTTCCACCAGCAGTCGCCGTCCGACAAAACGCGCAAAACCCAACGCATCCCTCAGCAGTGGGCGGCGGATGAAAAAGCGTTTAAGGGCGGGGAGGGGGCGCATGGACGGGTTTGGGCGGTGGGAGGGGGTGTGGCAGGGTTGGCCGCTGCGTTGAAATGCGCCTCAAGCGGCGTGGGGTGGTTGTCCCTTCCTACGCTGCTTGAGGCGCATTTTGTCTTGGCCAGTGTTTCGGTGCTGCCGCTGCTTACGCCACAGGGTCGGTACTCGGGCGAATCAGCCCATTGCCTGCCGGCACGTCGGGCTTGGCGGCCTCGGCTTCGGCGCGGGCACGGGTGGCTTCCAGATAGTCCATGATGGCATAGCTCAGCTCACGCGTCCCCTCGCCGGTGAGGGCGGAAATCACAAAGTAGCGGGAAGTCAGGGTTTCGGTATCGGCGTATTCGTTTTCTGGCGGGGTCCAGCCGTAGGCGGTCAGGAAGGCTTGGATGCGCTCATCCCGTTCGTCGTCGCTGACCATATCCAGCTTGTTGAGCACCAACCAGCGGGGCTTGTCGTAGAGCGATTCGTCGTATTTGCGCAGCTCATCGACCAAGGCATGGGCTTCGGCCACGGGGTCGGTGTCGGGGTTGAACGGTGCCAAGTCGATGATATGCAGCAGCAGGCCGGTACGCTGCAAGTGCTTGAGGAAACGATGCCCCAGCCCTGCCCCATCCGCCGCGCCTTCAATCAGGCCGGGGATATCGGCAATCACAAAGCTGCGGTTTTCATCAATCCGCACCACGCCCAGATTGGGGTGTAGGGTGGTAAACGGATAGTCCGCCACTTTGGGACGCGCCGCTGAGACCGAGCGGATAAAGGTGGATTTGCCGGCATTGGGCATCCCCAGCAGACCCACGTCAGCCAGCACTTTTAGCTCCAGCTTGAGTTCGCGAATTTCGCCTTCTTCACCACGGGTAAATTGGCGGGGTGCGCGGTTGACCGAGCTTTTAAAGTGGATATTGCCCAGCCCGCCTTTGCCGCCTTTGGCGAGGACCGTTTGCATCCCATCTTGCGCCAAGTCGGCGACGACTTCGCCGGTCAGTTGGTCGGTAATCACCGTGCCCACAGGGACGCGCAGCATAATGTCGTCCGCTGATTTGCCGTAGCAATCTGCGCCGCGCCCGTTTTCGCCGTGGCGGGCTTGGTATTTTTTAACAAAGCGGTAATCGACAAGGGTGTTGATGTCCTTGTCGGCGACGGCCACCACGCTGCCGCCTTTGCCGCCATCGCCGCCATCAGGGCCGCCACGGGGCACAAATTTTTCACGACGCATACTGGCCGAGCCATTGCCGCCACGACCGCCCACGACTTCAATCCGTGCTTCATCAATAAATTTCATCATTTTGCGCGTGAAACCTCGGCCTTCATGCCGGGGAGGTAGAGCGTCGGGTGCGAAGCACCCGTTGCCTTGGCCGTAACCTACTCACGTTTCTGTGCGGTGTCGCACGCGGCCTTGTTGAAAAAGTAACCATACCCGTCAGCCCGTTGCAATAAGCGGCAATGGCGGTAGCCAATGCCTTGCACCACACCCGCGAGGGTTTGAATATTGAAGCTGCCAGACTTCCGAATCGCCACACGTCCCGTATGCCTCCCGGCTTTCTTGCCGGTGGGGACGATGGCACGCACAAGGTCGCCCGTCTTAAAACCCTTCACCGATTTTTCGCGCATCAAATACCCGCGCGGAAAGCCATATTTGTCGAGGCGGGTGCGCTGATAACTGCCCCGACCGGTGCATTTAATCGTCAGCGACGGCTTCTGCCAGTTCGTCACCACCGACACCGCACCCACGCACACCGCATCGAGCGCATGGGTCTTTGGAATCGCAAGTCGGCTGCGATTGAATTTCGTACACCCACCCGATGCCGTTTCGACCGGCAAGCCAGTCGCTTTCAACGCCCCGACCAACGCCCAGCGGGTCGCATTCACGGCGGCTGCATCTTTTAACGGGCGTTTCGCTTGCGCGAGAAGGGCGGTGAGACGCTTTGGGTCTTTGGCTAAAAACGCATCCACTGATTGCGCGGATTTCCTTGCGTTGCACGGGCCGCACGCCAGCGTGAGATTGCTCACCCGGTTCGTGCCACCCTTGGCCTTCGGGTGGACATGGTCGATTTGTAGCGGGACGTTTTCTACACCGCAGTAGGCGCATTTTCGAGACCACTTCGCCAGCAGGTATTCGCGGACTTCGTAGCCTGCCAGCGTGCCTTGCTGGTATTCCACGCCACTGATTTCTGGGTTTTGGAGTCGCTGCATATCGAAACGCACCAATTCCGCGCTAAGAGCCGTCACCGGCGACCAGCGGCGAAAGCGTGCCACCCACGCCGTCGTGGTGTTGATGCGATGTTGCAGCGATGGTGCAAGCCAGCCGCGTGCTTTGTTGCCGCGATTCAAGAAGCGCGGGGCGCGGTAGCGCAAACACCCACGACGACGACGGCGCATTTGTCGGCGGGCGGTGAGGGCTTCACTGATGTGACGACCGCGATGAACGAGTTCAATGAGGCTTAACACTGCCACGCCCCGCTGAATCTCACCGGTGTCGGTGTTGAGGTGTTCGGTGTCCCGCACCAGCGCGAGGCCGGTGGTCTTGCTGCCTGGATCAAGTTTGATCCGCAGCGGTTGTAACGTGCAGGTGTCGAGCTGACGGTCAGTGAGCCGGATGACAAACGGCACAAGGCGATGGACGCACGCGCGACCACGGGCAAGTAACAGCCTCGCCCGTTTCTCGCTGCACGGCATCAACGCCTTGCCGGTTCGCTCCAACACAAAAACAGCCACGTTCGCTCCTTTTGAATCCTACCGACAACCGGTCGGTGCGGTACTGCTTGCCCTTACGGGCCTTGTAACGGAAGCCTTGCGGCTTCGCTCCCTTCGACCGTGTTGTAAGCCAGATGAAGCAACGGGTGTTGCTTCGGTCGCCGTCCGTTTCGTGCCTACCCAAGGCGTGTCTGCTACGGCAACTTCTAGGGCTTGGGACTCAGGAAGCATCCCAAGGTAGGTCTTCTGTCTTGCTTACAACGGAACGCATCACTGCGTTAGTCTGGTCAACCAAGCTCGCGAAGGTTTGCGCCTTCACAAGCTTCGGCCTTTAGGCTGGGGTGATTGACATTTCTTCAATCCTTGTGGGGTTTTGTCGCGGACGCGCTCACCGACCCATCATGAAAAAAAGCCCCATCTTTAGACAGGGCTTTTAGGGGGTATTTTCTTAGAAGCTGTTTACGATCTGCGAGACTCGGGTGATCCTGCGTTGAAATGCCCCGAAACATACGTGTTGATTTAAGTCCAACGCCGTTTTTTCGGTTCATTTCGCTTTGGCTGATCCTTCGTTCGCTGAACGTAAACAGCTTCTTAACAACAGAAAATTAAGCAGCTTCGGCTTCACCAACGTAAGGCAGAACCGTCACTGTTTTGCGCTGTTGAGCGCCTTTTACAACAAACTTCACGTAGCCATCGACCTTAGCGAACAGGGTGTGATCCTTGCCCATGCCAACGTTGGTGCCAGCGTGGAAGCGTGTACCACGTTGACGGATGATGATGCTACCAGCGGGGATGAGTTCGCCGCCATACACTTTGGTGCCAAGGCGTTTTGACTCTGAGTCACGCCCGTTGCGGGAACTCCCGCCTGCTTTTTTGTGTGCCATGAGGGGGTATCTCCTGGTTTACTTCGAAATCGCGTCAACGCGAATTTCGGTGTAGTTTTGACGATGACCTTGGTGTTTTTGGTAGTGTTTACGACGACGCATCTTGAAGATGCGAATCTTGTCGCCACGACCGTGAGACACCACCGACACAGTAACCTTGGCACCGGCAATCACCGGATTACCGATGGTTACGTCGTCACCGTCAGCAATCATCAGAACCTGATCCAGGTCCAATTGGCTGTCGATGTCTGCTGGTATCTGTTCTACTTTAAGTTTTTCACCAACGGTAACGCGATACTGCTTACCGCCGGTTTTTATGACCGCATACATTCGTTTAGCTCCTAAAAATTCAGACTTCCCTACGCCGCTTTCGAGGCTGGGAACGCGAAATCATACGCAAGTCCATGAATCAGGGCAAATTTTTTCCGACGTGCCCTGCTGAGTGTGTGGCGGTTGTTTGCCTGTCAAGATAGCCCGATAATCTCCCCTGACCGCTTGTTTCCTTGTCCCCCTGTGAGAATCCCATGCCTGTAAATCTTCCTTTGCTGGACCCCGCTGCTTTGTTGCCCGTTCAGGGCGTGACCCTTCAATACGCCGAGGCTGGCATCAAAAAAGCAGGGCGCAAAGACGTGTTGCTGATGACGCTCGCCGCCGAGACCCGTGTGGCAGGGGTATTTACCCGCAATCGGTTTTGTGCTGCGCCGGTGCATGTTTGCCGCGAAGTGCTGGCCAGCGGGGTGTCGCCGCGTGCGCTGATTATCAATACCGGTAACGCCAATGCTGGCACAGGGCAAGCGGGGCGAGACCGTGCGCTGTCGGTGTGTGCGGCGGTGGCCGAGGCCGTGGGCTGTGAAGTGGGGCAGGTGCTGCCGTTTTCGACCGGTGTGATTTTAGAGCCGCTGCCTGCGGACAAAATCGTGGCTGCCCTGCCGACACTGCGCCCTGCCAGCTGGGCCGAGGCGGCGGAAGCCATCATGACCACCGATATTCAGCCCAAAGCTGCGTCCCGCACGCTGACGCTGGGCGGCAAAACCGTGACGCTGACCGGTATTGCCAAGGGGGCGGGGATGATTCACCCCAATATGGCCACCATGCTGGGCTTTATTGCCACGGATGCGGCCATTGCCCCTGCCCTGCTGACCCCGCTGTTGCAAGGGGTGGCGGACGTGTCGTTTAACAGCATTACGGTGGATGGCGATACCTCGACCAACGACTCGTTTATGTTGCTGGCGACCGGCGCGGCGGGGAATGCAGAAATGACGGCGGCGGACAGCGCGGATTTTGCCGATTTCCGTGCGGCGCTGACTTCGTTGGCGATTGAGCTGGCGCAGGCGATTGTGCGTGACGGTGAAGGGGCGACTAAGTTCATGACCATCGCCGTCGAGGCGGGGCGTTCCGTGGCCGAGTGCAAAGCCATCGCCTATGCGATTGCCAAATCGCCTTTGGTCAAGACTGCGTTTTTTGCCTCTGACCCTAATCTGGGGCGGATTTTGGCGGCGATTGGCTATGCGGGGATTGATGACCTTGATGTCGATGCCCTCGACCTGTATTTGGACGACGTGCTGGTGGCGTGCTGCGGCGGGCGTAACCCCGATTACCGCGAAGAAGACGGCCAGCGCGTGATGAACAAGCCGGAGATTTTGGTGCGTGTGGTGCTGAACAGTGGCGCGGCACAGGCTACGGTGTGGACGTGTGATTTTTCGTATGACTATGTGCGGATTAACGCTGACTATCGGAGCTAATCAAAAAAATCACGAAACCGCTTGACCGTTTCGGTGAAATGCTGTCTAATACGCCTCTCTTGAACGGCCCGGTAGCTCAGTTGGTAGAGCAGCGGATTGAAAATCCGCGTGTCGACAGTTCGATTCTGTCCCAGGCCACCAGAATTAAAAACCCCGCATCCACGCAAGTTGATGCGGGGTTTTTCATATCCGCACACAGCTATGTAAATTGGATAATTGCCATGCTGAACCTGCCGCTTTCTCCCGCCGCCGTCCCTTCGTCCCGTCTTATCTCCCTTGTGGTGCCGTGCTTTAACGAAGGACACGGCGGCGGGCTGGCGGCTTTTTTGGCCGAAGTTGCCCGTGTGATGGCACTGTTACCGGCTTACCGCTACGAAGTGATTTGCGTCGATGATGGCAGCCGCGATGACACGCTGGCGCAGCTTTGTCAGCTGGCTGAGCAATTCCCCCACGTCGCCGTGCTGGAGCTTTCCCGTAATTTTGGCAAAGAAGCCGCCCTCACCGCCGGTATCGAAGCAGCGCAAGGCGATGCAGTGATTCCGCTGGATGCCGATTTGCAGCACCCGCCCGCCCTGATTGTTGACATGGTGGCCGCGTGGGAAGCCGGTAGCGACGTGGTGCTTGCCCGTCGCAAAACCCGAGAAACCGACCACCCGCTGGTGCGCTACTTTGCCCAGAGCTTTTACCGTGTCCACAACGCCCTTTCTAGCTGCACCATTCCCCCTGATGTGGGTGATTTTCGCTTAATGGACCGGCGTGTGGTGGCGGCATTAAAGCAACTGCCCGAACGCCGTCGGTTTATGAAAGGCCTGTTTGCGTGGGTGGGGTTTCGCCAAGCCACTGTCGAATACGAAGTCGCCCCCCGCTTTGCCGGTCAATCGACCTTTAACGCCCGCCGTCTATGGGCTTTGGCACTGGAAGGCATCACCAGCTTTAGCACCGTACCGCTGACCGCGTGGTTGTATATCGGCACAACAGTGGCCGCCTTGTCGGGCACTTACGCCGCTTGGATTGTGCTTCGCACCCTGCTGTTTGGCGTGGACACCCCAGGCTATGCGTCTTTGCTGACCGCCGTCTTATTTTTGGGCGGCGTGCAGCTGATGGGGATTGGCATTTTGGGCGAATACATTGGGCGGATTTACAGCGAGAGCAAGCAGCGTCCGGTCTACCTTGTCCGCCAACGCTACGGAAAGCCCGCTGCCGATGTCTAATCTGTTACCTCATCTTTCCCTTGCGCGGCAATTTGCCGGCTTTTCGGTGTTGGGCTTAGTCAATACGGCCATTCATCTTGCCGTTGTGGTCGGCTTGGTCGAAGGGGTGGCGGTGTTCCCCGTGGTCGCGAATGGGGTGGCGTTTGTCTGCGCCAATCTCTTTTCATTTTGGGGGAACAGCCGCTGGGTGTTCCGTGCCCGCCCTACGCGCCAACGCTATGCCCGTTTTTTGCTGGTCTCGCTGCTGGGGCTGGCGGTGTCCTTAGGGGCAAGTGCCTTGGGGGAATCGCGCCATTGGCACTACTTAGCCGGTGTCGCGCTCTCGTTTGCCTTGCTACCGGCACTTACTTTTTTTGCCCATAGGATTTGGACATGGAAAACGCTTTGACGGCTGTTTGTTCTCGTTGGATGGGGCGGCTAACCCACCCGCTGGGTGCCGCACTGCTGCTGTTGCTGGTCTGCTTTGGCCTGCACCGCAGCGCGTTATCCGGTGGCTGGCAGTTTGATGATGGGGCACACCTGCTGATGGCGGCTAAGTACGCCCCTTGGCAGTATTTCTTTGTGCCAGAGGTCATGCTGGAAAGCACCTATGCCCACATTACCCCGTGGAATGTCTTTTTCTACGAGATGGGCTTGCCCTTTTTTGGGCTGAATCCCGTCGGGCACTATGTCCACCTTTTGCTGGTGCTGTGGGGGGTGGCGTATGCCACTTTCTTTTTGCTGGGCGAATGGCTGCCCAAGCCCTATGCCCTGTTTGGTGCGGTGTTGTTTTTAGCCATGCCGCCAGTGGCGGGGGTGGCGCAGATGCTGATGGTGGGGCATTACGTTTACGGCCTGCTGTTTACCGTATTGGCGTTGCTGGCGTTTAACCGCGCCGTACTGACAGGGCAAACCCGTTATGCCCTGCTGACTGCTGGGCTGTATGCCTTGGCCTGTCTATGCAAAGAGCTTTATGTGCCGCTTCCTGCCGTGCTGTTGTTCTTGCCGGTCAAAACATGGCAGCTACGGTTGCGTAGTCTGCTTGGGGTGGCGGTGGTGGCCGTGGCGTATGTTGGGTTTCGGGGGTGGGTGCTGGGGGGGCTGGGAGGCTATAGCAACGGAGAGTCTATTGCTTCGATTCCTTTGCTGCCCTATTTGCAGCAATTACAACAGGCCTTGTTTGGCAGCAAATATCCCTATTTCTTGAGTGCAGGATTCGGCTTGGCTTGGCTGGGTGTGATGGTGCGGGGTGGCTGGCGATACGGCGGTGTGCTTGGCATCATCTTGGGTGTGTTGCTTTTGCCCATGCTGGCGGTTGCTGGCTCTGGGTTTGGTATGACTACCATTCGTTATGCGTTTGTGTTTTCTTGGGTTGTCGCTATGGGGTGGGTTTTTGCCGCTTACCTGCTTGACTTTAAAAAGCACCTTCTGTTGCTGGTTTTTGGGGTGGGTGGATTTTCTTTGTTGGTATCAGGGCTGCAGGCGGTGGTTGATCCTGTAAGAGATATTCCTGCCAGTCAGTCTAATCGCTGGGTTGCCAGTCAGCCTTATCATGTAAAACAGGTGTTTTTTACTGAAGGGGAGTTTTTTTATAGTCAAGAGTTGTCAAAAACCAAAGCTTTGCTAGGCATGTCCTCTCCTTTGGTTGTTGCTACGCACGCAGAGGTTACTCAATTGTCTGATGATGTTGAGCTGTTTTCTTATCAGGCTGCCTGCCAATGCGTCCGTCCTATCGCTGGGGGAAAAGCTGGTTTGTTGCATCATTGGCAGCAGGCAGCAGAGAGGGGGAGGGCTCACCCTTTTGCTGTTCATTTAAAAATAGCTTACCTAAATCATCGTAGGGTTGGCCAAATAGTATGGTCTTTTGGTCCACACAATGAGGGAGTGTATTGGTTAGAAATGGCGGATTATAGGGTTAGGCTAACTAAAAATGGTTCGCATAGTCTGCATTTTCCTGATCGACTATGGCGTGCTCGGGCTCGCTACACATCCCCCCAAGGTTGGACCGTCGAAACACCCGAACTGACCCTTCCGCTAGCGCAGGGCGCAGAAGTGCGCTGGGAAAAGCCGCCTCAGCCCTAGGGGCAGTGCCCTGTGCCCCGCCCCGTCATTCAGGACGGGGTGCGCGGACGGCGTGACCGCTTTGGCTTGCACCGCAGCGTGTCGCTGATTTGCCTGTGTCCATCCCCCCTCTTGCAACCGAGCCCCCCATGACCAACGCCGATTGGATTACCCGCAGCCAACATGCCGTGTGGCATCCCTGCACCCAAATGAAGCGGCACGAAAGCTTTCCGCTGCTGCCCATTGCCCGCGCCGAAGGCGTGTGGCTGACTGACTTTGACGGGCGGCGGTATCTGGATGCCGTGAGTTCGTGGTGGGTGAATTTGTTTGGCCACGGCGAGCCGCGCATCAAAGCCGCGCTGATTGACCAGCTCAACACCCTAGACCATGTGATGCTGGCCGGCTTTACCCATGCCCCCGTGGTGGCACTGTCCGAGCGGTTGGCGGCGTTGTCGGGGCTGGGGCACGCGTTTTATGGCTCCGATGGCGCGTCCGCCGTCGAAATCGCCCTGAAAATGAGCTTCCATTTTTGGCGCAACCAAGGCCAGCCGCGCAAAACGCGCTTTCTGCACTTAGAAAACAGCTACCACGGCGAAACCCTCGGTGCCTTAGCCGTCACCGATGTGGCGATTTTTCGCGACACCTACGCCCCGTTGCTGAAGGGCGGCCTAGCCGTGGCCAGCCCCGATGCACGGTTGGCGCAGCTTGGCGAAACCGCCGCCGCACCGGCTTTACGGGCGGCACACGCCCTAGAAGCCACCCTTGCCGTCCACGCTGATGAAATCGCCGCGCTGATTGTCGAGCCGCTGGTGCAGGGTGCGGCAGGCATGGTGATGTATGACCCGTGCTACCTCGCCGAAGCCCGTCGCCTGTGCGACCACTACGGCGTGCATCTAATTGCCGACGAGATTGCCGTCGGCTTTGGGCGCACCGGCACCCTGTTTGCCTACCAGCAAGCGGCGATTCGGCCTGACTTTGTTTGCCTATCCAAGGGAATTACCGGCGGCACCTTGCCGCTCTCGTGCGTGCTGACCACCGAAGCCGTGTATGCCGCCTTCTACCACGACGACCTCAGCCGAGGCTTTTTGCATTCGCATAGCTACACCGGCAACCCGCTGGCCTGTCGGGCGGCGTTGGCCGTGCTCGACATCTTCGCCGAGGACAACACCCTTACCCAAAACCGCGCCAAAGCGGCGAGCTTTGCCCCGCTGTTTGCCCCGTTGCAGGCGCATCCTGCGGTGCGGGCCTTTCGGCAGTGCGGGATGATTTGGGCGTTTGAGGTCGATTCCCCGCGCGGAGACTTTGCCCAAGCCTTCTTCCGTTCCATGTTGGCGCAGGGCTGCTTGGTGCGTCCCATCGGCAAAACGGTGTATTTCATGCCGCCCTACTGCATCGAAGCCCCCGAGATGGCAATGTTGATTGCCGCCACGCTGACAGTGCTGGCCGCGCTTTCCGCCGAGACCCCCGATGCGGCACCCGAGGCGGCGATGGCGTAGCTTTTATTCCCCTCCGCCGGACGGGGGGGGCTGGCGAGGCCGCCGGTGCCAGACCCAAAAACCAAACCCAAAAGCAACCATCCCACCCCACGGAGCACCACCGCTACGGGAGGGGCATAAAACCAAGCCCAGCGGCCACCCGTGGCGGGGAATCACAGCAAAGACTGCTGGAATATTCCCGATGCCATCCCTCGCCAGCTGCGTTGAGATTCGCACAAAAAAGGGGGCAGCATCGCGTGATGCCGCCCCCTTTTTAATGGTCACCGTAAACGGCTAGAACAGCTGCTCCTTCACGCTTTCCACCGCATCACGGGCCGCTTTGCCGCTGCTCTTGGGCGTGGTTGCCGCAGGGGCGGTGCTAGGGCGGGCAGGCGTATCGCCGCCTTCGCCTTCGGTTTCGGCATTACCGCCACCGCCACCGCCGCCGCTAGAGCGGTTATTCAAGCCCAGCTCAGGGTTGGTCTGCAGGAATTCCTCGTAGAAATATTCTGGCTGCCCCTTGGTGCCTTGGCCTGCTTTTTCGACCATGCCCTTGGGTACGGGCTGGTCCACTTCAGGCACGCCCTTGAGGGCATTGGCCATATAGCCCATCCAAATCGGCAAGGCCGCGCCGCCGCCGGTTTCGCCGCCGCCCAAGCTCCGGTTATTGTCAAAGCCCACCCACGCAATCCCAACCAAGCTCGGGTTAAAGCCCGAAAACCACGCATCGCGGGAATCATTGGTGGTGCCGGTTTTGCCCGCCAAATCCATCCGCCCTAAGCTCATGGCGCGAACTGCCGTCCCAAAGCGCACCACGTCTTTCATCATACTGGTGGTGATAAACGCATTGCGTGGGTCCAGTGTTTGTTGGGTACTGGCTTCGCCGGCCACGGTGGGCGTGGTTTTAGCGATCACGTTGCCTTTGCTGTCTTTGATGTAGTCAATCAGGTAAGAGCGCACCCGCCAGCCACCGTTGGCAAACACCGAATAGCCTTCGGCCATCTGCAGCGGGGTCACCACCCCCGCCCCCAAGGCCATGGTCAGATAGGCGGGGTGCTGCTTCGCACCAAAACCAAATCGCTGAATGTATTGCTGGGCGTAATCGGTGCCTATCGCCATCAAAATCCGAATCGACACCAAGTTTTTAGAGCGGATAAGGGCTTGGCGCATGGTCATCATGCCGGCAAATTTGCCGTCGTAGTTTTTAGGCTCCCAGCGTTGCCCCCCGATGCTTTGAGGGTCAATGACCAAGGGCGCGTCGTTGATGGTGGTGGCGGTGGTAAAGCCCCGCTCCAGCCCCGCCGAATAGATAAACGGCTTAAAGCTTGAGCCGGGTTGCCGCCATGCCATGGTGACGCGGTTAAAGTGATTACGGTTAAAGTCAAAGCCCCCCACCAGCGACTTAATCGCGCCGGTATTGGGATCCAGCGAGACAAATGCCCCTTCGACTTGCGGCATCTGCCCGATTTCCCACTGGTTGCTGGCATTGGGGAATACCCGCACCACCGCCCCTGGTCGAATCTGCTGGGCAGGGGTGAGCTTGCTAGACAGGGCGCGGCGGGCAAAATTGAGCCCCGCGCCTTTGACTTCGACCCGCTGACCCCCGCGCAAATACACCAATACCCGATTGGCCGTGGTTTCTAGCACCACGCCAGGGTGCAGCCGTCCGCTATCCCGAATCGGGGCGAGGGCTTCGTCTAGGGTTTCGTCTTGCTCGCCCGTGGGCAGGGTTTTGAGGTCAATATAGGCTTCGGGGGCACGGTAGCCGTGGCGTACGTCGTACTCGGTCAGCCCAGCACGGAGGGCTTCGAACGCCCATTTTTGGTGTTGGCTATCGACGGTGGTGGTGACGCTAAACCCCTCGGTGTAGGCCGCTTCGGCATAGCGTTCGAACATGGTTTGCCGCACCATTTCTGCTACATATTGGGCAGGGACGGAAAAGTCTTCCATTTGCCGACGCACAGCGGTCATCGGTGCGTCTTTGGCCGTATCAAATTGCTCTTGGGTAATAAAATTCAGCTCGCGCATTCGGCGCAGCACATAAAGCTGGCGCAAATGGGCTCGGTCGGGGTTGACCACGGGGTTGTAAAGCGAAGGGGCTTTGGGCAAGCCAGCCAACATCGCCATTTCGGCAATGGTCAGGTCGGCCAAAGGCTTGCCGTAGTAGATTTGTGCCGCTGCGGCAAAGCCATAAGCGCGTTGCCCCAAATAAATCTGGTTGAAATACAGCTCCAGAATCTGGTCTTTGCTCAGGTTGCTTTCGATTTTGAACGACAGCAGGGCTTCGTTAAATTTGCGGGTAAAAGTACGCTCGGACGAGAGGAAAAAGTTCTTGGCCACCTGCATGGTGATGGTTGATGCGCCCGACTTGGTTTGCCCTGACAGCAAGTTGCCGCTCATGGCGCGTAGCACACCCATATAGTCCACGCCGCCATGCTGGTAGAAGCGTTCGTCTTCTGCCGCCAAAATGGCCTGCTTCATCAGCTGAGGGGTGTCTTTGATGCGGGTAAACGCCCGCCGCTCTTCGCCAAATTCACCAATCTGGATGCCGTCTGCCGTAAAGACCCGCAGCGGGATTTTGGGACGGTAGTCGGTCAAGACTTCTAGGCTGGGCAGCTTGGGGTAGGTGCTCATGACGGCATAGCCCGCTAAGCCTACGCCCGCCAGTATTAAGACAAAGAGTGCAGCAATCGAACCAAGAATAAGGCGGCTAAACATGAAGGGCGGCTATCCAAAGGGAGGGATGGGGGGATTATACGGTGCAGCTTAAACAAATAGCGCGTGCTGAGTGCCGCGCCAGCACCAGAACGACCACGGCGCAGGTGGGGCGGTGAGGGTGATGTCAAGTAAGCCCCTTGCGTGCGCCCTGCCAAGCATTTCACCTTGTATCGCAGATCGTAAACAGCTTCTTAGCCGCGCCAGTAATTATGAGGTCGCTGGCTTCCGTGGTTACAGTGCCGGTTTGCGTGTCGTGAAGCCGAGCGGGGGGCGGGGCACTTTATGCATGTGCAGCACCGCTTTTAGTGCGGCTTGTGTATGGCATAATCTCGGACTTTTCCCCCTGTCTGCTTTTTTAGGAACGCCTCATGAATCGCCTGCAAGCCATCCGCCCCTTTGGTCAACGTATTTGGCTGGACAATCTCTCGCGGGAGCTACTAGAGAGCGGCGCGTTGGCTGCCCTTGTGGCAGAAGACGGCATTGCCGGTGTCACCTCTAACCCTGCCATTTTCCACAAGGCGATTGCCACCGACCCGCGTTACCGCGATGACCTTGCACAGCTTAAAACCGATGCCAGCCTCAGCCCAGAAGCCCGCTACGAAGCTTTGGTCTTGCCAGACATTCGCCGTGCGTGCGACGTATTGGCGCAGGTTTACACCGACAGCCAAGGTCAAGATGGCTGGGTCAGCCTAGAGGTGTCGCCGGCTTTGGCGCATGACACCGAAGGCACGCTGGCCGCCGCGCGGCGGCTGTGGGCAGCCATTGCCCGCCCCAATGCCATGATTAAAATCCCCGCCACCCCCGCCGGTATCGCTGCGTTTGAAGTGCTGACCCGTGAAGGCATTCCCGTCAATGTCACGCTGCTGTTCTCCTTGCCTCAGGTCGAAGCCGTCTGGGCGGCGTGGGAGCGTGGTTTGGCGGCGCGACAGGCCGAGGGTGGCGACCTGACCTCGGTACGTGCGGTGGCCAGCTTTTTCTTGTCACGGGTGGATTCGGCACTGGATGCGCGGCTGCCTGCGGACTTGCAAGGCAAAACAGCGGTGGCCTTGGCGCGGGTGGCCTATGTCCGCTCTCGCCAACGGCAGAGTTCGCCGACTTTGGCCGCGCTGTGTGCCGCAGGGGCGACCCCGCAACGTCTGCTGTGGGCCAGCACCGGCAGCAAAAATCCGGCTTACTCCGATGTGCTGTATGTCGAAAGTTTGATTGGGGCAGAGACGGTCAACACCGTGCCCGATGCCACGCTGGCGGCCTTCCGTGACCATGGTCAAGCCGCTGCCAGCCTCGCCAGTGACGATGCGGGGGCAATGGCGCAGTTGGCGGCGGTTGCGGCCCAGGGCATTGACCTTGCTGCCGAGGGGGAAGCCCTTCAGCAGGCTGGTTTGGTGTTGTTTGAGCAGGCCTTTGCCGCTTTGCTGGTGCTGACGGCCTAGGGCTCGTATCGCGCTTTTATCCGCCACCCTCCCGCCCCGCTGGCACAAATCCACGTTTAGGGCAGGGGTAAGACCGGTTTTTCGCTGCAATAAGGGGTGAGTTGCCACTGAATCCTTGCGGATAGGGGTGGGAGGGATACGCTGTTCGCGCTATCATTCCCGCCCTGAAGGATGGGGTTTTTTGCGCATGTCGTGGTAAAATCGGTCAGTTTCAGCTTGGATTTCATGTTGAGGATACGCAAATGAGTGAGCAACAAATCGATACGGGCCGTCGCCGGTTCCTAACGATTGCGACCAGCGCCGTAGGTGGCGTGGCTGCAGTCGGCGTGGCGGCACCGTTTTTGGCGAGCTTTTTCCCGTCTGAGCGGGCAAAAGCAGCAGGTGCGCCGGTAGAGGTAGACATCAGCAAGCTAGAGCCAGGTCAAAAGGTTAACGTCGAATGGCGTGGCAAGCCAGTGTGGGTGGTTAACCGCACCGCTGAGCAGCTGAAAAACCTGCCTAAGCTAGATGGCAAGCTGCTAGACCCCAAGTCTGACCTGCCCCAGCAGCCTGAGTACTGCAAAAACGCTAATCGTTCCATTAAGCCAGAGCTTTTGGTGGTGGTTGGTATCTGCACCCATTTGGGCTGCTCGCCAACCTTCCGCCCAGACCTCGCCCCCGCAGATTTGGGCGCAGACTGGTTGGGCGGTTTCTACTGCCCATGTCACGGTTCCAAGTTCGATTTGGCTGCCCGCGTGTATTCCGGCGTGCCTGCTCCAAAGAACATGGAAATCCCGCCGCACAAGTATCTGTCCGATACCCGTCTCCTCGTCGGCGACGACAAATAAGCGAAGGGTGAAAAAATGAGCAAGCAACAAGCTATTTTGGATTGGGTCGATGCCCGCTTTCCGCTGACATCTACTTGGAAAGCACACGTTTCCGAGTATTACGCCCCCAAAAACTTCAACTTTTGGTATTTCTTTGGCTCTCTCGCCATGATGGTCTTGGTCATTCAAATTTTGACCGGTATTTTCCTGACCATGAACTACAAACCTGACGGTAACTTGAATTCAGCGGGCGTGCCGGCTGCTTTTGCGTCCGTCGAATATATTATGCGAGACGTGGCGGGTGGGTGGCTGATTCGCTACATGCACTCCACCGGCGCATCCATGTTTTTCGTTGTGGTTTACCTGCACATGTTCCGTGGGTTGATTTACGGTTCTTACAAAAAACCCCGTGAACTTATCTGGGTGTTTGGTGTGCTGATTTTCCTGTGCCTGATGGCAGAAGCCTTTATGGGCTACTTGCTGCCTTGGGGGCAAATGTCCTTCTGGGGCGCGCAGGTGATTGTGAACTTGTTTGGCTCTATCCCCGTGATTGGTCCTGACCTCTCTGTCTGGATTCGTGGTGATTATGTGGTGTCCGATGCCACGCTGAACCGCTTCTTTGCCTTGCATGTGATTGCTGTGCCGCTGGTGTTGGTGGGCTTGGTGGTTGCGCATTTGGTCGCGCTGCACGAAGTCGGCTCTAACAACCCTGATGGCGTAGAAATCAAAAAGCTCAAGGGCGAAGATGGTCATCCTCTGGATGGCATTCCCTTCCACCCCTACTACACCGTTAAAGATGTGTTGGGCGTGACCGTGTTCTTGATTGTGTTCTCGGCCATTCTGTTCTTTATGCCAGAAATGGGCGGCTACTTCCTTGAGCATCCTAACTTTGACCAAGCTGACCCGATGAAGACCCCGCTGCACATTGCGCCGGTCTGGTACTTCACTCCGTTCTACGCCATTTTGCGTGCGATTCCTTCTTTCTTGGGGACGCAAGTGTGGGGCGTGTTGGGCATGGGCGGTGCGGTGGTCGTGTTGGCGTTTTTGCCTTGGCTGGATAAGTCACCGGTCAAATCCATTCGCTATCGCAGCACCAAGTTCAAAGTCATGCTGACCCTGTTCATGATTGCCTTTATTGGCTTGGGGATTCTCGGTGCAATGCCGTCTACTGATGCACGGACGATCATCGCGCAGTTGTTCTCCCTCATTTACTTCGGCTTCTTCTTGGGTATGCCGTTCTTTACCAAAAACGATGTGGGCAGCGAGCCTGTGCCAACCCGTGTGACCGACACCAACGGCAAGCGTCAACTGATGTTTGTTATTTTGTGGGTGGTTGCTATTGGTGGCGCGACCGCGTTTGCCAAGCTCGTTTGATTCAGGGGATGAAAATTATGAAAAACCGCTTCCGTCACCTGATCGCTGCCTTGGCTTTGCTTGTTCCCGTGGCTGGCTTTGCCAACACCGCGCCTGCACTGGAAAAAGCACCGATTGACATCCGTGATGTTGAATCATTGCAGCGTGGTGCGCACACGTTTACCAACTACTGCTTGTCGTGCCATTCGGCCAGTTTTATGCGCTTTAACCGCCTCCAAGATTTGTCGCTGACCGAAGCGCAAATCAAAGAGAACCTCATGTTCACCACCGATAAAATCGGTGACACCATGAATGCGGCGATGAGCAGCAAAGATGCCGCCCAGTGGTTCGGCGCGGCTCCGCCAGACCTCACCATCATTGCCCGTTCACGCGGGGCTGATTACCTCTACGCTTACATGCGTGGCTTTTACCGTGACGAAACCCGCCCTACCGGCTGGAACAACACGGTATTCGACAAAGCAGGGATGCCGCATATCCTGTGGGAATGGCAAGGCGAGCAACGTATGCAGGTGGTCAAAGACAAAAATGGTCATGAAGAGCACAAGCTGGTGCTGACCAAGCCCGGCACCATGACCAAGATTGTCGATGGCAAAGCCGATACCGCTGACTATGACCGCCGTGCCGCTGACTTGGTGAACTACATGGTGTATATGGCCGAGCCAGTGCAAACCAAGCGCCACCAAATTGGTGCGATGGTTATCCTGTTCTTGTCCTTGGTCTTGCTGCCGTTGGCCTATTTCCTGAAGAAGGAATACTGGAAAGACGTGCATTAACCGCAAGGGTTTAACCTAGGTTTTTTGTCTTAGATTTGCGGTTCAGAAACAAGCGGGGGGCTTCCCTTCCGCTTGTTTTTTCTTTTTCGGTTCAGCGTACCGCGTTCGCTTATTGCGGACGCAGGGTGCTAGACTGAACCATTCTGCTGTCTGGCTATGCTGTCGTTTGGGCGCAGCCAGCAGCTTGCCACCTTCACTATCGGGGTTCTTCTACTATGATGACGCTCTACTCCGGCACGACTTGCCCATTTAGCCACCGCTGCCGCATTGTGCTGTTTGAAAAAGGCATGGATTTTCAGATTAACGATGTCGATGTTCACAACAAGCCAGAAGATTTGGCTGTGATGAACCCCTACAACGAAGTGCCCGTGTTGGTTGAGCGCGAATTGATTTTGCACGAATCCAATATCATCAACGAATACATCGACGAGCGTTTCCCCCACCCACAACTGATGCCGGCTGACCCTGTGATGCGTGCGCGTGCGCGGTTATTCCTGTTCCGCTTTGAGCAAGAGCTGTTTGTGCATGTGCGCCAGCTCGAAACCACCCAAAATGGCAAAGCCGCCGAGCGGGCGCGTGAAGCGATTCGGGACAGCCTGACCCAAATCGCCCCTATTTTCGCCAAGCAAAAGTTTATTTTGGGCGAAGACTTCTCGATGATTGACGTGGCTATTGCCCCGCTGATGTGGCGACTAGAGCACTACAACATCGACTTGGGTCGGGTTGCCGCGCCTATCCTCAAATACTCCGAGCGTATTTTCAGCCGCCAAGCGTTTATTGACTCGCTGACACCGGCTGAAAAGGCCATGCGTCGTTAAAGGCTGGAACCCACCATGAGCACCTCCACCAAACCCTATTTGCTCCGCGCCCTGTACGAATGGTGTCTGGATAACCACTACACCCCGCATATTTCGGTGTGGGTGGATGCCCATACCCAAGTCCCGATGGCCTACGTCAAAGAAGGGCAGATTGTGCTGAATATTGGCGCGTCTGCCTGCCAAGCCCTGAAAATTGATAACGATTACGTCTCGTTTTCTGCCCGATTTTCGGGGGTGGCGCATGAAATCTGGATTCCGGTGGGCAATGTGATTGGCTTATTCTCGCGGGAAACCGGCGATGGCATGGGCTTTGAAGTGTCGTTGCTAGAAGAGGGCGCAGCACCGCCATCCCCTGCTACAGCCACCAAACCAGAGCCCGCCGTCGTGGTCGAGCCACCGCCTAAGCCCCCAGTGAACCGTGGGCATTTGCGTGTGGTGAAATAAGCCCGTGGATTCCCCGACCTAAGTAGGGATGGAGGCTTTGTGGCCTCTTTTCTGGTCTATCGTGATAGTGTGCTACATGAACCACACCATCAAGCGCGAATCGGTAAAGGCATTGAGCACACTTTGCCCAGTGTGCGGAAAGTCCCGCCCTTTAGGGCGGGGATGAGTAACCCGATGGCCTAAGCCGTCTTTTTGCGCGTCCGTGCCCACGAAAGCGGGCATCTAGGACGCATTAACCCGCGCAAAATTTTCCTTTTGCTGGGAACGGGATGCCGCGCCTACGCGTGACATCACGGGGGGGGCTGGGCGGGTGTGTGTTTTTGCCGTGATTGACCTGCCTGCAGATGGTCTTGCTGCCCCCTGTGTCTGTGCCCTGTTAGAATTCTCTGCCTTCTCTTCCCCTCTCTAAGCCCTCATGGCCGCTCCTCAGCTTAACGTGCCGCAACGTGCTGCCATTCACTACCTTGATGGTCCTCTGCTGGTTTTAGCCGGTGCAGGCAGCGGCAAGACCCGCGTCATTACCCAAAAAATCGCCTACCTAATTCAAGAGGCAGGGATGGCCGCGCGGAATATCGCCGCCATTACCTTTACCAACAAAGCCGCCCGAGAAATGCTGGAGCGGGTCGGCAAACTGTTGCGGGGCGGCGAGGCCAAAGGGCTGACCGTCTCCACCTTTCACTCCCTCGGGATGCACATCCTGCGTCAAGAAGCGCGGGTGTTGGGCTATAAGCCGCAGTTCTCGATTTTGGATGCGGCGGATGCCGGCAAAATCGTCTCCGACATCCTCGCCAGCACCGATAAAGCCGAGGTGCGGCGGGTGCAAAATGCCATTTCGCGCTGGAAAAATGCTCTCACCCCGCCAGAAGCCGCCCTTGCCGCTGCCGACAACGAACCCGACACCGTTGCCGCGCGTGCCTATCGGGCGTATCAGGACACGCTGTTTGCCTATCAGGCTATGGATTTCGATGACCTGATTCGGCTGCCGGTTGTCCTGTTCCAAACCCATCCCGAGGTGCTGGAACGCTGGCAACGCAAACTGCGCTATCTGCTGATTGACGAGTACCAAGACACCAACACCTGTCAGTACGCTTTGGTTAAATTGCTGACCGGTGTGCGGGGGATGTTTACAGCAGTGGGGGACGATGACCAGTCTATCTATGCGTGGCGGGGGGCGGATATTGAAAACCTCAACCGGCTACATACTGACTTCCCCACGCTGAAGCTGATTAAGCTAGAGCAAAACTACCGTTCCACCCTGCGGATTTTGCAGGCGGCTAACCAAGTCATTGGCCATAACCCCAAGCTCTTCGACAAAAAACTGTGGAGCGAATTGGGGCATGGCGACCCCATTACCGTGGTGCAGTGCAAAGACGAAGAAACCGAAGCAGACATGGTGGTGGCACGGCTGTTGGCGCATAAATTTGAGTGTCGAACCGCTTTTTCAGACTATGCCGTCCTCTATCGCGGCAACCACCAAGCACGGGTGCTGGAGCGTGCCTTGCGCCAGCAGAAAATCCCCTACCAAATTTCGGGCGGGCAGTCTTTTTTTGACAAAGCCGAGATTAAAGACCTGTTGGCATGGTTGCGTCTGCTGGTGAACGAAGATGACGACCCTGCCTTTATCCGTGCCATCACCACCCCGAAACGCGGGGTGGGGGCGACCACCCTCGAAAAATTGGGCAACTATGCAGGGGAACGCAAATGTTCCTTGTTTGCGGCTGTGCAAGAAAGTGGCTTACACAGCCGCCTTGCCGAGGCTCAGCTCGCGCCGCTGACCCAGTTCACCGACTTCATTGGCCGTATCCGCCAGCGTGCCGAGCACGAGCCCGCCGGCAAAGTCATCACCGAGCTGGTGGCGGCGATTGACTACGAAGGTTGGCTATTTGCCAGTGACGAGCCGCGTCCTGCCGAAACCAAGTGGAAGAACGTGCTGGAGCTGATTGACTGGTTGGGCAGCAAAGGCGAGCGTGACGCTAAGAATTTGCTGGAGCTGACCCAGACCATCGCCCTGATTACTCTGCTAGAAGGCAAAGATGAAGGCGAGGTGGATGCCGTGCGCTTGTCCACCCTGCACGCTGCCAAGGGCTTGGAGTATGGGCATGTGTTTTTGGTGGGCTGTGAAGAGGGCACCTTGCCGCATCAAAGTTCGATTGATGCCGAGCAAGTAGAGGAGGAGCGGCGGCTGATGTATGTCGGGATTACCCGCGCCCAGCGCAGCCTGACCATCACCCACTGCCAAAAACGCAAGCGGGCAGGGGAGTGGCAGTTTATCGACCCCTCGCGCTTTATTGACGAGCTACCGCTGGACGACGTGCGCTATATCGGCAAAACCGGTGCCACCCCGACCACTGACCGCGAAGCAGGAATGGCGCGTTTAGCAGCACTTAAAGCGGCGATGGTGCGTCATACCAAGCCGCAGTAGGGGCAGGGTAGGGATTAGCCGAGTGCCCAGCCCGCCAATGCCCGCATCGCGTCATCTGGCAACACTTGCTTGGAAGCGACGACCCAGAGATTAAAGCTGGGGGCATCCCGCAGCCCCGCCACCGAGCCAAAGCCGCCGCCTTCCACCACATCAACCAAGGTGGTGAGAGTAAATCCGCAGTGGTGCGACATAAAAGGGTTGTCGCGGTGGGTAAATAGCCGGTGCGAATAGACAATATCAAATGGTGTCACCGGCCCCGCAGGGGACTGGTAGGCCACGTCAAAGAGCCGGTCTTCGGCAATCATCGCGGCAGCTGCTTGCAGGTCGGGGCAGGTGATGATGGCAAAGCCTTCTGGCTTCAGCACCCGCAAAAATTCCGCCATCGCCGTGTTGAGCTCGTTCGGGTAGAGATGCTCGATGGTGTGTGAGGTGTAGAGCGCGTCAATACTCGCGCTGGCCACGACCGACATATCCAGCAGCGTGCCCAGTACATCGGGCTCGTTTTTGGGGTCGATGTCTAAGCGGACTTCGCGCCAGTCGTGGTTTCGAAACGCGAGGGGGACTTGGGCACTGCCCCGTGGACCCGAGCCTACGTTGAGCAGGGTTTTGGCGTTGAGAGAGGGGTAGGGGGAAGGTGTCTGCATAGTCAGTGCGTCATGAGGACGGTATGGGTTGATGGGCGGTGTCCGTGGACAGCGGGGGTTCGTGGTGGCTTTTGGGCACGGGATAATCAGCACGCTTGGGAGCATACCGAAATTTCGCGCTCTTTTCTTCGAACGTGTTGAAAGCCTCGCAAAAGCAGCGGATTGGTCGGGCTGACACCCTGCCGACGACGACCCTACCTCGGAGTCGGGTTGCGCTTATTGCACTTCATCTGAAAGCTGCGCACCGCAGACGCACTTGGCCGTGACTCCACGCCGCTGGTGGCTGATGGGGTTTGGCTGTTATTCCCCTCCCGTGGAGGGGTGCTTGCCTTTCGGTTTGGTTTTTAGCTTTGGCGGCCTCGCCAGCCACCCCCCCCGTCCGGCGTTGCCGTCCACCCCTCCGGCGGAGGGGAATAAAAGCCCGTCTGCGAGAGGGGCTTGGGTTCAGAACAGGCTCTTGCCCCACCGTGGCATTTTGCCGCAGGGCAGGCTGCCGCGTCTGTGCTAGGGTGGCGGGCTTTAGCTTTCTTTGAACACGTTCTGGAGGGATGGATGCTGCCCCTATCACCCCCTATTTTGTTTGCGCGCTTGTTGCGTTGGCGGTGGATGGCGTGGGGCTTGGCTCTGTTGGGCTTGGCGGGTGCGGTGCGGGGCTTGGGGCTGGCCTTGCCCGTTGTGCCGATGCTCGGGGTGCTGGCAAGTATGGCCGTGGTCAATGTGGCGGATACCCTCTGGTTGCGCCACGGCGGCCAGCCTCAAGCCCGCGCCTTGCTGATGCGCTTGGTACTGGATACGCAGATTCTCGGTGCTTTGCTGTTTCTGAGTGGGGGTGCCAATAACCCGCTGGTCACGCTCTATCTGTTGCCCCTCGTCTTGGCAGCGGTGGTTTTGCCTACTGCGTGGGCATGGGGCTTGGCGGCAGGGGTGGTGCTGGATTACAGCCTGCTGATGGTTTACCACTGGCCCTTGCCTGAAACCGCCGCTGACCCCGCGTGGGCTTTTCGGCTGCATGTGGTGGGGATGTGGCTGACGTTTTGTGTGGCAGCAGGGCTGATTGTGTTGGCTTTGGGGCGTGGTGTGGCGGCCTTGCGTCAGCGAGATGCCGCACTGGCCTTGGCGCGAGAGCAGCAGCTCCGTGACGAAAAATGGGTTGCCTTGGGGACGCTGGCGGCGGGGGCAGCACATGAACTCTCTACCCCGCTTTCCACCTTGGCGGTGCTGATTGGGGAGTGGCAGCACGCCTCGCCGCCGCCCGCCGAACAAGCCGCTGACCTTACCCTGATGGCGGCACAAGTTCACGCCTGCAAAGCGGCGCTGCAACGCTTAACCGCCGAGGCGGGGATTGCCCGCAGTGCGCCGCCTGCCCTGCCGCTGGATGCCCAGCTCGAACGGCTCTTGACCGGTTGGCGCACTTTGCACCCCGCCGCCGTGATGCACTACCAGCCCGACACCGTACCGGCTCCGTGTGTTGCACTCGATCCCCGCTTTGCCCCCGCCCTGCTGAATGTGCTGAATAATGCCGCCGAAGCCAGCCCCACGCCTATTGATTTACAGGCCACTTGGCATGGTGGGCAGCTTGAGTTAACGCTGGTCAATCAGGGAGCAGCCTTGCCTGCTGTGCCGCTGGGCAGTGCGTGGCCGCCTTTGGGGCAGTCGAGTCAAAAAGGCGGGCTGGGGTTGGGCATGGCCTTGACCCATGCCACCTTGGCGCAACTGGGGGGCAGCGTGCATTGGACGTGTTTACCGCAGGGTAAAGTGGTGACAGTGCTGACCTTGCCGCTACCATCGGCGTGAGGGTCGGGCTGTCCATACCGCGAGTGGCGGCGAGGGCTTGGCTGTGATTCCCCTCCCGTGGAGGGGCGGGGTGCTTACCTTTGGGTTTCGTTTTTAGCGTTGGCGGCCTTGCCAGCCACTACCCCGTCCGGCTTTGCCGTCACCCCCTCCGGCGAAGGGGAATAAAAGCAAAGACCGCAGCGAGTGCGCTTTTTTGCGCATTTCGCCTTGGCAACCCCTATGCCATTGAGACTTTGAACGTGTTCTCAGCCGCCACCCTCTTCTGGAGTCCCGACGATGACCCATTTTTTATTGATTGAAGACGACCCTGTGTTTGCCCCTGTTTTGGCGCGTGCCTTGACGCGACGGGGGTTTACGGCAGCCTGTGCCGCCACCTCGGAAGCCGCGCTGGCGAGTTTGGCGGCCAGCCCCCCCGATGCGGTGGTGCTGGATTTGAACTTGGCGGGGGAAAGCGGTTTGGCGCTGTTGCCCCCGTTACGGGCGGCGTTGCCGGAGGCAGGGATTGTGGTGTTAACCGGCTATGCCAGCATTGCTACGGCAGTGGAGGCCATCAAGCTGGGGGCGACGCACTATCTGGCCAAGCCCGCTACCGTGGACGATATTTTGCTGGCGCTTGCCCCCCGCACTATGCCTTCTGAGGCTGCTGCTGCACCGCCCCCTGACCAAACCATGTCGGTGCGACGGTTGACGTGGGAGCATGTGCAGCGGGTGTTGGTGGAGCAGGGCGGCAATGTGTCGGCGACGGCACGGGCGTTGAATATGCACCGGCGCACGGTACAGCGGATGTTGAGCAAACGCCCTGTGGGGCAGTGATGCGCTGAGCCGTTATTTCCCTCCGCCGGAGGGGTTGACGGCGCAGCCGGACGGGGTGGTTGGTGGCAATGCCACCAAAGCTAAAACCTAGACCCAAAAGTGCCCCTCCCGCCACGGGAGGGGAATAAAAGCCAAGCCCCATCGGCCACCCGCAGCGCGGGGATGCTCTTGCCGCTGCTATTCCTCTCCGCCGGAGGGGTGATTGTTGGCGATGCTGCTAACACCGCACGGTAGGCTAGGCGTGTGCCAACACCGCGCGCATCCGTCTCAATCCCTCGGCCAGCCGGTCTGGCGGACAGGCAAAATTGAGCCGCACAAAACCCGACAATCCAAAATCCGCGCCATCCGACAGCCCCACCCCCCCTGCTTCGAATGCCGCCGCTGGTTGGTCTAGCCCACTGGCGCGGAGGTCTAGCCACGCCAAATAGGTGGCCTCGGTATGGGCGAGTTTGACCTGTGGCAGGTCGGCAAACGCGGCCACCACGGCATCGCGATTCTGGCGCAGGGTGTCTAGCAGCGCGGGCAGCCAGCCCGAGCGGTCACGGTAGGCGGCTTCGGCTCCGACATAACCAAAAATATTCACCCCTGGCACGATCCCGCGCATTACACCGGCCATTTTTGCCCGCAGCCCCGCATCGGGGACGATGGCAAAGGCGCAGCCCAGCCCCGGGACGTTATAGGTTTTGGACGGTGCCATCAGCGTAATGGTGCGCTTGGCAAGGTTGGGTGACAGCGCGGCAAAGGGGAGATGGACGGCGTGGGCATCCAAAATCAGCTGGCAGTGGATTTCGTCGGCGCAGACAATCAGGTCATGAGCGACGGCGATTTCGGCCAAGGCTTCGAGCTCGTCACGGCGAAACACCCGCCCAACAGGGTTGTGCGGATTGCACAGCATCAGTAAGCGGGTCGTTGGCGTGATGGCGGCTTTGAGGGCGGGGATGTCCCATGCCCATTCGCCTGCTTCGCAGCGCATCGGCACAGGAATCAGCTCGCGCTGAGACAACACCGGCGCGGACATAAACGGCGGATACACCGGTGTGGCGGTCACGACGCCGCTGCCCACTTCACCCACCGCACGGCACACCACGTTAAGCCCACACACCAGCCCAGGCAGCCAGACCAGCCAACGGGGGTCAACCTGCCAGCCATAGGTGTCTGCCAACCAGCCCGTCACGGCTTCGGCCACGCCCGCCGAGGGGTCGGGATAGCCATACACGCCATGCGCCACGCGGTCAGCCAAGGCCTGTTGCACGGTAGAGGGACTGGCGAAGTCCATATCCGCGACCCACATTGGCAGCACATCGCGCCCTGCGTATTTGTTCCATTTATTGCTGTCTGTCCCAAGGCGAGAGGGGGCGGTGTCAAAACCAAAAGAGGGGGGCATAGTGGGCTTTCTGCTAGGGCGTACGGGCTGGGTGTGGCGCAACCAAACTATGGTTGAGCATGGCGAAGTGTTGTGTGGGTGCCGCTACATAAACAGAAAGAAGCCATTGGCAAAATACACCAAGCCGAGTCCGCCGACAGGGAGTGCCAAAAACCAGAGTTTCTTCTGCTTAAACAGCCCTGCAACAGAGGACAGCAAAATCGCCACCTGCAAAAAAATCACCGCCAACCCAAAAGGCTGGCCATGCTGCTGTGCATCGTCCCGCACGGCTTCTAGGCGTTTCGCTTCTTTTTGGATGTCGGCTTTTTCAGTATCGTATTTTTGGATTTTTTGGGCGTATTCAGTCAGCTTGGCGTGGTAAAGCTGACGGGTGGTCTCGGGGGTGTTGGCGGGGAGGGTGTCCAGCTCAAACTGCAGCTTTTCACGCTGGATTTGATACAGATTGCCTTTCACGCTCTTGGCTTGGAAAAACGCCCATTGGTCAGAGGCTTGGGTTTGGCTAATGACGCTGCGGGTCGAAAATCCGCCGCCTTTGAAGGTGGAGAGGGTGGCGCAGACTGCCAAAATAACGGTGGTAAGGGCGAGGTAATTCAGCCAAGGGTCTTTTTTTTCTTCAGCCATGAGGGTGTCCTGAGTGTGAGTGTGGGGTAAAAAATACCGTGCTCCCTGTGGTGCAGACCAGAGGGGGGCGGCGATCCGTACGGGGTATTTTAAAGTGATTTTTCGAAGTGTCGTACCAGTTCATGCAGGGCGTGAGCGGTGGCGCGAAGCTCTTCCACCGATGTGCCGACTGAGAGTGCCGAGGCGTGGTTTTGCTCGCCCATGGCGTTGACGGTTTCCATGTTGTTGGCGATGTCGGTGGCGGTGATGGCTTGCTGCTCCACCATCAGGGCGATTTCGTGCGAGGCGTTTTCTACGTCGAGGTTGGCCGAGTCAATCGCGGTGAGGCTGCTGCTAGAGTCATCAATGGTGGTGTTGGCGGCTTCAACCTGCACCACGGTGCGTTCAATCGACACCAAGGCTTCGCGGGTGCGTTGGGTGATTTCGACGGTGGAGGTGCGGATTTGACCGGCACTGCGGGCAGTGTGCTCGGCCAGTTTGCGCACTTCGTCGGCTACCACGGCAAAGCCGCGTCCGGCTTCGCCTGCCCGTGCGGCTTCAATCGCGTCATTGAGTGCCAGCAGGTTGGTTTGTTCGGCTACAGCTGGTTGAAGCTGAGGGGTTGCTGCCCGCTAAGTTGTGGTGGGCTATTGGCGGCTGAACTGGGCGATGGCATGCGCCATACGGTTAAGGGGCAGGACTTCTGCTGCGCCGCCTAGCCGAATGGCTTCTTTGGGCATACCAAAGACCACACAGCTGGATTCATCTTCGGCGATGGTGTGTGCGCCAGCATCGCGCATTTCTTTCAGGCCGCGTGCGCCATCGTCGCCCATGCCGGTCATGATGATGCCGAGGGCGTTTTCACCCGCTGCACGCGCTACGGAGCGAAATAGCACATCCACCGAGGGCTTGTGGCGGTTGACCAAGGGGCCATCGACTACATCGATGGAATATTGTGCCCCGTTGCGTTTGACCATCATGTGTTTACCGCCTGGGGCGATAAGTGCCAGTCCAGGGCGCACACGGTCGCCATGGCGGGCTTCGCGCACATCCAGCCGGCACAGCCCGTTCAGGCGTTCGGCAAACATGGCGGTAAATTTCTCGGGCATGTGCTGCACGATAACCACGCCAGGAGTGTCGCCACTGAGGGCAGTCAGCACGGCTTCGAGGGCTTGTGTGCCGCCGGTGGATGTGCCCATGGCAATGAGTCGGTCGGTGGTGCGCCCCAAGTGGGCATGAGTCCCTGCGGGCAAAATCACATCGGCAGAGTGACGTGGGGTGTGCACAGTGGGTGTGCTGGCAGGACTGGTGGGGGGGCTGCTGGCGGTGCGTCTAGCTCTGGGGTGGAATTGTGCAGCGGCTTTCACGGCTTGGACGATGTCGTTAGAGGCATCCTCTAAAAATGCTTTGACCCCCATTTTGGGCTTGGTAATCAGGCTGACTGCACCCGCTGCGAGAGCATCCAGCGCGACTTGCGCCCCTTTTTCGGCCAGTGAGGAGCAAATCACTACGGGTGTGGGGCGGTCAGCCATGATGCTACGCAAAAAGGTGAGGTCATCCATGCGGGGCATTTCGATGTCCAGCACAATCACATCTGGCCAATCGGCTTTCATTTTTTCGAGTGCGAAAATAGGGTCAAGTGCCGTGCCGATAACGGTGATATTGTCGTCTCGGCTGAGGACGTGGGTGATGGCTTGCCGCACGACAGCAGAGTCATCCACGATAAAAACACGAATCTTATTTGCCATGGCGATGTCTATTTTAAAGTGGGGGTGACGGTGGTATGGGGTTTACGCGCCAGCCATACCTGTCCGCTATCAAGGTCAAAAATCAATTTTCGGTGGGTATTGCCCCCGACGTGTTCTGCTAGCAAAGGGATGCCTGCTGCCGCAAGAAGTTGGCGGGCAATGCTGATATTACGTGTGCCGATGTCTTGCTTTGGGTCACCCTGTGCTTGAAACATTGCGCCTCCGCCAAAGAGCTTGGCTTGGTAGTCGCAGGGTGCAGTGTGGCTGGTTTTGATGCGGGTCAGCAACCACTGCATAGCTTCTGCGCCGTAGCGGCCAGACAGTGGGGTGTTGGAGGTCCGGGGGCGTTCTGGCAGAAGATAGTGGCACATTCCGCCAAGATGGAGGCAGGGGTGCCACAGCGTAATCGACACGCAAGAGCCTAGTAGTGTGGCGATATGCTCGCCGCGATGCCCAAAATAAAGGTCGCCAGGGAGGAGAAATACGCGTCCTTCGATGGCGGCTGGGGTGCTGGGTTCGTGGAGGCTCATGGTCTGGCGGGGATGAAGTCCTACGCCGGATGCGGTGAAGGGGGCATCCGGTGTAGGTAGGGGTTAGAACGTATTCAAAGTCTGCGAGACTCGGGTGATCCTGTGTTGAAATGTCCCAAGAAATGCTCATTGACCTCGTGTTAACTGCGCTTTTTTTCCGAATTTCGCCTTGGCTGACCGACCCGTCGTTCGCGAGGCTTTGAACAGGTTCTTAGAACCGCTCAAAGTCTTGTTCGGTCACGCCGACGGCGGCCAATGCCAAGGTGGGCGGTTGTTGTGTATTTTGCGTGGGGCGACGGCTCTGTCCTTGGTGGGGGGGCGGCAGAGGCTTTGCGTGTTGCGGGTGCTGCGTGGGGTGTTTCTTGCGCGGCTTCAAGCTGGAAGAAGGTCATGAGTTGCTGCAGGTGATTGGCTTGGCTGCCGAGCTGCTCGGCGGTGGCGGTCAGCTGTTCGGAGGCAGATGCGTTTTGTTGGGTAGCTTGGTTGAGCTGCCCCATTGCCCCGCTAATCTGTGATACGCCTGCTGCTTGTTCGGAGGATGCTGCGGCAATTTCTTGCACGAGGTCTGAGGTTTTGCGGATAGACGGCACCATGGCATCAAGTAATGTGCCGGCTTGCTCGGCGCGTTTGACGCTGGTGCTGGCTAGTTCGCCGATTTCTTGGGCAGCCACTTGGCTGCGCTCTGCCAGCTTGCGGACTTCGGCGGCGACAACGGCAAAGCCTTTTCCATGTTCCCCTGCGCGGGCGGCTTCAATGGCGGCATTGAGTGCGAGCAGATTGGTTTGGTAGGCGATGTCGTCGATGATGCCGATTTTACCGGCGATGTCTTGCATAGCCGTGACGGTTTGTTTGACGGCACTGCCCCCCTCGGTCGCCTGTTGAGAGGCTTGGGTGGCCATGCCATCGGTGATGCGGGCATTCTCGGTGTTTTGCGAGATGGACGCGGTCATTTGCTCAATCGACGCGGTTGTTTGTTCTACGCTGGCCGCTTGTTGCGAGGACGATTGCGAGAGCGATTGGGCGGTGGCGGAGACTTCGGATGAGGCGTTGCTCAGGGCATCTGCGGAGCCACGTACCTGTCCGATGATTTCGCTGAGGCGTTCGACCATGTTGTGCATGGCGGTCAGTAGCTGTCCGGTTTCATCTTTACGGGTGGAAGCAGTGCAGACGTGCAGTCGCCCTTCGGCCAGTTCGCTGGCGACGATGACGGCTTCGTTGAGGGGGCGGGTGATGGAGCGGGTAAGCCACAGGCTGACCACAATCGTAAATAGAATGGCGATGGCTAAGATGGCAAAGAGCAGGGTTTGGGTGGTACGGGTCATCTCTGCAGTTTGCTGGCCAATCAGGCTGATTTGCTGGGTTTCAAATTGCAGCAAGGCATTGACCGCGTCGGCATAGCGTTTGAATAGTGGGCGGTATTCGGTGTTCATGAGGTTAAGGGCTTCGCGACCATTACCTGCATTAATCAGGCGAATCAGGTTGTCGATGCCGTTAAAGTAGATAACGCGAATTTCTTCGATAGCTTGGAGCTTGGCGCGTTCTTCGTCGTGGGTGGCTTGCTCTCTGAGCTTGGCGAGTGAGGCATCAATTCTGCTGCGTGCTTCTTGCACTTTTTGGATTTCTGCTTGGATGTCTGCAGCTTCGGTACGGAGGATGGCGTTACGGATGGATACGCCTGCCGAATACACGTCGGTAATCAGGCTGCTGCTGAGAGTTGTCTTGGGAAAGTAGTCGGTCACGACATTGTCTACGCCATTGTTGATTTGGTTGAGTTTCCACGCGGTAACACCGCCAATGAAAACTAACATCGCTACCAAAATGGCAAAGCTACCGGCAAGTCGTGTGCCGATTTTGAAGTTAGAGAACACGCTAGGGTTCCTTTCGCAAAGATAAACAAATCTGTAAATAAATGACCGGCTCGTGGTGGTGGAAGGGGGTTTATTGTTGGCTGCGCTGAGGCCGGTATCTTCTGGAGGATAGCGTAAAATCGCAGCCCTGATATGGTCAATGATATTAGCATTGTTTGTATCTGCGTCGCTACATTTTGTGCGAATGTCAAATCGTCTGCATGCTGGGTGATGGGGGGCTAATGTGCGATATTTGCTAGGCAAATAGACCTCAAATATACGCATTTCTGATTGCCACGGCGGTATGTGAGGTCTGTTTTCGGGGGGTGGTTCGGCGTGCCTGTAAACCGTAAACAGCTCCTTAGAGCCTGTTTGCGATCTCAATGGCACAGGGGTTGCCAAGGCGAAATTCGGAAAAAAACGCCGTTAGACTTGAATCCACACGCATGTTTTTACGAATTTCAACGCAGGATCACCCGCGTCTCGCAGATCGTAAATAGGTTCTTAGAATAGTTCGACGCTAGAGTTGGCAGGTGGTGGTGAGCCGGGTCGGGTATACGCACTGGGTGATTGGTGGAGTGCTTGTAGGTGACTGTCCCGCTGCTGAGACATAACATAGCCACCAAAAACTGTGCTGAGATGTTCAGAGATAGGGGTGAAGGCTTCGTGCCCTTCTTCTAATAAGCGCAGCCGTCTTGCCAGCAGGCTGGCGTGACCATCTAAGCGCGTTAAGGCTTCGCCAACATGGTTGAGTTGCTGGCGGGTGACGTCTTGGAATTGGATGCTGGCAAGGGCATCCATAAACATGGTGGAAAGCTCACTGCTGCATTCGTTGACGGTGGCCAAGACACTTTTTTCGTGGGCGATGACTTCTTCGTAGCTGCGGGAAAGCGCACCCATTTGTTCAGAGAATACGCTAAGAATATTGCGCTCTTCCTCTACCTGTTGAGTGGACAGTGCATGGCTAAATTGTGCTTCGATGGTGGTGGCTACGCCTTGAATGCCATGATTAATACGAGAAACCGCTTGGTCTGTTTCTTGGGAGAGTTTGCGAACTTCATCGGCTACAACAGCAAAGCCCCGGCCTGCTTCTCCAGCGCGGGCGGCCTCAATGGCTGCATTCAGGGCGAGCAGGTTGGTTTGTGCGGCAATATCTCGAATCAGCTGTACTAGGCTTTCTAGCCCGCGTGCTTCTTTGACGACTTGAGCCACTCTTTGCTGGTCGGATGCTGCTGCATCAATCCGTCGCTGAATGTATTCGGTCATTTTGGCAATCATTTGCCGGTTTTGATCGATGCGGGCTTCGGATACGTCTTGCATGGCAGCAGACTCATCCGAGATTTGACTGACAAATTGGTCAAGCTTGGTGACGACGCTATCAATGGTTTGGAGCTGGCTGCTAATGGCGAAAGCAGCATCTTCGGTTTGGTTGACTACGTTGGTGAGTTGGTTACGAATGACATCATCAAACGATTTGATGGCATCAAGCTCGTCCGCTACTTCATCGACCAGCATGCGTGTTTTGGTGCGCTCTTCGTGGATGCGTTGCTGCATCCGGCCTACACCAAACATTTCGTCGTGGAACAGGGCGCGTGATGCAATGGCTATCGCAAGGATAGCAGCTAGCATTGCGAGAAAGGTACCCAGTGCACTTCCTGTTGCACGTCCTATACCGAAAGCCGGCAAGAGGCGGTCAAAGAACCAGTCGTTGCCAAAATACACGGCAATAGCAACGAGCAGCGTGGCTACGCAGGTGATGTAAAGCGAGCGCAATAGGATTTTGCGCGGGCCGTGGGGGTTTTTTGTCGCGTCCATAAAATTACCGTAGGACTAGTTTGATGGTGTTGATAAGGGATTCTGCCGTTGCTGGTTTGACCAACCAACCTGATGCACCAGCAGCCTTCGCTTCCATTTTTTTGGATTGCTGTGATTCGGTGGTCAAAAATAAGATAGGCATAAACTTATAAGCAGGAAGCTTGCGCACCTCCTTAATAAGCTCAATCCCATTCATGCCTGGCATGTTTAGGTCGGTGATGAGGAGATCGGCTTTGGCTCCGCCTTGGAGTTTACGGAGTGCCTCTTCACCACTGGCTGCTTTATCTGTTTCAAAGCCTGCTTTTGTCAGGATATTAGAGATGCTCATCAGGATGGTGGCGGAATCATCGACCAAGAAAATGCGTTTGCTCATAGTGCTGCGTGCTCGTTGTTCAATGCCTTCCTTATTTAACACATCGCGTAGCCATCTATATTAAAGAGATGGGCGAGAGAAAAGGGGCGGGCAGGTTCGTGAAAAATGCGATCAATATCACCCCTTAGTCTTGTAGGTTTTTTCTGGTTTCTACAAGTAGTTTAAGGTGGGTGTTCGATTGAGGATAATGGGATATGGGCGATGTGTCACCCTTTTGTTCGTCAAGACATAACCTGCCCTTAGAATAGTGTCTATTGTGGGGTGTCGGTGTGGCGCGGAGCTAGGGTAGGTGTGTTTTGGTGGGTCGGTGTTTTGGGGCTTTTTGCCCGAAACGTCGATATTTAAGTTGTTATAAAACAGTGTGTTATTGATTTTTTGTAATTTTTTTGTATGTTAGTGTTGACGAGTTTTGTTGGGGTGCGTATATTTCGCCTCTCTGCTGCAGCGC
>ERZ650307.6-NODE-6-length-102560-cov-10.580830_pt1 | contig 102560 bp, 91 predicted proteins | sample MGYA00376243_ERZ650307 | MGnify/ENA primary metagenome ERZ650307 (study PRJEB26733, sample SAMN07839242) | wastewater metagenome | biome: urban; feature: artificial channel; material: waste water | place: USA: North Carolina | collected 2016-03-31 ... | reverse complement strand
CCGCGACCCCCGGCGTGACAGGCCGGTATTCTAACCAACTGAACTACCACTCCGCTGCTGGTGGGCGGTACTGGACTCGAACCAGCGACCCCTGCCGTGTGAAGGCAGTGCTCTACCAACTGAGACTAACCGCCCGTTTCGCTGTGGCAAGAAACTTGCGTTCTGCGAAAGAGAGGCCGCATTTAATCATGAGTTCACGGTGTTGGCAAGCCATTTGCTAAATTTTATTGAAAATAGTGACTTTTCAGCGTGATGAGGTACCACACCAAACCGCTGTTCACGCGCTAGCGAGCAAAGGGGTTGCCAAGGCAAAATGCATCGAAAGTACAGCGTTCGGACGGTATCCATACGCATATTGAGGCTCATTTCAACGCAGAGTCACCCGAGTATCGCCAACTTTGAACACATTCTCAGTCATGGCCTGCGCTCTTGGATGGGGTGAATGCGCCGTACTATCGGACTGTGCAAAAAAATTGTGCGCCACAAGGCCGCCTCACTCCCCCTCTAACCGAAAACGCAGCGGTACGGTCACCGACTGCGCCACCGCTTGGCTGCCTTGTCTGGCGGGGCTAAACGTCCAGTGCCGCACGGTGTCTAGTCCCGCGCGGTCCAGTGCGCTGGAGCCGCTACTTTTGTGCAGACTGACTTCGCTGGGGTGGCCGCTGGCTGACACCAGTACCCGCAGCCACACCGTCCCTTCTTCGCCTCGGCGGCGGGCTTCGCGGGGGTAGTCTGGGGGCGGATTGTTGAGGTAAGCGGCTTGCCAGCGGGGCGGTGTCACCGGCTCGGTGGCATGGGCGGGAGGGCTGGATGCGGCACCGGTGACCGTAGGGGAGACCGCCGCGCCGCTTGCCTGTGCCGTAGCCGCAGGGGGCATGGCGGCTAAGGTCGTCGCCGAGAGAGAAGGCCGCTGCGGCGTGGGTGGGGCCTCGGCGGCTCCCCGTGTTGGCTGCGAGGCCGCCGTGCGGGGCACGGCTAGGGGCGGAGTGGGGCGGGGACTGGTGGGTCGCACGGCGGGGCGAGGCGGGGCGGGGTGGTTTTCTGCAGCGAGGCGGCGGGTCGCAACAGCGGGCGGGGCAGGGGCTGGATGGGGCACGACCGACTCGGTAGAGGGGCTGGGTGCGGCGGTCAGCCCCACCTGCAATGCGGCAATAGGGGCGGCCATCGCCCAGTGTGCGACGGGGCGGGATTGCCAAAGCACGCTCCCCCCGACATGCAGTGCCAACGACACGCCCACGGCCATTCTCCACGGCCAGTCATGATGGCGTGGCGGTGGGGTAAGTAAATTTGTGACACGGGGCAGCAAATTGTTATCCTCAAACAGACATAGACCAGAAGAGTCTAGTGCGTGGCGGGGAATTCTAACGCACGCCCCTGTAGTCTTAGAACGTGTTCAAAGTTTTAAATGGTGCAGGGGTTTGCCAAGGCGAAACTCGCAAAAAAAGCACCGTTGGGCTTGAATCTGCACGCAGTTTTTTGTGCATTTCAACGCAGGATCACCCGAGTTTCGCAGACTTTGAGTGCGTTCTTATAAAAATACACTTTAGCCCGCCCCTGCTTGCATCGGGGTGACGCACACCTTAGGAGAGAGAAACATGTTTGCTGGATGGTTGCCCACGTTTAAACCCCAGTTGATCGAAAGCCTTAAAACCTACACCCTCAGTGACTTTCGCGCCGATGCCGCCGCCGGTTTAGTGGTTGGCATCGTCGCCCTACCCCTTGCGATGGCCTTTGCGATTGCCAGTGGAGTCAGCCCGCAATCCGGCATTGTGACTGCCATGATTGCGGGCTTTTTGATTTCTGCGCTGGGCGGAACACGGCTGTGTATTGGCGGACCCACCGGCGCATTTATCGTGATTTTGTATGGTATCGCGGTTAAATACGGTGTGGCCAATTTGCTGGTGTGTACCTTTATGGCGGGGGTGATGCTGGTGCTGATGGGCTTGTCACGGCTGGGGCAGATTATTAAGTTTTTCCCCATGCCGCTGATTACCGGCTTTACCAACGGCATTGCGGTGCTGATTTTTTTGTCGCAGCTCAAAGACTTTTTTGGTTTGCCCGTCGAAAAAATGCCCTCCGGCTTCTTTGCCACCTTGCAAACCCTGTCCCACACCTTGCCGCACTTTGCCCCGCTGTCTTTGGGGATGGCGGGAGCGTGCTTGGCGTTTATTTTGCTCTGGCCGAAAAAGCTCAATGCGCTGCTGCCTGCACCGTTTGTCGCGCTGATTTTGGCCAGCTTGGCCGTGCATGTACTGGATTTGCCCTTGGCCACGATTGGCAGTGCATTTGGTGGGATTCCACAGGGCTTGCCGCCAGTTCAAGGCTTGGTGCTGGACTGGGCCAACCTGTCTAATTTGCTCGCCCCTGCGTTTACCATCGCCCTGCTGGGGGCGATTGAATCGCTGCTGTGTGCCGTGGTGGCCGACGGCATGACCGGCGATAAGCACGATGCCAACCAAGAGCTGATTGCCCAAGGCATTGCCAATATGGTGGTGCCGTTTTTTGGTGGGATTGCTGCCACAGGGGCGATTGCCCGCACCGCCACCAACGTCAACAACGGCGCACGGTCGCCGGTGGCAGGGATTATTCATGCCTTGCTGTTGCTGGTGATTATGCTGGTAGCCGCCCCCTTGGCGCGGTTTATTCCGCTGACGGTATTGGCGGCGATTTTGGTGGCGGTCGCGTTTAAGATGGGCGATTGGGACATCCGCAAAGCCCTGTATTTCCCCAAGCGCGACACCTTTATTTTGGTGGTGACGTTTGCCCTGACGGTGATTTTTGACCTGACGGTGGCAGTGGAAATTGGCTTGCTGATGTCGGCTATCTTTTTTATTCAGCGCATGGCACGCAATACCGGCGTGCACAAACTCGAACCCGACCACGGCTTTTTGTTTGAGCGTCATTCGATTGCAGGCAAAACCCTGCCGGTGGGCTGCGAAGCCTATCGGGTCGAAGGGGCGTTGTTTTTTGGGGCAGCGGACAGTCTGGAGCGGATTCAGACCAGTGATGACCAAGTACGGGTGGTGATTTTGCAGCTGCACCGCTTGGTGATGCTGGATACCACGGGGATGCTGGCCATGTCTGCCCTGCACGACAAACTGGCCGAAGCCGGCAAAACGCTGATTCTGTGCGGCGCGGGGGGGGGCGATGGGGCAAATGCTGGTCGATGCCAAGCTGGCCACCCACGTTGGTGAACGCAACGTGCAGCCTGACTTGGCTGCGGCTTTGGTACGGGCAGAGGAGCTGTTGCGCACCAAGATGGTGTGACCTTGGCGGGCTGGTCGGGTGTGTCCTTGCCCGACTTTTGACGCAAAAAAGGGGGACGCAAAAAAGGGGGACGCAAAAAAGGGACGCGCGATGAGGCACGTCCCTTTTTTGGGGTCGGGAAAGCTGGGTGCGGGATTAGTTCAAATCATCCTCGTCATCATCCCGTCCCAACTGCGCTGGCGAGGCATCGTTCTTGCCTTTGCCCCGTCCCTTGCTGCCCTTGCGTAGGGCGCGGCGTTCGGCTTCTTCGGCGCGTTCAATCGCTTGGCGGCGGGCGATTTCCGCTGCAATCACGCCCCATTCCTCGGGGGTTTCTAGCGTGACACGGGCAATAATCGCCGCACGGAAGTCGGTAAACAAAATTTCAGCGGCCTTCTGATAGTCCACCACACCCCCGCTGCGTACTGCGCCCCGCCGCCGGCCAATGGCTTCTAGCACCGCATCGTCCGGTGTCGCTTCTACGCCGTCGGGCAAGCCGTAGCGGCTGGTTAGCGCGTTGGGGTAGCGGCGTTTGAGGGTGGCAATCAGCGCAAGCGCGATGGTTTCTTCGTCCAGCGCATTGCGCCCCACCGCGCCACTGGCGGCGAGGTAATCGCCACAGGTTTCGTGCTCAATTTTTGGCCACAGCATCCCTGGGGTGTCGTAGAGCACCACATCTTCGGCTAACTGAATGCGCTGCTGGGTTTTGGTGATGGCGGGCTCGTTGCCGGTTTTGGCAATTTTGCGCCCCATCAGGGCGTTAATCAGCGTGGATTTGCCCACGTTAGGAATGCCACAAATTACCAGCCGCAAGGGTTTGGCACCTCCGTCACGGTGGGGTGCGAGCGCACGGCAGGCCGCCAAGATTTTTTGCTTGGGCGCACCATCACCACTGTCTAGGGCAATGGCACGGGTGTTTTTTTGTTGCGAGAACCAGTCTAGCCAAGCGGCGGTTTGGATGGGGTCGGCCAAATCTTGTTTGTTTAGAATTTTCAGCGATGGGCGTTGGCGCAGGCCGATCATCGAGGCAAACATGGGGTTGGACGAGGACATGGGCAGACGGGCATCGACCATTTCGATGACCACATCAATATCGGCAAGACGCTCTTCGAGTGCCTTTTTTGCCTTGAACATGTGACCAGGAAACCATTGGATAGACATTGTGTGAGCTTTGCTAAATGAGAGTGCGCGACGGCAGAAAGCGCGATTGTAACGCATCGCGCTGTGGGCATTGGGTGCAAGCCGTCAGGCTGCGGTATCTAGGGCGCGGTCGGTTTGGGTTTTTCTGTGCAGTCGGGCTGGGGGGGGGCGGTGTGGGGCGGTGTGGGGCTGGGGGGGGTGCGGGGAGAAGCTGCCCGATGGTGTGCCCTGTGCCGGTACAGCGAGGCGGGGTGAGCACCACGGGCGGGTTGGGTTTACTCCGGTTGCAAATGCGCAGCCAGACGGCGGGTGTCGTGAATCACAATCTCCCGCCCATTGACCTCAATCAGGCCATCCGCCACAAAATGATGCAGCACCCGCGACAGGGTTTCTGGGGTGAGATTAAGCCGTGAGGCAATCAGGTTTTTGTTTACCGGCAAGCTGACGGTCGTGGCATGGGTGGCGATGTCACCCTCGCTTTCGCCGTGCTCGGTACTCACCGATTGCAGCAAATAGCCAATCACCCGTTGGGCGGCATTTTGCGTCGAATAGCTTTCCACATCACGCACCAAGGCGTGCAGCCGCACGCTCAGCCCTGCCAGCAAGCGGCGGGCAAATTTAGGGTCTTGTGCAAGTAGGTTGTCGATGGCGGCGGCTTCGACGTAGAGTGGCAACGAGTCTTCCAGCGTTTGCGCCATGATGGGGAAGGGGCGGTTAAGGAACATCACCGCTTCGCCAAAGCTTTCGCCTGCCCGCACCAATTCGACAATTTTCTCGACCCCCTGTACGCCGGATACGGCCAGCTTGACCACGCCAAAGACCACCAGATACATGCCTTCGTACGGTGTGCCGCGCTGAAACAGGAGTTTGCCTTTGTCGGCGCGTACCTCGTGGGTGGCGGCAACCAATGCCGCAAGCTGGGCATCGCTGAGTGCAGAAAACAGGGGCTGGTGCTGTAAGCACCCTTTTATGTCGAGCATCGCCATGTGCGATTCCTTAAGTCTGCTTGATAGTCGTCAATTGCAGCGTGAATTGCTGCGCGGCACAATCCGCCAAATGGGCTATGTCCCGTGCTGAGTTCTACGTTTAGTCTTTGCCGCCCTCTCGTGTGGAAACGCGGCTCTGCTTGTCCTATCTTGCTGCAGCCTGCATTCTCACCCTCCTTTGTTGTTTCTTTCTTGATTCTCTCACAGCTTGCCAAGGAGTTCTTATGCCTGTGGTGTTTTCTGCGCCGCATCGTGCGTTGTTTTTTGCGGGGGTCAGCAGTGCCCTCTTGTTGATGGGGTGGTGGCTTTTTTCGCTCATGGGGACGGGGTCAGCCGGTGGGATGGGATGGTTGATTCATGGCTACTGGATGTTGCTGGGCGTGCTGCCCTTTTTTATGGCGGGCTTTATTTTTACGGCAGGGCCTAAATGGCTCGCTGTGGCCGCGCCTCCCCGCTCAGCTTGGCTGAGTATGGGCGGGCTGATGGTGTCGGGTGTGCTGCTGAGCATGGTCGGCGCGGGGCAAGTCCCGTTGCTATGGCCGCTGGGGGTGACGCTGTTGGCACTTGGCACCGGTGTGCTGATGGTGGTGTGGTCGGGACGGATTGCCGCCAGCAAGCAAGCTGACCGTCGCCATGCGTGGGCGGTGTTGCTGGCTTTTGCACTGGGCACCTTGGCGCACGGCGCGGCGGTGATGTGGGTGTGGACGGGTGAGGTCGATTGGTGGTGGCGGATGCGCGAGCTGGCCTTGTGGGGATTTTTGCTGCCGGTGTTTTTAACCATTAGCCATCGGATGCTGCCGTTTTTTTCGGGTGCGGCTTTGCCGATTTACAGCGTATGGCGACCTGATTGGCTGCTGGCGGCATTTTGGGCGGGCAGTCTGGGGCATGGTGGGCTGGCTTTGCTGGGCGTGCCGACGGTGTGGGTCGATCTGCCCTTTGCGGCTTTGCTAGGGTTTGTCAGTGTGCGCTGGGGGCTGCGTGCCAGCCAAAAGGTCAAGCTGCTGGCGATGCTGCACCTGGCTTTTGCGTGGGCGGCGGTGGCATTTGCCTTGTATAGCCTGAATGCCGGTTTGCTGGCCTTGGGGATGCCACTGGATGCCGCCAACCGTGCGCCGTTACACGCGCTGTCGATTGGGTTTTTTACCACCATGGCTTTGGGCTTTGTGACCCGTGTTTCGCTGGGGCATTCTGGTCGCCCTTTGGCGGTAACCCCACGCATCTGGCAGTTGTATCTGGGGCTGCATGGGGTGGCGCTGTGTCGTGTACTGGGGGCTTATCTGCCGCTGTCGTGGCAAGCGTGGCTGATGCCGCTGCTGGCTGTGGCGTGGGTCGGTATTTTTGCAGCGTGGGCGATGCAGTTTGTGCCGATTTACTTTAAGCCGCGTGCGGATGGTCAGGCGGGCTAGGGGCTATGAGAGCCTGTTTACGATCTAGCGAACGACGGGTCAGCCAAGGCGAAATGTGCAAAAAAGCGCAATCGCTGCGGTCTTGGCTTTATTCCCCTCTACTGCTGGGGGGGCGACGGCAAAGCCGGACGGGGTGGTAGCTGGCGAGACCAGCAGAGCCAAAGCCCAGAGCCAAAACCAACCAACCCCCCACCCTTGTTCGGCATCCCTCTACGGGAGGGGAATGCTAGCAAATGCAGGCTCATCCGAGCCTCACCGACTTTGAACCCGTTCTAAACGAAACGCCCTCCCTGAATACTCATCAGGGAGGGCGTTTTTTGGGTCAGGCCGCGTGGGGGACAGGAGGCGTTGACCGCCTGCTCACGGGCTTTAGGCCATGGCTTCGTACAGCGGCAGCGTCAAGAACTCGGGGTACTCTTCGGTCAGGCTCATCTTGTCGAAGATAACCGCAGCTTGGTCGTAAGTCGCGGTGTTTTCGCCTTGGGCGGTGACGGTGGCGTTCACCTTGGCCAGCTCTTCGGCAATCATGCCCCGCACCATGTCTACGGTAACTTTGCGGCCATCATCCAGCACACCCTTAGGCGACACCACCCACTGCCACACTTGCGAGCGGCTGATTTCTGCCGTGGCGGCATCTTCCATCAGATTGTGAATCGGCACGCAGCCATTGCCCGCCAGCCAAGAACCCAAGTAGTGAATGCCGACGTTAATGTTGTTACGCAGGCCGGCTTCGGTAATCGGGGTTTCGGGTTGGAAGTCGAGGAAGTTAGCTGCCGTGAAGTTCTCGTCACGTTGCTTGTCCCACTGGTTAGGGCGGTCGCCCAGCACCTTGACGAACTCTTCCATGGCAATCGACACCAAGCCAGGGTGCGCCACCCAGCCGCCATCAAAGCCATCGTTGGCATCGCGGGTCTTGTCATGGCGAATACCGGCCAAGGCTTTTTCGTTGGCGACAGGGTCGTTTTTGATCGGAATCAGGGCCGACATGCCGCCCATGGCCGGTGCGCCCCGCTTGTGGCAGGCCTTGACCAGTGCCAGTGCGTAAGAACGCATAAACGGCACTTCCATGGTGATGCTGCTGCGTTGTGCCAAGCAGAAGTCTTTGTTCTTTTTGAACTTTTTGATGCAGGAGAAGATGTAATCCCAACGGCCAGCGTTCAGCCCTGCGGAGTGGTTACGCAGTTCAAACAGGATTTCTTCCATCTCGAAGGTGGCCAAGACGGTTTCGACCAGTACGGTGGCTTTAATCGTGCCTTGGGGCAAGCCGATGTGGTCTTGTGCCATCACAAAGATGTCGTTCCACAGGCGGGCTTCCAGATGGCTTTCCATCTTAGGCAGGTAGTAGAACGGCCCTGCGCCACGGGCGATTTGCTCTTTGGCGTTGTGGAAGAACACCAAGCCGAAGTCAAAGATACCGCCAGACACCCGTTGACCATCGACGGTGACGTGCTTTTCGTCCAAGTGCCAGCCGCGTGGGCGGATTTGCAGGGTGGCGACTGTGTCGTTGAGCTTGTATTCCTTACCCGCTTCGTTTTTGAACGACAGTTGGCGGCGAATTGCGTCAAACAGGTTGATTTGACCTTGGACTTGGTTAAACCAGTTAGGGCTGTTGGAGTCTTCGAAGTCGGTCATGTAGCTATCTGCGCCGGAGTTAAAGGCGTTGATAATCATCTTGGCTTCGACTGGGCCGGTGATTTCGGTGCGGCGGCATTCCAGCGCCTTAGGCAGCGGCGCGACTTTCCAGTCCCCTCCGCGGATGTGCTTGGTTTCGGGCAAGAAGTCGGGCATTTCGCCTGCGTCGATACGGGCTTGGCGGGTGACGCGGGCTTGCAGCAGTTCTTGGCGGCGGGCTTCAAAAGCGCGGTGCAGCTTGGCAACCAGTGCCAGTGCGTCGTGGGTCAGCACTTCATCAAAACGGGGATGCAGAGGGCCGGTAACGGCAACGCCTTGGGGCAGAGTCAAATTCATGGGTGTTTTCCTATTTTTAGCGAAGATAACAAGCGAAAATCGTCAGGAGAGCAAAATCAGCGCGACGGTTAAAGGGCGATGATTTTTAAGGTTTTTTTGCTATTGGCAAAAACATCGTCCCACATCAACTGGCCTTGTCCGATAGGACGGCAAGCTTGCGGGACGGTTTGCGGATTGGGCGTGGGGATTATATCTGGTTTCGCCGGTTTGCATGGACTACGGCAAGCCTGTGGGTGGGGCGAGGGGGGGTGCGCGGTGGTTTTGGCTGTCTATTCCCCTCCGGTGGAGGGGTGGACGGCAAAGCCGGACGGGGTGGTGGCTGGAGAGGCCGCCAGAGCTAAAACCCAGCCCCAAAGCCAAAGCCAACCACCCCACCCCTACGGGGCACCCCTCCACGGGAGGGGAATAACAGCCCAACCCCAGCCGCCACCCGCGACGGAGCATCACGTCTTTGTGCATTTCAACGCAGGCTCACCCGCGTCTCGCAGGTCGTAAACCAGCTCTTAAACCTCGAACGACTGCGGGGGGAGACCCGCACACCACCGCGTCCACATCTGCCGAAAAGCCCGCCCTGCGCCCGCTGCAATGACTTCGGGGTGGCGGATGGGCGAGGCCTCTAGGCGGTCAGGCAAGGTGGCGCGGAGTGCCGCCAGCTCGGCCAATTTACCGCCCCACGCCACCCCCATCGCCACAAATTCAGCCTTGCTATGGGCAATAAATTCAGCCGCCAAACCCACTTGCGACAAGATAGCAATGCCCTGATGGCTGGCGGGGGTGTCACCGGCAATGCTCAGGGTGGGCACGCCCATGGTCAGGGCATGGCAGGTGGTGGTGCCGCCGGTATAGGGGAAGGTGTCGAGGCAGATATCGACCTGCTGGTGCAGCGCGAGGTAGTCCGGCATCTCGAGGCGGGCGTAGAAGGTGAGGCGGCTGCGGTCTATGCCCTCTGCGGCAAACCAGTCGGCCAGCTGCGCCTGTTTGTTCTCAGCCAAGCCACCCAAAATCATGGTGCTGGTGGGGAGGGCGTGGAGGATTTGCGCCCACAGGGCAATCACTTCAGGGCTGTATTTGCTGATGCGGTTAAAGCTGCCAAAGGTTAGGTGACCGGTGCTGAGTGCCGGCAAGGGTGTGCTGGGCGGGACGCTGGCGGATGAGACAAACGGCGCACTGGCGGGCAGGCGGACAATTTTCTCGACAAATTGGTCGGCAAAACGGGGCGGCAAAAAATGCCGGTCGGCAAAGTAATAGTCCATGGCCTGCAACCCCGTCGTGCCTGGGTAGCCCATCCAACTGATTTGAATCGGTGCCGGTTTGCGGGCAAAGGTCAGCAGCCGGTTGTAGGCGGTGTGCCCTGACAAATCAATCAGGATGTCGATTTCATCTTGCTGGATTTGTGCGGCAAGGGCTTGGGGCGACAGCGGCGCGACGGCGTGCCAATGGGCAACACCTTGGCGCAGCTGTGCGGTGTAGTGGTCTTCCATCAGGTAGGTACTGTAAACGTGCAAAATCCACTGCGGGTCTTTGGCCAGCTCGGCCAAGATGGGCTGAATAAAGAAGGCCAGCGCGTGGTAGCGCAAGTCCCCCGACACCAAGCCAATCCGCAAGGGACGATGGGGGTCGCGCAGGTTGGTATGGGGTGGGCGGCTGGCTTGTAGGGCGGGTTCGAAGCGTTCACCAAAGCGGCGGTGCTCGGCAAAGAGGGTGGCCGCCGGTGTTGCGGCATTATGGGCGTGGCAAAACAGCAGGTTAGAGGCGGCGGCATCGCTCTCGGGGTGGGTGCGGAGAATGTCGTGGCACAGCACCTCGGCTTCTGGCAGCCGCCCTTGCACCAGCACCAGTACGCTGAGGTTGGAGCGTGCTTCGTAGCAGAGGGGATTGACCGCCAAGGCCTGCCGGTAGGCGGCTTCGGCTTCGGCTGATTTACCTTGGGCTTGTAGCGCGTCACCAAGATTGCTGAGCAGCTCGAACCGGTCGGGGTACTGTTCCAGTGTTTTGCGGTAGTAGATTTCAGCCTCGGCGGGGCGGGATTGCAACAGCAGCACCGAGCCTAAATTGCTGTTGGCGGCAGGGTCGTCGGGGGCGAGGGTGAGGGCTTGGAGATAGGTCTGTTCAGCTTCGTGCAGTAACCCTTGCTCTTGCTGTGTGGCGGCAAGCCTGGAATAAGCGGCCACATAGTCGGGCTGGCTGGTAATGGCATTGGTAAAGGCGTGCTCAGCCAGCAGCCATTTTCCTTGCGCCAAACAGGCCAGCCCAAGGTTGTAGTGGAACAGCGGACGTTGGGGGGCAAGCACGGTAGCGCGACGCAAGCAGATTTCGGCTTCGGCGAAGCGGCTTTGGGCGCGGAAGGTATTGCCGAGGTTGTTGTGGGCTTCGGCATCGTGGGGCAGCAGGTCAGCGGCTTTTTGGTAGGCGGGCAACATGCATTCGAGCTGGTCTTGCCCCTCGTGAGCCATGCCAAGGGCTTTCCAGCTTTGACCATGCGCGGGGTAGCGGCGGGTTAGTGCGCGGGCTTTGGCTTCCATATCTGCGTAGCGGCCTTGGGTAAACAAGACACCGAGAGCTTGGCTGTCTTTGGGCGAGGGGCTGGCTGCGCCTTTGGGAACAGGCAGGGTGGGCGGAAGCGGATGCGCGGCAAAGTAAGCCCGTGCCCATTTTTCGCGCAGGGGACGAGCTTGTTCGGGGGTCAGCCCCTGCAAACGGCCTTGTAGTAGCGCCGCTTCTGCTACGCCGAGCTGCCCCGCCTCAATCAGCGCGTCCAGATAGCTCACCCAAAACTGGGCGTAGCTAGGATTGACATCGCGGGCTTGCTTGAGATAGGGCAAAGCCCCTTCGGGTGAGCCTAAGCCCAAGGCCAATCTGCCCAGATTGTGGTTGGCATCAGGATGGGTTGGGTCATTGTGCAAAATGACGCGATACAGGTATTCAGCATCGTAGAGATTGCCTGCTTGATGGCAAGACAAGGCCTGTACCAACACTTGCTCTAGGGTGGGGTGTTGGGCCAGAAAGGCATGTAGTGGGGTATCAGTATCGGTCATGGGCATCACACGAAGAGGAAAGGGCGGAAGGGGGCTCTGCAGGATGCTACTTCTTTAACAACCTGTTTACGCCTCTGTGAGGATTGGTTGAAATGCGCCACAAAATACGTATGGATTCAGCCTCAACGCCGCTTTATTCGGCGTATTTTGCCTTGGCTGACCCTTCCACTCGCTAGCGCGTCAACAGCTTCTCAGGCGCGAGGCAAGGTAACCCCCACCTGCCCTTGATACTTGCCGCCTCGGTCTTTGTAGGAGGTCTCGCAGACCTCGTCCGATTCAAAAAACAGCACCTGTGCCACGCCCTCGTTGGCGTAAATTTTGGCGGGCAAGGGGGTGGTGTTGGAGAACTCTAGCGTGACGTAGCCTTCCCATTCAGGTTCAAACGGGGTGACGTTGACGATAATGCCGCAACGGGCGTAGGTCGATTTGCCCAAACAGACGGTGAGCACGCTGCGCGGAATGCGGAAATATTCTACGGTGCGTGCCAAGGCAAATGAGTTGGGCGGGATGATGCAAACATCGCCGACAAAATCGACAAAGTTGTTGTGGTCAAAGTTCTTGGGGTCAACGATGGTGCTGTTGATATTGGTAAAAATTTTGAATTCATTGGCGCATCGGATGTCGTAGCCATAGCTGGACGTGCCATAAGACACGATTTTACGCCCGTCTACTTCGCGCACTTGCCCCGGTTCAAACGGCGAAATCATGTCGGTTGTCTCTGCCATGCGGCGTATCCATTTGTCTGATTTGATGCTCACAACACACTCCTTCAATAGCCAGCGAAATATGCGGCGGATTCTACCGCCAAAGCCCTTTAGAATGGCTGGCAAAATTGCCGCGTCCGGCATGGATTATGGGTTGCAAGTTTTGCCAATAGCGGCAAAACTTGCCGGAGAAACTAGCCGTGACCGCGTGTTTTTTGGGTGAGAATTGGCGGGCTTGCTAAAATTCTTTATAAAACAGCGTGTTAATTGGCACTCCGAGTCGATTTTTGGCTTGGCACACGGCTTGCTAATCGGTTGATAGTCAGGGAGTTGAGAGACATGATCGACAAAATTGCAAAACACTTCGATTTTCAGCAAAAGACACTGGGCTTGCGGGCTTACCGCACCGAAGTCCTGTCCAGCAACATTGCGAACTCGGATACGCCTTATTACAAATCGGTGGACTTTAACTTTAAAGACGCACTGACCCGCGCCACAGGCGGAGAAGCAGGGTCGTCTTTAGGGGTGAATAAAACCCACGCCGCCCACCTTGATGGGGTAGATGGCACCGATGGTAAAGATTTTAAGCTGCAATATCGCTCCGAAGTTCAGCCGTCTATTGATGGCAACACGGTCGATATGGATTTGGAGCGTTCTGCCTTTGCAGATAACGCGCTCAAATACCAATCCACACTCACTTTTCTGAATCGCCGTATTTCCGGCCTTGCAGACGCAATTAAGGGGTAAGGTGCGATGTCACTTTCCAAAGTTTTTGATATTGCCGGCGCGGGCATGACCGCCCAGTCGATGCGGCTTAACGTGGTGTCCAGCAACATCGCCAACGTAGACAGTGCCGTGTCGTCCAATGGGGAGCCCTACAAGGGCAAAAAAGTGGTGTTTACCGCCATCCCCATCAACCGCGAAACCCCGCAGGTCGCCACGGTCAGAGTCACTGCCGTGGTGGAGGACAAATCCCCCGCCCGCATGATTTACGACCCCAAACACCCGATGGCCGATGCCAAGGGCTATGTGGCCATGCCTAACATTAATCCTGTTGAAGAAATGACCGACATGATTTCCTCGGCGCGGTCTTATCAAACCAACGTCGAAATGATGAACACGGCCAAGACCCTGCTGCAAAAAACCCTGTCGATTGGTCAGCAATAACCCTATTTTGAATTGAAAGCGAGCCCGCCATGATTAACAGTAACGCAACAAAAGATGTCAACGGCTACGACTTCCTCAACACCGCCAAAAGCACCAAAAAAGCCGATAGTATTGATGCGGTGCAAGATCGGTTTATGAAGCTACTGGTCACCCAGCTGCAAACCCAAGACCCAATGAACCCGATGGATAACGCCGCAATGACCAGCCAAATGGCGCAAATCAGCACGGTGCAAGGGATTGAAAAGCTTAACCAAACCATGACATCGCTACAAAGCATGTATTCCACCAGCCAAACAGTGGCGGCTTCTGCGCTGATTGGGCACGTTGCACTGGCTGAGGGCAACAACCTCCCGCTCAAAAATGGCAATGCGATTGCCGGCGTGCAATTGGCTGCCGATGCACAAAATGTTGAACTTTCCATCTTCGACAAGGTGGGCAATCTGGTGAATACCCAGCATTTGACCGGCCAAAAAGCAGGTACGGTGAACTTCCAATGGGATGGCAAGAATGACACGGGTGTGGCACAACCCGATGGTGATTACACCTTTGCGGTCAAGGCCACACAAGGCACCAACGAAGTGACGGCTACCCCATTGGCGTTTGCCAATGTTGTCGCCATGGGCTGGGAAGGAACCACCCCCGTTCTGCATCTGTCGAACAATAAAACCACCAAGATTGACGGCATCCGTCAACTGATTTAAATACAGCTAGGTTGTGGTTTTGCAGCACATAGCCCAAACCGCACGGCAGGTTAAATACATTTACTTATTTTAGAAGGAGTCCATCATGGGTTTCCAACAAGGACTAAGCGGCATTGGTTCCGCCTCTAAGCAGCTTGATGCCATTGGTAACAACGTGGCTAACTCCAGCACGGTCGGTTTTAAGCAATCGCGTGCTGAATTCGGCGATATGTTTGCCGCCAGTTACTACGGCGTATCCGGCACACAAACCGGTATCGGCTCGGCGACCAACTCGGTAGCGCAACAGCTTAACCAAGGTAACGTGACCGTTACCAGTAACCAGTTGGATATTGCCATTTCTGGCAATGGTTTCTTTACCGTTCAAACACCCAAAGGCATGTCCTACACCCGTAATGGGCAGTTCGGGGTGGATAAAAATGGCTATATCAATAACGGTGGCGATAAGCTGATGGGCTGGGAGGTGGTTCCTGGGAGTTCGCCTGCCCGCATGAAAGAAGGGGAATTGAAGGCGCTGATGGTACCGAACTCGGTGCTGCAGCCTAAGCCTTCGGATGGTGGGGCGGGCACTACGCCTGCGACAGTTGATGCCATTAAAATTGCAACGAACTTTGACTCGCGCCAGACTGCACCGACGACGACCTTTAACCCGCTTGACCCCACAACGTACAACCATTCAACTTCGACTACTTTGTACGATTCGCTGGGTAACCCGCTGACGATGACGACTTATTACGTTAAGCAACAGTCTCCGGCCATCAATACGTGGAATGTATTTGCACGGGTCAATAACCCCAATATGCCAGAAACCACAGCCGCCGCTACACTAAACCCTCAAATGTTGACACCAACAAACTCCTTGGGTGGTGCCGTAACTACGGTAGGGGCTGCGCCTGCCTATACCGCGGCAGTGATGGTGTTTACCTCTGCGGGCACCTTGGTTAAGCCTGCCGCAGGTGTGACTGCAAGCGCGACACAAACAGCCATTCCCATTGATTTTGGGAGCTACGCCTCGATTGTGGGGGCCAATCCTCTGCAAATCTCGATGAATACCGATGGCTCGACCCAATACGGTAATACCTTCGCCGTCAACGAAATGAACCAAGTCGGCTATGCGTCGGCTTCGCTGACCAGCTTGCAGGTCGATAACACCGGCATTATCAAGGTGCGTTATTCCAACGGGCAGGCAACCGACATCGGGCAAGTGGTGCTGGCGAACTTTAAAAATTCGCAAGGGCTGCAATCGGTGGGGGCGAACCGCTGGATTGAAACCGTGTCTTCGGGTCCTGCGACTACGAACAATCCTGGCTCATCCAATGTAGGCTTTTTGCAATCGGGCGCGGTGGAAGATTCCAACGTCGATTTGACCAGCGAATTGGTTAATATGATTTCTGCACAGCGTTACTACCAAGCCAATGCCCAGACCATTAAGGTTCAGGATACGGTGCTGCAAACTCTAATTAACCTGCGTTAATGCGCTATTCACCCCAACAAGACACTCGTTTTGTTGGGGTGCGGTTTTCTGTTTTTGCGGTGCAGTGCAGCACGGAGACTTGCCCAAAGTCGGCAAAAACAGAATACTGCCGTATCCTTGTCTTTACTTTGCTTTTTTACTTTTGGATTTCGGTGTCACCATGGACAAAATGCTTTATGTGGCAATGACGGGCGCAAAACACGTCCAGCTTCAGCAAGCCACCACAGCCAACAACCTCGCCAACGCCAACACCAATGGCTTTAAGGCGGAGATTGCCGCTTTCCGTGCTTTGCCCGTGGTGGCGGACGCGCCTGCTACCCCCACCCGCGCTTTTGTGGTGGATTCCACCATTGCCCACGACCGTTCCCAAGGCCCGATGCTGGCGACAGGTAACGATCAAGATTTTGCCGTCAATGGCGCTGGGTTCTTTGCGGTACAAGGGCTGGATGGCCAAGAAGCCTACACCCGTGATGGCGGCTATGTAGTGGATTCACAAGGCACCATGCGCACCCGTGGCGGCTATCCGATTTTGTCGGATGGTGGGCCGATTACTGTGCCGCCCAATGCCCGTGTTGAAATTGCCAATGACGGGACGATTTCTGCCACCCCAATTGGCGAAAATCCCCGCCAAACCCAAGTGTTGGGGCAGCTCAAGTTGGTGGGTGATGCTAGCCGTACCGATTTTTACAAAGGCACGGATGGCTTGTTCCGCCGCAACGATAAGCAAACCGCCCAACGGGATGACACCGTAAAAGTCAGCACCGGCGTCTTGGAAGGCAGCAACGTCAATCCGGTCGATTCTTTGGTACAGATGATTGCCCACGCCCGCCAGCACGAACTCAACGTTAAGCTGATGCAAACCGCCGACCAAAACGCCCGCTCGGCAACGGCCATCATGACTATGGCTGGCTAATTAGCCCTTTTATTCTTTATTTTACGCTGCCTGTTTTTGATTTAAAGCAGTCGGCTACTTAGGACGCTGAATCATGATTCGCTCTCTGCACATCGCCAAAACCGGTATGGATGCCAGCCAGTTTAAACTGGACACCATTTCTAACAACTTGGCCAACGTCAACACTACCGGCTTTAAACGTCAGCGTGCCGTGTTTGAAGATTTGATGTACCAAGTACTGCGTGACCCCGGCTCACAAACTGCCGCCACCACCAACCACCCTACAGGGCTACAGGTCGGTACGGGCGCAGCTCCCGTGGCGGTAGATCGCATCTTTAACCAAGGCAATCTGACCTCCACCGAAAACTCATTTGACGTAGCAATTGATGGGCGCGGTTTTCTGCGTGTGGCGATGCCCGATGGCACGACTGGCTACACCCGTGACGGTACGTTGAAACGCAGCGATACCGGTCAGATTGTGACCAGCCACGGCTATCCGATTGACCCTGCGATTACCGTGCCGGCCACCGCACTGGGCATTACGATTTCCTCCGACGGTCAAGTTGCAGCCAAAATGCCAGGACAAACGGCAGAGCAAGCCATTGGTAACATCCAGCTGGCCAGCTTTGTGAACCCACAGGGCTTGGAAAGCATCGGTAAAAATCTGTTCTTAGAAACGGCGGCCTCGGGTACGCCAACGGATACTGCCCCAGGCACAGATGGCACAGGAACCCTGCGCCAAGGGTTCTTGGAAGCCTCTAACGTCAGCGCGACCGAAGAACTGGTCAACCTAATTATTGCCCAGCGGTCTTACGAAATTAACTCGCGTGCCATCAAGACCAGCGATGAAATGCTCCAACGTCTCTCCCAGCTCTAACGGGTTTTGAGCGTCTGCACTTCCCAGCCCGCCTTGTTGGCGGGCGTTTTTGCGTATGGCTTTCTGTGCGGCACGCACCCAAAAGGAATGGCTTATGTCGGCTTCTAACTACGTTTTGCTCTTATTGGTAGGGGCACTGGCTGCCTGCCAAACGCCTCCTAAATCCATTGTGACCCAGCCCCTCTCGGCACGCCCCCAGATGCCGGCCTATAAGCCCGCCACCAATGGCGCGATTTACCAAGCCAACTCCATCCGCCCCCTATTTGAAGACCGTATTCCGCGCAATGTAGGCGATACCCTGACCGTGGTGATTGAGGAAAAATCTTCCACCCAAACCCGCGAAGAAACGGGGCTAAAACGCGATTCGAACTACAGCATGACCGGCCCTTCGGTCAAATTCCCGTATCTTGGTGGCTTAACCGGCAAACTGGCGGGCATCGACCTTAGCGCGGGCTCGTCGGCTAGTAACTCTGGGACAGGTAAATCAGCCTCGTCTAACCAATTTACCGGCTCAATTACCGTAACGGTGATTGAAGAGCTGCAAAACGGCAATCTTGTGGTCAGCGGCGAAAAACAAATGAGTATCAACGGCGATACCGAATTTATCCGGCTGTCCGGTATTGTGAATCCGCGTGATATTCGTCCGGGCAATACGCTGTCCTCTACCAAGTTAGGTGATGCACGGGTTGAGCTGCAAAACCAAGGCAACAACCACGCCTTTGCCCAGCCTGGCTGGCTAGGTAAGTTCTTTATGACCATTTTGCCGTTCTAATACAGGTAGGCTGTTTACGCTTTTTTAGCGAAAACAGAAATATAAAGGTTTGAAAATAAATGAAAAAATGGTGTTTTGTCCTAGTATTAGCAGTAGCCAGTTTGCCTGCTTTTTCGGCACAAAAACTGAAAGAAATTGCCACGATTTCTGGCGTACGGAGTAACCAACTGGCAGGGTATGGCTTAGTGGTTGGTTTGGACGGCACAGGGGATAAATCCACCTCCAGCCCCTTCGCTAGCCAAAGTATGGTCAATATGCTAAATCAGATGGGGGTTCAAATCCCCACTGGGGTGCGCGTGGACCCTAAAAACATTGCTGCCGTAATGGTGACTGCCGCCATGCCGGCCTTTGCCAAGCCAGGGCAAAACATTGATGTCACCGTGTCCTCAGTAGGGGATGCTAAGAATTTGCGCGGCGGTACGCTGCTCATGACCCCACTAAAAGGGGCGGATGGTCAGGTCTATGCTATGGCACAGGGTAACTTGGTGGTGGCAGGGGCAGGTGCTCAGGCAGGGGGAAGCCGTACCCAGATTAACCAGCTGAACGCAGGGCGGATTCCCAGCGGGGCAACGGTTGAACGCGAAGTGGCCAGTGCGCTGGGCGGTAATGGCAACACCATCAGCCTAGAGCTGAATGAAGCCAACTTTACCAATGCCAGCCGTGTTGTGCAGGCAATTAACAGCGCGTTTGGCGGCAATACCGCCCGTGCGGTGGATGGTCGGCTGATTGAAGTGGCTGCCCCCACTGACAATAACCAGCGCGTGCAGTTTTTGGCCAAGATGGAAAATCTTGCCATCAATCCGGCAGATTTAGTCCCTACCGTGATTCTTAACGCCCGCACGGGGTCGATTGTGATGAACCAAACCGTGACCGTGGAGCCTTGCGCGGTGGCGCACGCTAATTTGTCGGTGACGGTGACCAATACCCCTGCTGTTAGCCAACCTAATGCGCTGTCCGGTGGGCAAACAGCCGTTACCAATCAAGCAGATATTCAAATTAGTCAAGATGGCAGCAAGATGATTAATGTGCCGCGCGGGGCGAATTTGTCACAAATCGTCAAGGCGCTGAATGCCGTCGGCGCGACCCCGCAAGACCTCTTAGCTATCTTGCAAGCCATGAAAGCAGCCGGTGCGCTCAAGGCCGAGCTGCAAATTATCTAAATTGGCGCAATTATTGCTCTTTTGTTCGAACAATTTGTGCCTCCCGTCCTTTAAGGTGATGTTTCGCCATGCAAATTAACAACGCTTCTCTCGGTGCAACCAGCGCCTTAGCAATGACCCCTTCCAATAAGCCTTCGGAAGGGTCAGAGCGTTTTGTGCTTGACCTTAACGCCATCGAAAGCGTGAAAGTTGCGGCTAAGCACGACCCCAAAGTTGGGATTAAGCAAGTTGCTTCGCAGTTTGAAGCCATGTTCCTGAATACGCTGCTGCAAACCATGCGCCAAAACCCCATGGGCGGCGAAGAGGAAGACAGCGGCGGCGCGTTGGGGACTTACCAAGGCTTGTACGACCAACAGCTAACCCAAAAAATATCGGGCAATGGCGGGATGGGGATTGCTGCTGCACTAGAAAAGCAGCTTGCTAAAGCACAGGGCATCAAGATGGATGCGCCTGGGAATAAAAATATCTCTGCCGGTGTGGTGGAAAACAGCACCCGCCCTGTCCCACAACAGTCATGGAGCCAGTTGCCGGCTAAGGTCAATTCCACGCTCGAAGCCGCCTTGGCTAAAGTCACCGAGCCCAAAGTCACCGTCGCGACCGAAGCCACAGTCACCCCAAGCACCAAGACCACAGGCGCATCGGGTGACTTTGCGCGGACACTGTTGCCCCATGCCACCCAAGCCGGTAAAGAGTTGGGCGTGGAGCCGCAGTTGGTCGTGGCACATGCCGCACTGGAAAGCGGCTGGGGCAAAAAGCCGATTCGCCATAGCGATGGGCGCGATAGTCACAACCTGTTTAGTATCAAAGCGGGCGGGAGTTGGAAGGGCAATACCGTGGACATCACCACCACGGAATATATCGACGGTGCGCCGCAAAAACGGGTGGAACGTTTCCGCTCGTATGGCAGCTACCAAGAGGCCTTTACCGATTACGCCAAGCTAATTAAAAACAATCCACGCTACCAAGGTGCGTTGAACCAAGGTAGCGATGCTGTGGGCTTTGCACGCGGCTTGGCACGGGGTGGCTATGCAACCGACCCGCACTACGCCAACAAGTTATCGCAGTTGGCGGCAGGGGTGAGTGGTAAGCCCAACACCTAGGCTGACCCTTCACTCGGTAGAGCGTAAACAGGTGCCAAGTAAACTAAATCACGTTTTTACATAATCAAGAGGGATGTCGCCCCTACGCTTGGCGTGGGCGACCTATCAAGTTGCAGTGCCTTACGCCGATAACACGGGGTAGACAGGGGGGTTAATCATGAGTTCTATGTTCAATATTGGCGTGAGCGGTCTTAACGCAGCGCGGTCTTCGTTTTCCACTACCAGCCACAATATTGGTAACGTCAATACCGATGGCTATCACCGCCAAATCAACGGCCAAGCCGCCCAAACGCCGAACTACTCTGGCACGGCGTATACCGGCAATGGGGTGATGACCACCTCTATTTCGCGCATCTATAACGCCCATCTGGAAAAAGTGGTGCAAAGCAACACCACGATGGAAGCGTATTACAAAACCCAAGTGGGGCAGCTTAACCAGCTTGACCAAATTTTGGCCGACCCCGATACCGGTCTGACCCCGGCGGTGCAGAGCTTTTTTGATTCGCTACAAGTGATTACCCAGCCCAATATGCCCGCCAGTATTCCTGCCCGTCAGTCGGTAGTGAATCAGGCGCAGGCACTGGTGAACCGCTTCCAGACCATGGATTCGCGTATCGAAGAAATTCGGGATGGGGTTAATGGTCAAATCAAGCTGATGGCGGATTCGATCAATGCACAAGCAGGCAAAATCGCCACGCTGAATCAGCAGATTCGTAACCTGTCGATTGGCGATGCTGTTGTGCCAAACGACTTGTTGGATAAGCGCGACCAAGCTGTGTTGGATTTGAACAAAGTCGTCAAAGCCAATGTTGTTAAGCAAGATAACAACACCTACAACGTCTTTATCGGTAGCGGGCAAAGCTTGGTGTTGGACGATATTGCAATGGTGGTTTCGGCGGGGCCTTCTTACGAAGACCCGCAACGTTATGCCTTGTCTTACAAAGATGGCCAAACCACCGTCGAAATCCCGAGCAAGATGATTGATGGGGGCAGCATTGGCGGTATGTTGAACTTCCGCAGCGATGCCTTGGATGTCGCCCAGAATTCACTCAACAAAGTTGCTATCGGTTTGGCACAAGCCATGAACGCCCAGCACCTGTTGGGGGTGGATATGAATGGCGTATCAGTGGCCAGTAAGCCTGCCGCCCAGCGCGAAATGTTCCAAATTGGCACGTTTTCACAGAATCTGCGCTTTGTCCCCAATTCCAACAACAAGGGCGCGGCAGCGGTCACCCTCAGTGCCAAGCTGAATGATTTTGAGGCACTCAAAACCACTGGTGCGCCGATTGGCGGCAGCGATACCACCGGCTTTAGCCAGCTCAGTAACAACGACTACAAATTTGTATCCCAAGGCGGCGGTAACTTTGTGATTCAACGGATGCCAGAAGGCACGCTCGTCGCACCTAGCGATGCCAGCGGGGTTATTTTGCCGACCACAGTAACCATCGCACAGCTTGCTGCTGGGGTGGTGATTGATGGGGTGACAGCGACGCTGACCGTGGGGGCTGCACCGCCAGCGGGGGATTCGTTCTTGCTGCAACCCACCCGTGGGGCGATTGCCCAGCTGGCTGTGGTGATTAGCCAGCCCTCCGAAGTCGCAACCTCTTCCCGCCTGACCGGCCAAGCGGTGGCCAGTGCGGCAGGTGCTGCTAACTCCGGTAAAGCCAGCGTGGTGGGGGTGTGGGAGCGTCCGGTTAATTCTCTGGTGCTGACACCGAATACGGCTTTGCCACCCGCAGGGGCGGTTCGTGTTCCTACAGATAGTGCAACGGTCGTTGCCCCCGATACCCAAGTTGGCACGCCGCCGCCGGCCAACTTCCGCATTGAAGCCACCGCAGGCGGCGGTTGGAAAGTCACCTCGTCTTCTACTGCCGCCCCTGTCAATACCGACCTCTCAGCCACCTATAAAGTGGTGGTGAATACCGATGTGGCCGGTGGGTTTAAAGTGGTCACCACGGCCGCACCAGAGCGCGATTCTGGGGTTGAATTTAAAATTGACGGTACGCCTATCGTGGGTGATACCTTCGAAATTCGCTCCAAGAAATCGAGCGAGTTTGGTGTATCAGATAGTTTTAACCTGCTGCAAATGACGGCATTGCAAACCCGCAACACGATGGAAGGCAGTGGGAGCGCGGGTGGTACGGGAATTACCGTCCCCACCACGACTTTTGTCGGCTCGTATAGCCGGATGGTGAGCTTGGTGGCCAACAAGGCAGCAGAAGGCATTGCCGCAGGCGATGCAGCGACTGCCGCACTTAAAGAAGCCACCCTGACCCGCGAATCTGAGTCGGGCGTAAACTTGGACGAAGAAGCCGCCAACTTGCTACGCTACCAACAAGCCTACCAAGCCTCGAGCAAAATCATCCAAATTGCGCGTAGCTTGTTTGATTCCATCTTGAGCGCGGTCAACTGAATACGAAGGAGCATTGTGATGAGAGTCAGTACAAATTCCATCTTTATCAATAACGTCGCCAATATGATGCAGAAGCAGACCCAACTGAACCAAGTTCAGGGGCAGCTTTCCACCATGCGCCGCGTCACCGTCCCTTCGGATGACCCTGTTGCTGCTGCCCAAATTTTGGATGTGCGCCAAGCCGATGCGCGGGTATTGCAGTTCAATCAAAATGCCAAGTCCGCTGAAAATTCGCTGGCCACGTCAGAGTCGGTGCTGCAAAGCGGTATCGATGTATTGCAGCGGGCACGCGAACTCGCCGTCAAGGTCAGCAACACCACTTTGTCGAATGAAGACCGCCAAATGACCATGAGTGAAATCGAAGGGCTATATAAGCAGATGGTGGGCATTGCCAATACGACGGATGGCAACGGCAGCTATGTGTTTTCGGGTAGCCGCAGTCAAATTAAGCCGATTGCTGAGCAGAGCGAATTTGGTCGGCCAGTCGCCTCAGGGTCTTCGATCGTCGGCTACAACGGCGATTCTATGCGCCAAGAAATGCAGATTGCCGGCTCACGCCAAATTCCGGTGACGGAAAATGGTGAATTTGTGTTTAACAAAATCCGTGATGGCAATGGCACGTTTAAGCTGACCAACGGCTTTCCGGCAGGTTATACCCCTGTGGCACCCAATACCACGGCAGGGGCACGCCCCAATGTGGATGTAGATCAAGGTACGGTGACGGATGCCGCACTCTTTGCCACCAAGACGGATGACCCTGCACCACCCGCTGCGCCGATTGGCTTTAAGCAAATTGAAGTGGTATTTGGTTCAGAGTGGAACCATGTGGGTGCACAAGGTTCAGCGACTGACCCTACCGATTTTTACTACGATGTGGTGGTTGAGACAGGTGCTCCCGGCCCTGCTGGGTTTACCTCGCTGATTACCGGTAAAACGGGGGCAACCCGTGAGTTGGCCTCTGACCTGTATAAGCAACAAACCGAACAAGTTGATCCCCTTAAAAATAATGCAGTGCCGCCCACCGATTTGGCGGGGATTCCTTTCCCTACCCCGACGGGTTACCCCAAGTACAAACCCGGTGCCGACATCGACCTGACGGCGAGCTATGGTATTAAGCTCAATGCTAAGGGCGATACCCCAACCTCCGGTGGTGTAGTCGCCATCAACAAGAGCCAAGACAAGAGTATTTTTGACACGCTCAACGAATTTGGCTTGGCTTTGCAGCAAGACGTGACCACCCCCCAAGGCATGACGGACTTCACCAACAAAATGGGTAATATTTTGACCCATGTGGATGCCACCATGACCCGGCTGTTGTCTGTTGAAGCACGGATGGGTTCGGGTCGCCGTGAGGCAGATACCTTAGTCAGCGTCGGCGAAGGCTTTTCGCTGCAATACAAAACCAACCTCAGCCGTTTGCAAGATTTGGATGTCGCCAAAGCCGTCAGCGAATTGATCCTAACCAAAACTGCGCTCCAAGCGTCGCAAAGCACCTTTGCACAAGTGCAAAAGCTGACCTTGTTTAACTACATCTAAACTGGTATCAGGCAACCCCTACTGCCCCGATGCAAAGCAAAAGCCGCCCTGTTATTTGGGGCGGCTTTTTTATAGATTTTGGTATAGATGGGTCTGCCACTTATCAGATCATGCAGAAAAACTTAGAACGTGTTCACGGTCTAGCGAACGACGGGTCAGCCAAGGCGAAATTTGCAAAAAAAAAGCGGAGTTGACACGAGGTCAAAGCGCACCCCACCGTAGCCGTTACGCTACCCGCGTCAACGCCGCCGCAAAAAAGCCATCGGTGTTGTGGAGGGCAGGGGTCAGGCGCAGGTAATCGCCGGTATCGACCTCCACCCGCTGTTCCGCCAGCAAGGCATTCGCGGGCAGCAAGGCAAAGTGCGGATTCGCGGCCAAAAACGCCTCGACGATGGCTTCGTTTTCGCTGGGCAGCAGGCTACAGGTGGCATAGACCAAGCGACCGCCCACTTTAAGCAAAGGCGCGGCAGCGGCCAAAATCGCGGCTTGGGTGAGATTCAGATTCGCCACCCCTTCCGGCGTTTGGCGCAGCTTCAGGTCAGGATTGCGGCGCAGCGTCCCCATACCAGAACACGGTGCATCGACCAGTACGCGGTCAATTTTGCCGGCCAGCCGCTTAATCCGCGCATCGCGTTCCGAGGCAATGAGCTGGGGGTGGACATTAGACAGCCCAGACCGTGCCAGTCGTGGCTTGAGCTTGGCCAGCCGCTTCTCCGAAATATCCAAGGCGTAGAGCCGCCCCGTGGAAGCCATCAACGCGCCCAAAAGCAAGGTTTTGCCGCCCGCTCCTGCGCAAAAATCCACCACCATTTCGCCTCGGCGGGGGGCGAGCAGCAGACCCAAGAGCTGACTGCCTTCGTCCTGCACCTCGACTTTGCCTTCCAAGAACAGCGGATGACGCTGCAAGGCCGGCTTGCCCTTAAACCGAATCCCAAATGGCGACAGCGGGGTCAGGTCGGCTTCGATGCCGGAGTGGTTCAGTTCGGACAGCACATCGTCGCGCCGCGCTTTGATGGTGTTGACCCGCACATCCAGCGGGGCAGGGTGCTGCATAGCACGCCCCACCGCCAACAGTTCCTCATCCGCCATCCCGCCAGCTTGCAGTGCCTCGACCGCCCATTCCGGCAGTTCCGCACGCTGGGCGAGGGTCAGTTCAGGGTTCAGGGCTTTTAGCTCCCCCGCCCATTTTTGTTCAGCTTCGGTCAATACAGTGCTGAGTTCGCGCACATTCAGCCCCCGCACCCGCAGCAAGGAAGCGACCAAGAGCCGCTTAGGCGTGGGGTTGGGGGCGGTAATCGCGCTTAAAAACGCATGACGGCGCAGCACGGCAAATACCGATTCGGCGATAAAGTGCCGGTCTTGCTGGCCGAGCTTGTGGTTGTCACGGAAGAAAGTAGAGAGCGCGACATCGGCGGGGTGTTCACAAGGCAAAATGCGGCGGAGGGCATCGACGGCGTATTGGAATTGCGAGGCGTTAATTGCCATGGGGAGGGTCCAGTTTTTCGAGTAAGGTTTTGCCGTCTACGGTGACGCGGACGGCGCGTTGTTCAAGTTGTTTGTCGCCGCTGCGGCGTATCCGCAGGGGCAAGTTATAAAAATCAGGAGCCAGCCAGACTTCGGTGCGGTCGGTGTCCACCGTGCTAGACACCCGCACCCCGCGTAAGGTCTGGTCAGTGAGCGGTAAATCAGCCTCGCCATCCAACACAATCGGCTGGTCATAGACTTTTTTGCCGGTGGTCATTTGCACCGTCTCACCCTCTAGCCGCCCAGCTTGCAAGGCGAGTTGAAAGGCAAAGCTGACAATATCTTGTGCCCCTGCCTGCAAAGGCCGAACGGTCAATTCACCCTCGCCATCGCCATAGCGCAGTTCACCGGCTGCCCAGTCAAAATCAGCGTGTTCGCGCAGTGTGCTGCCGCGCCGCGCTTCAAACCGCTGGGGGCGTATCCCCTTGGCCGTGACCTCGCCTTGGCTGGTGTAAGTGAGCCGTGCGCCTATCAGCGGGCGCAAGGTGAGGGTCAGGGTATAACGCCCCCCCGCTTCACGCCAGACCGCTTCGCCCAGGCCCACCGCAAGGTTGCCGTAGCGAATTTCGTAACCCACATTGACCTGTGCGGGAAACGTAGCCGCCGCCAGCGGTGCAGACAGCGTCGGCGACACGGTCGAAGGCGAGGGCGTGGGCGGTGTCGCCTCAGCGGTGGGCAAAGGCATTGCCGTGGACGGTGTTTCTCTGTCGGGGGAAGGCAAAGCAGAAGGGGGAGAAGGCGGTACAGGGCGGGGAGGTACCGAAGCGGCACGCCGCCCCAGCCGTGCCACCGTCCCCGTCGTGGGAGGGGTCACCGTGGGAGGTGTCGCCGCCGCTGCCGCTGACGGTGCAGCAGACAGCACCACCAGCCGCGCCGTCAGGGGCTTGACCGTCTCAGCGGGCGGTGCAGCAGGGGGTGAAAACGGCAACCAGCCTTTGCCCAACCACAGCCCATGCAACACCACCGACACCGCCCCCGCCAGCCACAGCCGTGGGGTGCGGCGAAAAAGGCGGCGACTAGGCGTGTCCACCGTCCTCTTCGGCTTCGCCTGCAATGGCGACTTGTAAGCCGTCAATGCTCAGACGGTCTTGCACAAACCAGCGTACGGCTTGGGGGTAAAGCTGATGCTCGATTTTCAGCACCCGCGCCGCCACGGTGTCTGCCGTGTCACCCGTGATAATCGGCACGCAGCCTTGGGCAATAATCGGGCCGTGGTCGAGTTCTGCCGTCACAAAATGCACGGTGGCCCCTGCCAGTTTGCAACCTGTCGCAATCGCCCGTTCGTGGGTGTGCAGACCGGTAAACGCTGGCAACAGCGAAGGGTGGATATTCATCATCCGCCCTGCAAATCGCTGGGTAAAACCCGCCGTCAAAATCCGCATAAAGCCCGCCAGCACCACCAAGTCGGGGTTAAAGCGGTTAAGGGTGTCGGCGAGGGCGGTATCGAACGTTTCGCGGTCGGCAAACGTGGTGTGGTCTACCACTGCGGTGGCAATGCCCCGCGCCGCTGCCCATGCCAAGCCTGCCGCCTGAGGGCGATTGGACACCACTGCCGCAATCTGCCCACCGGCAAGCTGCCCTGCCTCGTGGGCTTCAACAATTGCCTGCATGTTAGAGCCGCGCCCAGAAATCAGGATGACGATGTTTTTCATCGCTTAGCCTACTTGGGTTTGGTGTTCGTCCCCTTGGCGGGCGCGAACCAGACCCAAGCGGTAAACGGTTTCGCCCTCTGCCGTCAGCAGGGCGGTGGCGGCTTCGGCGTTGGCGGCAGAAACAATCACCACCATGCCAATGCCGCAGTTAAAGGTGCGGTACATTTCTTGGGCATCCACCCCGCCTTGGGCTTGCAGCCATGCAAACAGCTTGGTTTGAGGCCAGCTGGCGGCATCAATCTGCGCCACCACGTTTTCGGGCAGCACGCGCGGAGTGTTCTCGGTAATGCCTCCGCCGGTGATATGCGCCATGCCTTTGACCAGCTTGGCCGCCATCAGCTTGAGCAGCGGTTTCACGTAGATGCGGGTTGGAGCCATGATGAGGTCGCGTAGGCTGCGGTCGCCATCAAACGGCGCGTCGAGGTCAGGCTGGGCACGGTCGATAATCTTGCGTACCAGCGAATAGCCGTTGGAATGCGCACCGTTAGAGGCCAAGCCCAGCACCACATCGCCTGCAGCAATGTCACGACCGGTAATGATTTCGGATTTTTCGACCACGCCGACGGCAAAGCCCGCCAAGTCGTATTCGCCGGCGGGGTACATGCCGGGCATCTCGGCGGTTTCGCCGCCAATCAGGGCGCAACCGGCCTGTTCGCAGCCCGCAGCAATGCCTTTGATGACTTCGGTGGCGGCGGGCACGTCCAGCTTGCCACAGGCAAAATAGTCGAGGAAAAACAACGGCTCTGCGCCTTGCACCAGAATATCGTTGACGCTCATGGCCACAAGGTCAATGCCCACGGTATCGTGTTTATCCCATGCAAACGCCAGCTTGAGCTTGGTGCCTACGCCGTCGGTGCCCGACACCAAGACCGGTTCGCGGTATTTTTTAGAGATTTCCACCATGGCACCAAAGCCGCCCAAGCCCCCCAAGACTTCGGGGCGCATTGTCCGTTTGGCAAAAGGCTTGATGTTTTCAACCAGTTGGTCACCGGCATCAATGTCCACGCCTGCATCGCGGTAAGAAAGGGAGGTTTGGCTCAAGGTAGGCTCACTTTGTCAAAATAGTCTGGTAGGGTAGGCGGCTTGTGGATGAATACGCGTCACAAGGCCCGTTTGCCGCATTTTAACCGAATTCCCCCCCTCCCATCCTTCTGCCCACCCCTTAATGGAGGTCTTTTCGTTGAAACTCTCCCGCCCTTGCGCTTGGTGTTGGCTGCCCCCGACCTTGTTGGGGCTGCTCGTGGTGTATGCCGCATCGCTCCTTGGCGCGACGCTGACCCCGTTTGCCGTTGGCGCGGGGCTGGCGTATATCGCCGTGCCGATGGTCGATGCTTTGGCGCGACGGGGGGTGGGGCGGACGTGGGGGGCGTTGTTGGTCATGCTGCTATTTATGGGGCTGGTGGGCTGTTTGCTGCTGTTGCTGGTGCCGATGCTGGTGCATCAAGCCATGGCCTTATCGGTCAAGCTGCCCAATGTGGTGGACTGGGGGCAGCACACCTTGTTGCCGTGGCTAAACGGCAGCTTTGGGCTGACGCTCAGTTTTGATGCGGCCACGCTTAAAAAAGCCATCGCCAACAATTTGGGCTCGCTGCGTCAGTTGTTGTCGCAGGCCGTCCCGTTTATTACCGACCAAGGCGCGGCACTGGTCGGCTATGTGTCCAACCTGTTTTTGCTGCCGCTGATTTTGTTCTACCTGCTGCGGGACTGGACGTTTTTTACCGCGCCCTTGCTGAATGGCGTGCCCTTGCGCTGGCAAACCGAGACGCGCCGCATCGCCACCGAAATCGACACGTTGCTGGGGCATTTTTTGCGCGGGCAGCTCTTGGTGATGGTGATTATGGCTGCCGTCTATGGCGGCGGGCTGTGGCTGATTGGGCTGGATTCTGGCTTTGCGATTGGCGTGGTGGCCGGTGGGCTGGTGTTTATTCCCTACGTCGGGGCGGGGATAGGCTTGCTGTTGGCGACGCTGGCCGCGCTGTTGCAGTTTGGCAGTGTGGTCGGGCTGGCCAAGATGCTGGCGGTGTTTGCCGTGGGGCAGAGTTTGGAGAGTTTTTTTGTTACGCCAAAATTAGTCGGCGAGCGAATAGGCCTGCATCCGCTGGTGGTGATTTTTGCCCTGATGGCGTTTGGCCAATTATTTGGCTTTGTCGGGATTATGCTGGCCTTGCCCGCCTCCGCCGTGCTGCTGGTGCTGCTGCGGGTGGGCGGCAAACGCTACGCCGCCAGTGCCTTCTATCGCCGCGCCAATCTGCCCAATAAGCCCAGTGCTGACTAGCTTTGCCACGCGCATGGCCACCGCGCGGCACCAACCTAGGCCGTGGCAGGGTTTGGCCTTTATGCCCCACCGCCAGTGGTACACCGCCGGTTTGGCCTTTATTCCCCTCCCGTGGCGGGGATACGCCGGAGGCGGGGGGTGGTTGCTTTTGACTTTGGGTTTTGAGTTTTGCTGGTTGCTTACGTTTGGCGTTGCCGCCAGCCCCCCCCAATGGCAAGCAACAAACCCAATCCAGTCACCTAGCCCCGCGCTAAATCCAAATCATCCGTACACAGCCCCGCCACCCCAGCGGCCAGCAGTGCCTGAGCCGTGGCGGCATCGTTCACCGTCCATGCCATCACTGCCAACCCTGCCGCGTGAATAGCGGCAATGCGCTCAGGGGTGAGGTGGTCATGCGCCACATTCAGCACCGTTGCCCCAACCCGCTGGGCACGCGCCAGCCAGTCGTCAGGCCAATCCGCCAGCAGCAAGCCGCGTGGCAGCGTGGGGGCGGCGGCTTGGGCGGCTAACAGGGCGGCTTCAGAAAACGAGGACAGCAGCGGCGGCAAGGCGGTACGGGCAAAGTGCTGGGCACACGCCGTCGCCACGATGTGCCCCGTTTCGGCTTCGCGGCCTAGGCAGGGCTTGATTTCGACGTTGGCGGCCAGCCCGTGGTCGCGCAGCACGGTGGCGACTTCGGCCAAGCTGGGCAAGGTGTCCTCGTCAAAGCGTGGGTCAAACGCGCTGCCCGCATCCAGCTGGGACAAAGCTTTCCACGGCATATCCGCTGCCTTGCCCGTGCCATTGGTGGTGCGGTCTAGGGTGTCGTCGTGCAGCAAAAAGGGAATGCCGTCTTGCGACAGCTTGACATCGAACTCGACCATTTTCAGCCCAGAAAACGCCGCCAGCAGAATGCCGGAAAGGGTGTTTTCAGGCGCGGCATAGCCGCCCCCTCGGTGGGCTATCCAGCGCGGCCACGGCCAGTTTTGAGCGGCGGTCATAGTAGTTTTCCAGGGTTCATCAGGTTGAGCGGGTCGAGCGCGGCTTTCAGGGTGCGGCGGGTGGCTTGGACGGCGGGCGGCGAGTAGTGCGCCAGCCAGTCGCGTTTAAGCTGGCCAATGCCATGCTCGGCAGACAGCGTGCCGCCGAGGGCATACACCAAGTCGTAAACCAAAGTATTCACCAGCGGCTCATCGGCAAACAGGTCGGCATTGTCGGGGCGGGTGTGCGAAACGTTGTAGTGCAAATTGCCATCGCCCACATGCCCAAACGCCACAATTTCGCACAGCGGAAAGGCGTGGCGTAGCACGGTTTCGGCACGCGCCATAAACGCCCCCAGCTGTGAAATCGGCACGGCAATATCGTGTTTGATGCTGGGGCCGTCGCGTTTTTGCGCTTCAGAAATGGTTTCGCGCCAGTGCCACAACTGGTCGCGCTGGGTTTGGCTTTGCGCCACGATGCTGCCGACGCTGGCTTCGGGGTGGTCAGCCAACCAGTGCAGCAAGGCCTCGTTCAGCGCAGCGGCCTCGCCGCCGTCGGACAGCTCCAGCAGCACGCCCCACGGCGCAGAAAAGGGCAAAGGCGGCGGCGCGGTATGTTGTGCCACCAGTGCAAAGCAGCGTTCAGAAATGAGCTCGAATGTGGTCAGGCGGTCGCCAAAACGGTCTTGCACCGCCCGCAACAAGGCCACAGCGGCATTGGGGCTGCTGACCGGCACCAGTGCCGTGGCGCGGGCGGTGGGGATGGGGTAAAGCTTGAGCGAAGCGGCGGTGATAATGCCCAGCGTCCCTTCGCCACCAATCAGCAGCTGTTTAAGGTCGTAGCCGGTGTTGTTTTTGCGCAGCGGGGCGAGGGCTTCGAGCAGCACGCCATTGGGCAAGACCGCCTCAATGCCGAGGGTCAAATCCCGCATCGTGCCGTAGCGCAGCACGGCCATGCCGCCCGCGTTGGTCGCCAAGTTGCCGCCGATTTGGCAGCTCCCCTCTGAGGCTAAAGACAAGGGAAATAACCGATGTGCAGCATAGGCGGCGGCCTGCACGCCTGCCAGCGTCACGCCGGCTTCGGCGATCAGGGTGTTGTTGGCGGGGTCAATTTGGCGAATGCAGCGTAGCCGCGACAGGCTAATCACCAAGGCCTGCCCGCTGCCGTCCGGCGTTGCGCCGCCACAGGTCGAGGTATTGCCGCCCTGCGGCACCATGGGAATCTGCCGCGTCGCACAAAATTGCACCAGCTTCACGACTTCTGCGGTGCAAGAAGGGCGCACCACGGCCAGCGGGTGGCCTTGGTAGCGTTGCCGCCAATCGAGGGTGTAGGGCGCGGTGTCCTCGGGCTGAGTCAGGACATGCGGTGCGCCCACAAGGGCGGCAAGTTCGGCGTGGGTTGCGTTCATGGTGGCAGTGTAGCGCAGGGGAATGGGGCGATATAGGGTGGCTGGCTTAGAACCTGTGCAAAGTCTGTGAGACTCGGGTGATTCTGCGTTGAAATTCACAAAAAAATGCGTGTGGATTCAGTCCCAACGGCGTTTTTTTCCGAATTTCGCCTTGTCTGACCCTTCGTTCGCTAGATCGTAAACAGGCTCTTAGTTCGGCATAGGGCAGGCGCAAAAAAGCCCGCTGATTAGGCAGGCGATGGCTAGACGGCGGTGTGGGCAAAAATAAAATAAGGGGATGAATACGGGGACGGCACTGCCAAAAAAAGAAAAACCCCTTGAGTCTCAAGGGGTTGTCTTTGTTGTCTGGCGGAGAAGGGGGGATTCGAACCCCCGATAGGCTATTAACCTATACACGCTTTCCAGGCGTGCGACTTAAACCACTCATCCACCTCTCCTGACAAGACGCGCATTCTAGCCACATCCCCCCTGCTAGGCAAGCACTTTTTGCCGCAGGCCTTCGCGCCGCCCTGCCCCGCCACCGGACGGGGTGGTTTTGTCGGATGACTGCTCGGTTGGCGGCGGCGAAGCGGTTCACCCTCAGCGCGGCACAGGCAAGGGTGCGACGCGAAACCCACCCCGCCCCAGAAAATGACATAAAATCCGCCCTTTGCCACCCCAAGGTTTTTGACGATGCGAATCGCCCTTGCCCAATTTAATCCTGTTGTTGGCGACATTGCTGGCAACACCGCGCATATCTTGCGACTGGCCGCCCAAGCCCAAGCGGCGGGGGCGGATGTTCTTGTCACGCCAGAGCTGGCACTCACCGGCTACAGCCCCGAAGACCTCTTGCTGCGTGACAGCTTTTATACGGCGGTCAACCAAGGCCTCGATGCCCTGCTCGACCTCGACGGCATTACGCTGGTCATTGGGCATCCGGTCAAAATCGGGCAAGAACGCTTTAATGCCGCCACCGTGATGCGTGACGGCCATCGGCTGGGGCAGTATCACAAAATGCTGCTGCCCAACGACGAAGTCTTTGACGAATGCCGCTATTTCACGCCGGGGGCGGCACCGTTGGTGGTCGAGGTGGCAGGGACGCAAGTCGGCATTTTGATTTGTGAAGATATGTGGCACGTTGAGCCCGCCGCCGAAGCCGCTGATGCGGGAGCAGAATGCCTGCTGGTGCTCAATGCCTCGCCCTTTCACCGCAACAAGATTGAAGCCCGCCACACCGCCGCCCGTTACCGCGTCGAAGAAAGCGGCTTGCCCTTGGCCTACGTCAACCTGACCGGCGGACAAGACGAGCTGGTCTTTGATGGGGCTTCGTTTGCCCTTAACTGTGCGGGTGAAGTGGTGGCGCAAGCCCCTGCCTACGACGACGCGCTGACCCTGATTGACTTTGCCCACGGTGACCTTCAGCCCAGCCCACTCGCCGCCCTGCCTTGCCACCTAGAAAGCGTTTACCGTGCCCTCGTGGTCGGCGTGCGGGACTACATCGGCAAAAACGGCTTTCCTGGGATTTTGCTGGGTTTGTCGGGGGGGATTGATTCCGCGCTGACGCTGGCGATTGCCGTCGATGCGCTGGGGGCGGACTGCGTCCACGCCGTGATGATGCCCTCCCCCTACACCGCCGACATCAGCCTGACCGATAGCCGCGATATGGTGAAACGGCTGGGGGTGCAATACAGCGAAATCGCCATTCAGCCGATGTTTGACCAGTTCGAAGCCGCGCTGGCGGCGCAATTTGCCGGCTTGCCCATCGACACCACCGAAGAGAACCTGCAATCCCGTATTCGGGGCGTGTTGCTGATGGCTTTGTCCAACAAGACCGGCAAGCTGGTGCTGACCACCGGCAACAAGTCTGAAATGACCACCGGCTATGCTACGCTTTACGGCGATATGGCAGGCGGCTTTGCGGTGCTCAAGGATGTGGCAAAAACGCTGGTTTACGACCTTTCGCGCTGGCGGAATACGGTGTCGGACATTATTCCCGACCGCATCATTACCCGCCCCCCGTCTGCCGAGCTGCGCCCAGACCAAACCGACCAAGACAGCCTGCCCGATTACGCCATCTTGGATGCCATCATGGCGCGGTATGTTGAGGGCAACCGTTCCGCCGAAGACATCATCGCCGAAGGCTATCCCGAAGCCGATGTACGCAAAGTGGTGCGCCTGCTCAAAATCAACGAATACAAACGCCGCCAAGCCCCTGTCGGGCCGCGCATTACCCAGCGTGCCTATGGGCGCGACTGGCGTTACCCCATCACCAACCGGTTTAGCTAAATGACCCCACACTGGCTTTCTACCCTGCGCTACTTGGTCTTGCCTTTGGCGGTGTTGCCGCTTTCGGCAGGGGCAGAGGGCATCACCCAGCTTCGCGCCTTTGTCAGCCAAACCCAATCGCTGTCGGCGGCTTTTAACCAAGAAGTCACCGGCGGGCAGGCCTCCCGTGCGTCGGGAACGTTAGAGCTGAAACGCCCTGGCCGCTTCCGCTGGACGTACGACACCCCGTTTGCCCAGCTCATTGTGGGCGACGGCAAGCGGCTGTGGGTGTTCGACAAAGAGCTGAATCAGGTGAGCACCCGCAAGCTAGACGACGCGCTGGGCAGCAGTCCTGCAGCTTTGTTGGCCGGCAGCAACCATATTGACCGTGATTACACCCTGAAAAATTTAGGCGAAAAAGACAAGTTAGACTGGCTAGAAGCCATCCCCAAGCAGGCAGAGGGGACGTTTAAGTGGATACGCATGGGCTTTCGAGAAGGCCAGCTGATTCAGATGCAGCTAGCAGATAATTTTGGGCAAACCACGCGGCTGACGTTTAGCCAAATCAAAAAGAACCCCGCGCTGGCGGAAGGTCGCTTTCGGTTTACCCCGCCCAAAGGGGCGGACGTGATGGGCGAGTAATCTACCGCCGCCACACGAGACAACAACAGGGAGCAGCACTTGAAACGAGGCGTTTACGCAGGCAGCTTTGACCCCGTCACCAACGGGCATTTGTGGATGATACGCCAAGGGGTCGCGCTGTTTGACGAGCTCATTGTGGCGATAGGCGACAACCCCGACAAAAATTACACGTTCTCGGTCAACGAACGCGCCGAGATGCTGCGCGAAACCACCCGAGAATATCCCAACCTGCGGGTGGAGGTTTTCGAGAAGCTGTTCTTGGTCGATTATGCCCAAATGGTCGGGGCAAACTACATTGTGCGGGGCATCCGCACCGCCAGTGATTACGAATTTGAACGCACCATGCGCTATGTCAATTCGGATTTGCACCCTGACATCACCACCTTGTTTTTGCTGCCCCCGCGTGAATTCGCCGAGGTGTCTTCGACTATGGTGAAAGGCCTCGTCGGCCCCAAGGGCTGGGAAGCCGTAATTCGGCAATATGTCCCTGGGGCGGTGCATGACCGTTTTCTGCAGCGCACACCGAGCAAGCTATGCTAAGAGACTTCACCCCCTTTATTCACCGCCTGCAAAAAAACCTACGCCACACCGGCAAATGGGCACGGCGGCAGGCTATTAGCTGTTATCGACTCTACGACCGCGACATCCCCGAGTTTCCGCTGGTGGTGGATGTCTACGCCGACCGCGCCCATGTCCAAGAAGTCGATACCGGCTGGCAAATGGAAGAGGCCGACTACGAAGCGTGGGTCACGGCGGTGCAAGAAGCCGTGGCCAGCGTCCTCGCCATTCCGCCCCAAGCCATCGTCTTTAAGACCCGCCGCCGCCAAAAAGGCCTCGCGCAGTACGAAAAAACCGGCACAGCGGGCGAAGACTTTATCGTGGAAGAAGGCGGACGGCGGTTTATCGTCAATCTGGATGCCTACCTCGACACGGGGCTGTTTTTGGACCATCGCAACACCCGCAAACGGGTCGGTGAAGAGGCCGCAGGCAAGCGGTTTCTCAACCTATTTGCCTATACCGGCAGCTTTACGGTGTATGCCGCCACAGGGGGCGCGGTGTCGTCGGTGACCGTGGATTTATCCAACACCTACCAAGCGTGGTCGCAGCGGAATTTTGCCCTCAATGGGCTAGACCCGCTTAAACACACCTTGGTGCGGGCGGATGTGTTCCGCTATTTGGATGATGCCCGTTTGGCGGGGGCGAAATTCGACCTGATTGTGCTGGATCCGCCGAGCTTTTCTAACTCCAAAAAAATGAGCGATATTTTGGATGTGCAACGCGACCAAGGACATTTAGTCACGGCGGCCATGCGGCTGCTGACCTCGAATGGCGTGCTGTATTTTTCCAATAATTTCAGAGGGTTTGTGCTGGATGCCAGCCTTGCCGAGCGGTATGCCGTCACCGATATCACCACCCAATCCGTGCCAGAAGATTTTCGGAATCGCAAAATTCACCACTGCTTTCGGTTTGCCCACCGATAGCACGCGCGTAAACCCCGCTCTATACTGCGGGGGCTGTTTTTCCTCACCCCGTACGGTAGCAGCAGCCCTGCTGCCGCCCTTTTGGCACATCACCCGCCCCCTCCCCCCGATAAGGAAACCCCTATGGCAGTCATCAACCTAACCGAACTGACCTTTGCTGATGCTGTCGCTGTCGGCAACACTGTGATTATTGATTTTTGGGCTCCGTGGTGTGGGCCTTGCCAAGCGTTTGGCCCCGTTTTTGAAGCTGCTGCCGAAGCCCACCCTGAGGTGATTTTTGCCAAGGTCAACACCGAAGAGCAAGAATCCTTCGCGACGGCGTTTAATATCCGCTCCATCCCGACCCTGATGATTTTTCGGGATGAAGTCATGCTTTACCGCGAAGCCGGTGCGGTGTCTGCGGCGCACCTTGATTTGCTGATTCAGCGCGTAAATGAAATCGACATGGACAAGGTTCACGCCGAACTCGCACGCCAAGCCAGCGAACCCGACGCGCCAAACTAACCTGCTCTGCCCCGCCCCCCGCTGGTCGCCCACCCACCTACGGCGCGGGGCTTCTGCATTCTGAGAACCTATTTACGACCTGCGAGACTCAGCTAATCCTGCGTTGAAATGCACAAGAAACTGCGTATGGATTCCGTTCCAACGCCGCTTTTTTTGCAAATTTCGCTTTGGCTAACCCGTCGTTGGCTAGATCGTAAACCGCTTCTGAGGCAGGATTGTCTTGCACCCATGCCGCCTACGGGGCGGCTTCTGACCTGTAACCAAGGTGTTTTGATGAAAAAACTGTCTGCCGTCGCGCTCTCCTTGGTGCTGGTGGCCTGTGCAACACAACCGCCGCCAGCCCCACCCAAGTCGGCTTCCCCACCGCCTTCTCCCCCCACCAGCTTTCCTACGCCTTCGCCCTCCTCCTCTGGCGGCAAAGTGCCCCCCGTATCCGCACCTGCTGCCGAGGCTCATGCCCGCTACACAGCGGCAAACTGGAGCCAACTCCCTGGCTGGGGACAAGACAATCCGGCAGAAGGCTTTGGTGCGTGGCTAGAAAGCTGCAAAACCCTCGCCAAGCGTGCCGGTTGGAGCAGTGCGTGCGAGGCTGCCCAGCGCGTCGATAGCAAGCAAGCTGCCACCGTGCGCAGTTACTACGAAGCGCATTTTCAGCCGTGGCGGCTTAGTGATGGCGACAAGACCAGCGGCTTGGTGACCGGCTATTACGAGCCGCTGCTCAAGGGCAATACCGAGCAAACCAGCAGCGCACGCTACCCCCTCTATCGCCCTCCTGCAGACTTGATTACCGTCGATTTGGGCAGTGCTTATCCCGAGCTCAAAAGCCTGCGTCTGCGGGGGCGGCTGGTGGGCAACAAGCTGGTGCCGTACTGGAGCCGCGCCGAGATTCAGGCGGGTAAAGGCGTGAGTAGCGGCGATGTGCTGGCGTGGGCTGATGACCCCATCGCGCTCTTTTTCTTGCAGGTGCAAGGCTCTGGCCGCATCGCCCTGCCCAATGGCGACCATCTGCGAGTGGGCTACGCCGACCAAAATGGCTATCCCTACAAATCCATCGGCAAATGGCTGATAGACCGAGGCGAAATCACCGCCGGTCAAGCCACCATGCAGGGCATTCAACAGTGGGCACGCGCCAACCCTAGCCGCCTTAACGAGCTATTAGCCAACAACCCCAGCTATGTCTTTTTCCGCAAGCTGCCCAGTGGCACAGGGGGGCCGTTGGGGGCGATGGGCGTGCCGCTGACCAATGGCCACAGCATCGCCATTGACCCGCGTTACACCCCGCTGGGTACGCCAGTTTGGCTGGCCACCACTTACCCTGCCTCCCGCGAGCCGCTGCGCCGCTTGGTCTATGCTCAAGACACCGGCAGTGCGATTAAAGGGGCGGTGCGGGCAGACTTTTTTTGGGGCTTTGGCGACCAAGCGGGTGAGCAGGCGGGGCGTATGCGTCAGGCAGGGGAGATGTGGTTGTTGTTGCCCAAGGGGGTTGCGCCGCCCAAATGACCAGCCACCAACAGGCGCTTGTGCAGCGCACCAAGCTGCACAGGGTGTGCGAAAAACCCCACACCTCAAGCCTTGCTGGGGCGGGTCACGCCTTGATTCAATGGGTATTGAAACGTCGCCAACTGCTGCAGTTTATTCAGCAAAATCAGGTGATAAGCGGGCTGATGGCAATGCGAAACGGTAAGCGGGAAGCGGTTCAGCCCCCCGTGGCTGTGGTAGAGTGCGGGTTATTGCAGTGCAGCAGTAAACCCAAGCCTGTTGCCGCCTAAAAAATCAAAAAATCACTGGAGAGGTCATTACCCTATGAGCGAAGAAAAACGCATTATCAAAAAATACCCTAACCGCCGCCTCTACGACACTGCCACCAGCTCTTACATCACCCTGAGCGACGTTAAACAGCTGGTGCTGGAATGTGTCGAGTTGCAAATATTGGATGCGAAAACGCAAGAAGACATTACCCGTGGCGTGCTGTTGCAGATTATTTTGGAAGAAGAAGCGGGTGGGATGCCCATGTTTACCTACGATGTGCTGACGCAGATTATTCGGTTTTACGGCAATACCATGCAGGGCTTGATGGGGGGCTATCTGGAAAAGAACCTCGAAATGTTTAGCCAGATGCAAACCAAGCTGCAAGACCAAACTCGCACCATGACCGACAACCCCGTGTTTGGAAACAGCAACATGTGGAACGAGTATATGAAGTTCCAAGGGCCTGCCATCCAAAACATGATGTCGAGCTACCTAGAGCAAAGCACCAATATGTTTGTCGAGATGCAAAACCAGATGCAGTCGCGGACAAAAAACCTCTTTTCTGGCTTTCCCTTCCCCGCCGTCTTGCCCAGCGAGCCGCCGAAAAAGAGCTAAAAATCTGTTTACGATCTTGATGGCACCGGGGTTGCCAAGGCGCGATGAACCAAAAAAGCGGCGTTGGAACTGAATCCATACGCAGTTTTTTGGGCATTTCAACGCAGGATGACCCGAGTTTCGCAGCTCGTAAACAGCTTCTAAGAAGCGGCTGAGGGTCTGCAACACACGGTGTGTTTGACCTAAAAACCACCGCGCCAGATGAACTGCCCCCCAAAGGTTGAACACCCGTCCAACCTTTGGGGGGCAGTTCTCAGATGTAGGTCGGGTTTCAACCCAAGAAAGCGTCAGGGTAACGGCATCGCCGTGGCGTGAAGAGGTTTTATAACCAGTACGCCCAAAAAGGCGCGGAGTGGGGGGCAGCTAACCCTCCGCTCCGCGCCTTTTTATTAAAGCATCGATTGTGGGCACGCCCCCTCGATGTCTCGCGGTTCGCGTTTAATCTGCCGCGCATGGTCTACACCCCCAAAAAAGAGCTGCCCCCCCACTGGTGATCAGCGGGGGGCAGCTCCTCTTTTTACAGGGGCGCATCACCCCCTGCCAAGCTCACTCGCTTACTTATGCCGATGCGTCGATTGGCGCGGGGCAGACGTGCTGCCTCCAGCAGCGGGACGACCGCCACCGGCACGCGGTGCAGCACCATTGCCACCGGCACGGGGTCGGCCTGCACCTTGACCGCCTCGCCCTGGGGCGCTACGCCCCCCACCACCGCCCGCGCCGCTGCGCCCATTCACAATCGGCTCGGCCTTAATGCGGGGGTCGACTTCAAACCCTGGCACTTGGCTGCACGGAATTTCGCGCTTGAGCAGACGTTCGATGTCGTTCAGCAGCTTGTTTTCATCGACGCAAACCAAAGACACGGCTTCGCCTTCTGCCCCCGCCCGCCCTGTCCGCCCAATGCGGTGAACGTAGTCTTCCGACACATTGGGCAGCTCAAAGTTAACGACATGGGGCAAATCGCTGATGTCGATGCCCCGCGCGGCAATGTCCGTCGCCACCAGTACGCGCACTGCACCGGCTTTAAAGTCGGCCAAAGCACGGGTCCGCGCTGCTTGGCTCTTGTTGCCGTGAATCGCCGCAGAGGGCACGCCGTCTTGTTCCAGCTTTTCGGCCAGACGGTTGGCACCGTGTTTGGTACGGGTAAACACCAGCACCTGTTGCCAGTTTTCGGTGCGCACCAAATGCGACAGCAAGTCGCGCTTCTTTTCGCGGTCTACACGGTAGATTTGTTGTTTGACGCGGTCTGCCGTGGCGTTACGCTGCGCCACTTCAATCATCATCGGACGATTGAGCAAACGTTCGGCCAGCCCTCGGATTTCGTCCGAGAACGTGGCAGAAAACAGCAGGCTTTGGCGTTTAGGCGGCAAAAGTGCCATGACCTTGCGAATGTCGTGGATAAAGCCCATGTCCAGCATTCGGTCGGCTTCGTCCAGCACCAAAATTTCAACCGATTTCAGGTCGAGCGTGCCTTGGGACAGATGGTCAAGCAGACGGCCAGGGCAGGCCACCAAAATATCCACCCGCTTACGCAGCTGAGACACTTGGGGGTTCATGCCCACACCGCCAAACATCACCATGCTGGTGATTTTGAGGTGGCGCGAGTAGGCGCGGATGTTTTCTTCGATTTGCGAGGCCAGCTCACGGGTCGGGGTCAGAATCAAGGCGCGAATCCCAGGGCGGGCTTGGGGATTCGCGGGTGTGGTGGTGGATAAGCGTTGCAAAATCGGCAGGGTAAAGCCAGCGGTTTTACCGGTACCGGTTTGTGCGCCGGCCAGCAAATCGCCACCCGACAACACGGCAGGAATCGCCTGTTGTTGGATGGGGGTGGGTTGGGTGTAGCCGCATTCGTTGACTGCGCGAACAATGGGTTCAGACAACCCGAGTAAAGAAAAAGGCATGTAAAGCAACTCCGGTGGGTGAAGGCGACCAGCAGCAGGGCGGTCAGTGCGCGCCCGAGTGTCTTGTCACAACCCAATAAGGTGAAAAAATCAGCGAATCCCCCTGCCTGACGCTGTTCAACAGCGTGGCAACGTGTGCCAAACGATAAGCAGGGGAAGGAGAAAAAACGGGAGCCTGTCCGTGTAAACCACGACGAACAGGCTAAAAAAGGGGAAAGAGGGCGAATTATACCCGATGGACTCCCCTGCCGATGCTGCACTGCAGCGTTTTTGCCGGATTAAAGCGGCCAGCCGATGCTGCGCAGCGCCATAAGAACCTATTTCAACGCCGGATCACCCGAGTCTCGCAGATCGTAAACAGGTTCTTAGACCCCATTCAGTGCAACAGGTGCGGTACTGGGCAAACGAAAATGCGCAGGGTAGCCGACTCCGACCAAGCACAGCCCATCCGGCATAAAGGTTGGTGGGGCATGGGTGCGATTACGTGCCGCCAGCAAGTCCAGTATCCAGTGCGGGGGGTAATGGCCTTTGCCGATGTAAACCAAAGCCCCAACTAAATTGCGCACCATATGGTGCAAAAAGGCATTGGCTTCGAGCTGAAAAACCAGCTCATCGCCGTGGGCGTGAATGGTAAAGCGGGATAGGGTTTTGACCGGCGATTTGGCTTGGCACGCCGCGGCCCGAAAGCTAGAGAAGTCATGCGTGCCCAACAGCAGCGATGCGGCTTCTTGCATGGCGGCAAGGGATAGAGGGGCGTGGTACCAGCCGACTTGTCCCGCCGCCAAAGCAGGACGCACGGGGCGATTCAGCAGCCGGTAACAATACGCCCGAGAAAACGCCGAGAACCGCGCGTGAAAGTCCATCGACACCGGATGCGCCCAGCGCACGGCAACGGTCGGTGGCAAAAAAGCATTCACCCCGCGCACCCATGCACTGAGGGGACGCTGCGCCGAGGTGTCAAAGTGCACCACTTGCCCCGTGGCATGCACCCCTGCATCGGTACGCCCTGCGGCCAACACCCCAACGGGATGCCCCGCAATCCGCGCCAAGGCAGCTTCTAGCGTGTCTTGCACCGTATTGCCGCAGGGCTGAGATTGCCAGCCGAGAAAATCCCCGCCGTGGTATTCCACCCCCAATGCAATGCGCTTTAGCCCCACAGTGCCCCCCAGCCCAGCAGCCCCACGGGCACGCTCATCACCGCCAACATCCATAGCCCATCCCGCCCTGACAAAGGGGGGCATTGTAGCGTTAAGTGGCGTGTTTCGGCGGGTGCAGGCGGCGGGTGCACAGGCAGGGACGTGGATAGGGCGTGCCACAGCGCAGACAGTGAGGGGGCGTGGTCGCCGGTGAGCTTGGCGGTTTCTTCGAGAGTCAAAAACAAGCGTACCACCATCCTATTCGGCGAAACCCCACACCATGCCAAGGGCTGCACTAGCCACCACAGCCCCGCCAAACGGGCGAGGGGGGGGTGCCGCCCCAGCAACAGCCGCACCGCCCACACCAAAATAAGCAGGCGCAAGGCATGCAGTGCGCCTGCTTGGAGTCCTTCGGCGGTGGGTGACCACGCAGTGGCAAACAGGGGATCGCCAGGCAGGGTAAAGGCAAACGTGGCGATAAGGGTCAGCAGCAGCCATTTAACCCGCCGACTCGCCGCCCACACCGCCCGCCCCAAATACACTGCCCCGACTAAACTCACCAGCAGCAAAGCGAGGGGAGTCAGTCGGGGCAGGGTGAGTGCCAGTGCCAGCCAGCACACCAGCGGAAAAGCCGGATGGGTGGGCACAGGGGCTTAACGTCCGCGACCGCTCATCTTGGTTTGCACCGAAGCCAGCAGCCGTTCGGCATCTTGCTTACCTGAGCCGTTAGGGTTTTTGCTGATGTATTCGGTTAGCACATCTTGCGCCCCTTCCAAATCCCCCATGTCTGAATAAACAGTCGCCAGCTCAAGCAAGGATTCCACATCGCCCCCAAGAGCAGGCTGAGTATCGCCAGCCAAGATGGCTTGGAGTTCTTTTTCCCACTGTGCGTTGTTGGCATCGGCGGGTACGTCCTCTGCAACTGGTTCAGCCGGTGGGGCTTCGGCGGCGGCCAGTAAGGCTTCTTCGTTTTCGGTGGGGGGCAAATCGGGTGCATTGGCCAAAGCAGCCGCCAAGGCATTGCGGTTAGGCTTGGGTGCGGGGGCGGCTTCGTCACCAAAGGGGTTGTCAAAGTTAAAGTCAAAGCCGAAGTCGGTATTGCCCTCAGCAGGGTTGCTGTCATCAAGCGCAACCGGTGTGGTGGCAGGCGACGAGATTTGATCCACCGAGTCAAACAAGGCTTGCAGGGCGGCTTCACTCTCTTCGATAGCCGGTAGGTCGAGATTGACCGCAGACACGGGCGGGTTAACGGGGACTGGGGATGCAGGGAGGGCTACGCTGTCAAAGAAATCCTGCATGTCCATGTCATCCGCCATGATGACATCGTCGGGCAGCTCAAAACGCGGCGATGCAACAGCAGGGGTTGGCTCGGCCACCGGCGTAGGGAGAGGTGTCGCACCAAACGGATCCATGTCGAACAGCCCATCCATGTCATCGTCTGCCACAATCACATCATCGGGTAGGGTAAAGGCAGGGGCAGTATTGGCGGCCAAAAGGACATCAATGTCATCTTGCGCCACGGATTCGGGTATGAGTTCGGGGCGGGGCGCAGCGACAACCGGTGCAGCATCAAACAGCCCGTCCATCGACATCTCTTCTGCAGGGGCTGGCGCAGGCGTTGGCGCGGCATGAGGGGTTTCTAGTTCCGCTTGGAAGTCGTAGTTCAGTAGCGGTTTATCTGGCAGCTGTTCTAGCACGTCATTTTTATCGTGAGAAGCAAAGCCCCCGCCCTGCATAACGACTTGATCTGGCATTAAATCATCGCTGCCAAAGGGGTCAAGGTCTGCCGTAACGGCGGCCACAGCGGTTGCGGCAGCAGCCACAGCGGCAACCGGCACGACAGGCGTGGGTGCAACGAGTTTGACATCATCGGCCACGCCTTCTTCACGCCCCCCACCGCCATAGAGCGGATGGAGGCGGCTGAGCTTCAGCCCCATTGCACGGGCTTTTTCCCACAAAGGTGAATCTTCGCCGACAGCAGTTTTAAGCGTAGTGGCTTCAACGTGGAAGCTGTCTTCACGTGGGATGGCGGCATACACCTCTAGCAGCTTCAAGCGCAGCTCTTGGCGATTCATATTATCGACCAACGCCCCAAGCAGCAGCGTTTCGGCATCATCTAGACGGCCATAGCGAATCAGGGTATCGGCTTCCACCAAGGGGTCTTCGGTGGATTTAGCAGCTGCGGCTGCCGTAGGGCCAAAGGTGGTGGGCGCGTCTTTGCGGCGACGACGTGACCAAATAAAGCCTGCCGCCAACAACAGTGCCGAGCCCAAGCCCGCCACCAGCGGTAAGTTATCTTGCAGCGAGAAAGGCTTTTCAGTGGCGGGGTCAGGTTTGGTAGGTTTTGCCGCCACCCCCGCTTGGGAGCGCAAGGTCAGCAGGCGGCTCATTTCGCCGACTTGTTTTTCGAGCGTCACAATCCGGTCGCTCGCATCTTTCAGTGATTTTTCGCGGGTAATGACTTCTTCTTCAAGCTGAGAAACACGGTCTTGCCCTGTGGTGGGCTTGCCATCGGCCTTGGTCAGCTTGACCACATCGCGCCCTTCGCCCGCATTGATGGGCGGGTCGGTGTCGGTGACGGTGGATTTGGGCGCGGGGCGGGCAGCATTGGCAACAGGGTCACGCGGGGCGGCGGCATTGCTGGCGGCCGCAATGGCATCGGCGTATCTGCGCCAGTCTTTGGTCTGACTGCGCAGCGTTGTGCCGATATCTTTGGGGGTAATGGCTTTGAGCGTGTCGGTTTCGGGCACGCTCAGGGTGCTGCCCGCCAATAGGGTATTGACCCCGCGTTTGCCAAACGCCGTGGGATTGGCGCGATACAGCCCGACTATGGCCTGTTCCAGCGAGACTTCGGTCGGCTTGAGTTTCTGCGCCACGGCAGAAAGGCTATCGCCCTGCTTGACGGTATAAGTGTCGTGATTGGTTTCGGGGTTAGGCTTGGCGACCCCCGCAGGCTTGGCGGTTGCTGGTTTAGCCGCAGCGGGCGGGGTAGCAGCGGGCTTGGCCTCCGGCGGTGTCGCTGCAGCGGGCTTAACTGGTGTGACGGGTGTGGCAGGCGCAGCAGGGGCGGCAGCCACGACTGCCGGTACGGGTTGTGCCGCTGGTGCTGCCGCAGGGGAGGAGACGGGTGCAGGGCTGGCAGCGGGTTTGGCTTGTTCCCCATTGGCTGTGCTGGTTGAGGCGTAGTCCGAGGGGTCAAGCACCGCCGTAAATTCTTTAAAGGTGCGCCCGCCGCCATCGTTAAGCTCAATCAGCATAAACAAGAAGGGGGTATTCACCGGCTGATTGCTGCTAATACGCGCCACGGTCTTGCCGTTGGATTTTCTGTCTACGCTAAATTGCAGTCCCGCTAAAAATTCGGGGTAATCCATCTGCATTTCGGTAAAAGCCGCACGCGAGGCCAGCGACACCTGAACCTTGCCGAGGTCGGGGGCGCGTAAGTCGTTAAGGTCGATTTCAGCGCGAAACGGTTGACCCAGCCCAGATTGCACATGCATACGTCCCAGCCCTGCAAAAGCAGGGAGAGCCGCAGAGATAAGCGCAAGCGTCAACGCGCTGGCAGTAAGTTTCGAGCGGATTGCCACAGAACCTGTCCTTACGAAAAACAAGCAGTAAACAGCACTGACCCAAGGGTAAGCGCACAGATAGCCCCGATGATAACGAGCAGCGCAGCAAAACGCCATGCGGGGGCGTATTTCTACAGGGCTAGAGTGTTGGGTTTTACCCCTTTTTCTTGAACTTATTGACAGGGCGGTCTACTGCTGGCTGGGTGCGGGGGTCTGTGGCTGCGGCGGGCTTGCCGTGCGGCGGTTTGCCGCCCGAGGGCTTGGCATTGGCCGCCGAGCGGGGCGCGGGGCGGTGGGCGGGATGCGCGGAGCGGGCAGGGCGCGTCGATGCTGCGCCCTGCCGCTGTCCTTGTCCGGCTTCGGCGGGAATCAATTGGCTAGGGCTGTTGCCGATTAAGTCAGATCGACCCATGTTGAGGAGGGCCTCACGCAAGAGCGGCCAATTGGCGGGGTCGTGGTAGCGCAAAAAGGCCTTGTGCAGCTTGCGTCGGTAGCCATCCTTAATCACATCCACTTTTTCTGAGCTTCGCGCCAATTTTTTCAGCGGATTGCGGCCGGTGTGCCACATGGTGGTGGCCAGTGCCATCGGTGTGGGGGTAAACGCCTGCACTTGGTCGGGTTTTAGCCCGTTGGCTTTGAGCCACAGCGCGAGATTCAGCATGTCGAGGTCGGACGTGCCTGGGTGTGCCGCAATAAAGTAGGGAATCAAATACTGCTTTTTGCCGGCCTGTGCCGAGAATTTCTCAAACAGGGCTTTGAATTTTTCGTAGCTACCTATCCCCGGCTTCATCATTTTGGACAACGGGCCGTCTTCGGTGTGCTCGGGGGCGATTTTGAGATAGCCGCTGACGTGGTGCGTCACCAGTTCTTTGATGTATTCCGGCGAGGTCACCGCCAAGTCATAGCGCACCCCAGAGCCAATGGTGATGCGCTTAATCCCGGGCAGGGCGCGGGCTTTGCGGTAGAGCTGAATCAGCGGGGCGTGGTCGGTGTTGAGGTTTTCGCAGATGCCCGGATAGACGCAGGACAAGCGGCGGCAGGACGATTCAATTTTGGGGTCTTTGCACGCCAAGCGATACATATTGGCCGTGGGGCCGCCAAGGTCAGAAATCTGTCCGGTAAAGCCGTGGGTCTTGTCGCGGATGTCGCCTATCTCTTTCAAAATCGACTGCTCAGACCGGCTTTGGATAATCCGTCCCTCGTGCTCGGTAATCGAACAGAAGGTGCAGCCGCCAAAACAGCCGCGCATGATATTCACCGAAAACCGAATCATGTCCCACGCCGGAAACCGTGCGCCAGCATAGGCGGGATGCGGGTTGCGGGCATAGGGCAGGTCATAGACGTAGTCCATTTCTGCGGTGCTGAGCGGGATGGGTGGGGGATTCAGCCATACATCGCGTTCGCCGTGTTGCTGCACCATCGCCCGTGCATTGCCAGGGTTGGATTCTAGGTGCAGGGTGCGGCTGGCGTGGGCGTAAGACACGGGGTCGTAGAGCACCGCCTCGTAAGCCGGAATCCGTACCACGGTTTTGCTGCGCTCGGCGCGGCGGGCAGCCACCCGCTCGGCAGCAGAGACCAGACGCACCGGCTGCGGGGCGGCGGGGTCGGCATCGGGGGTGGCTTGTTGGGCGGGAGAGGTGTCATCGTAGGGATTGAGATGGCGATCCACGCGGCCTGGGGTATCAACGGTGCTGGAATCCAGCACTTGCCACTCAGCATCGGGCAACCAGCCTTGCGGCACAATAAACGCGGTGCCCCGAATGTCGCGCATCGCGGCAAGGCGTTCGCCGGCTGCGGCACGGTGGGCGATTTCCAGCAGGGCACGCTCGGCGTTACCAAAGACCAAAATGTCCGCCTTGGCATACATCAACGCCGATTGGCGGACTTTGTCGCTCCAGTAGTCGTACTGGGCAATGCGGCGCAGGCTGGCTTCGATGCCGCCAATCAGCACATCCACCCCAGGGTAGGCCTCGCGGCAACGCTGGGCATAGACCGCCACGGCACGGTCGGGCCGTTTGCCCGCCACGGCGGCAGGGGTGTAGGCATCGTCGGAGCGGGGTTTTTTGTCGGCGGTGTAGCGGTTAATCATCGAGTCCATATTGCCCGCCGTCACCCCAAAAAACAGCCGAGGCCGCCCCAAGCCACGAAAGGGGTCGGCACTGTGCCAGTCTGGTTGGCTAATCACCCCCACCCGAAAGCCTTGCGCCTCAAGCAGCCGCCCAATCAAGGCCATGCCAAAGCTGGGGTGGTCGATATAGCCATCTCCCGTCACCAATATGATGTCGCACGCCTCCCAGCCTAGCGCGGCCATTTCTGCTTTGCTCATCGGCAAAAAGGGTGCGGTGCGGCCAGCGGTCATGGGGTGGCGGGGATGGGTAAAAATCGGGGCGGGGGGGGCAGCAGCAAACATGGCAAGGCTCGTTCTGGGGTGGGGCAAGCCGAGTATTGTGCCAGATTGTGCGGGTAAGGCTGTGGGGGTGTTGGTTTGGCGACCGGCTGGGGCGCGGGAGGTGCCCTCCCGCCGGTTGCAGCCCTTATGTGAACGCGGGGTACGGCGGCGGTTTCAGCCACCCCCCCGCCCTCATAGCGACCAGAGCGACGTAGCTGGCGGGGCCGTAAACACATTCTTAGCAGCAGGTTTCCAGCAGGTGCGGCCAGCCTTCACTAAACATCAATACGGTGTCTTTGGGGTGGGTTGTCCAGCATTCGTTGTCGGTCAGCGGCTGGGTGGCAATGACGGCAACGCGGTCGTTGGGGGTGGTGACGGTGGAGAAGTCTACGCTGACATCGTTATCGACCAAATGGGCAACCGCAAACGGGGCTTGGCGGACGATGTAGTGCAGATGGGTGGTGCAGTGGGTAAACAGCACCTGTCCATTCGATAGCATAAAGTTAAAAATACCGGCTTCTCGAATCTCTGCCGCAATGTCGCTGACCGCCCGATGCAGGGTTTGGGCGGGAGGCGCGTCGTCGAATTGTTGGCGCAGCCGCTCTAGCAGCATACAAAACGCGGCTTCGGAGTCGGTATCGCCGACAGGGCGGTAAAACTGGCCACGCGGCGGGGCAAAATCGACCAAGTTGCCGTTGTGGGCAAAAATCCAGTTCTGACCCCACATCTCGCGCTGAAACGGGTGGGTATTTTCCAAGGCCACGCGCCCTTGGGTGGCTTTGCGGATATGGGCAATTACATGGGTGGATTTGATGGGGTAGCGGTGGACAAAGTCGGCTACCGAAGAATGCGCACTGGCTTCGTAATCCAAAAACACCCGACAGCCCGCGTGCTCAAAAAAGGCGATGCCGAACCCATCGGCGTGGTGGTCGGTCAGCCCGCCACGGCGGCGAAAGCCATCAAATGAAAATAAAATATCGGTAGGGGTGTTGCAGTTCATCCCGAGGAGTTGGCACATGCGTGGCTTTCTGGGGGCGGTGGGGAACGTGCCATTGTAGGGTGGGGCGGGGTGGATTGCCTATGGGGTGGGGGATTACCCCGTGCTGGGCGTGGATTGAAACGGCGCGGGCATTACCGTTGTGAGGCAGGTGTCGCGTGGCGCACCAATGTCATCTACAAAACCAACCTGCTCAGCAGCTACGCCGCTGGACGCTGGGCGCAAATGACCCGCCCCGAAGCCCTGTCAGCCACCCCGTATTGGCTCTATCGCCACAGCGACAGCGTCATGCACCCCCGCCCGCTGCATGTAAGCTGGGATGGGATGGTGCTGCGGGCAGAAAACCCGTGGTGGCAGACCCACTACCCACCGAATGGCTGGGGCTGCATGTGCAAAGTGTTTGGGATAAGCGCGGCAGAGGTCAAAGCACGCGGGCTGACGGTATTAGATAGTGCGCCGGACGATGGGTTTTACACCGTAACCCACCCCACAAATGGCCAGCGCGTGCAGGTGCCAAACGGCATTGACTTTGGCTGGGACCATGCCCCAGGCCGAACATGGATGCCCGCCGTAGAAAAATACCCCGAGCCGCTGGCGCGGGCGGTGATTGCCGACTATGCCGCCGATGGGGTGTTTACGCGGTGGCATGACAGGCTGGCTAATCAAGTGGAGGCGTGGAAGCAGGAGGCGCGGTTTGCTGGGCTGCGGGGGGATACTTTTGTCGAAGAATTGCGCGTATCTGGCATGATTCCAAAAGATCAAATTGGTATCGCAGTGGTCGATATGCGTGTGCGCGAAATGCTTGGTGCGCGGGAGCAGGTGCTGAGGATGTCAGCAGATACAGCAATCAAGCAGATTATCAAGCGCGAAAATCAGGCGGTTGATGCTGAGAGCTATATAGGCATACAGAGAGTGCTGGATGAGGCTCAGGTAGTGCAAGCCACCGATGGCGGAAAAAAGGCAGCGTACTGGAGAGCGCAGAATGGCGATATTTGGTTTTGCGTGGTGAAGGTGACGCAGATGGGTGAGTTGTTTTTTGTGTCTTATCGTCAAGAAAGCGAGAAGACGCTTAAAAAAATACTGACTCAGGCAGAGCTAGAGAGGTTGGGCGTCGCCTGACGCGCCCGTGTACCGCAGCCTCCCGGCTCGAATCACGGGAGTCAAACTCTAACCAGGTCAGGAACTGGTTACCGGCCATAAGCCGGCGGCTACTCCCAATGCGTCGAGATTCTTTCCGCTGGCGATCTTTTATCAGTATAGACAGAGACTTTTACCATGGCAAACCCCTTCGTTATCACCGTCGATACCACCCAAGTCGATAGCTATTTTAATGGCCTGTCAGCCCGCGCCAGCACCCCCAGCCCCGCCTATATCGCCATCGGCGAATACCTGACCCGCGCCGCAGACCAAAACTTTGCCCGCCAGCAGACCCCAGACGGCCAGCGGTGGGCATCCAATAGCCGATTGACCATTGAACGCTACCTCGCCACCAAGGGCGGGGCAAAAGCCCTGAACAAAAAAGGCCAGCTCAATAGCAAGGGCGCACTGCTTGTCAGCTCGAAAAAGATACTGCAAGGCCACACCGGCCTGCTACGCCACCGCCTGTTTTACCGGCTGGTGTCTGACGGGGTGGTATACGGCTCGCCCGAGGTCTACGCCGCCATGCAGCACTTTGGCGGACAGCGCAGCCGCTACCCGCACCTATGGGGTGACCTCCCCGCCCGCCCGTTTGTTGGCCTTTCGGGGGCAGACGAAAAGACCGTGGTCAGCATCATGGCAAATTACTTGCGCGGCACACTTTGATTAAATCAAAAAAACGCCGTAGTGCTGCGCTAGCGTGCCAAGACGTATCTGTGTAGCAATTAAGGCATATCAGCCAGCCTCAGTGCTGGGCGTGGACTTAAACCAAACACAAGCCACAAAAAAGGGAAGGCCTATGCCTTCCCTTTTTTGTGTGCTTCATCGCGATGGGTGGGGTGTTGCAGCCCGTGCTAGACAACGCACTTTACATCGCCGCCGCCAATGCCTGCTCAATATCCGCCAAGATGTCGTCGATGTGCTCAATCCCAATCGACAGCCGCACCATGTCGGGCTTCACGCCGGAGCTCAACAGCTCGGCATCGTTCAGCTGGCGGTGGGTGGTGCTGGCGGGGTGGGTCGCCAAGCTCTTGGCATCGCCGATGTTGACGAGGCGCGTCACCAACTGCAGCGCGTCGAGGAATTTTTCCCCGCCGCTGCGCCCTGACTTGACCCCAAACGACAAAATGCCCGAAGCCCGACCGCCCATATACTTGTCCACCAGCGGCTTGGAGGGGCTGGAGGCCAGACCGGCGTACTCAATCCAGCTTACCGCCGCGTGGTCGGCCAAGTATTCGGCAACACGTTGGGTATTGGCGCAAATACGATCCATCCGCAGGGCGAGGGTTTCAATCCCCTGCAAAATCATAAAGCTGTTAAACGGCGAAATCGCCGCGCCCATATTGCGCAAAGGCACGACGCGGGCACGGGCAATATAGGCGGCTGCGCCCAGCACTTCCACATAGTTCACGCCGTGGTAGCTCACATCGGGGGTATTCAGGCGCACAAACCGCTCGGCGTGCTCGCCCCAAGGGAACTTGCCAGAATCGACAATAATCCCGCCGATGCTGTTGCCGTGGCCGTTCATGTACTTGGTCAGGGAATGCACAACGATGTCGGCACCGTGTTCGAACGGGCGGCACAGGTAAGGCGAAGGGACGGTGTTATCCACAATCAGCGGCACGCCGTGGGCGTGGGCGACTTGGGCAAAGGCGGCAAAGTCCACGACGTTGCCCAGTGGGTTGCCGATCGATTCGCAGAACACGGCTTTGGTTTTGGCATCAACCAAGGCGGCCACGGCTTGCGGGTCGCGGTAGTCGACAAAGCGCACCTCAATGCCCAATTGCGGCAAGGTGTGGGCAAACAGGTTATAGGTGCCGCCATACAGGGTGCTGGTGGCAATAATGTTGTCGCCTGATTCGGCGATGGTTTGGATGGCGTAGCAAATCGCCGCCATGCCGGAAGCCACGGCCAAGGCACCAATCCCGCCCTCTAGCTCGGCAACCCGTTTTTCGAGCACGTCGGTGGTGGGGTTCATGATGCGGGTGTAGATGTTGCCCGCTACTTTTAGGTCGAACAGGTCGGCCCCGTGCTGTGCGCTGTCAAAGGCGTAGCTGGCGGTTTGGTAAATCGGCACAGCCACGGCTTTGGTGGTGGGGTCGGGGGTGTAACCGCCGTGAACGGCAATGGTTTCCAGTTTCATGGGTGTCTCGGTGTAAAGGGGCAAAAAACCGCTTGTTATTCGGGGGCAACAGGCGGCGAGGGTGGGGCGCACATCATAGGCTTGGATGTAGGTCGGGTTTCAACCCGACACAGCCGTCGGCAACAATCCCGACCTGCCGTGTAAACTTTTTAGCCGACCTTAGGCAAACGCGCCAGTGCCGCGTGAATCGCCTCTTCGGGGTAGCTGTAGTCTTCCAAGTCGCCCGAGAAATACTTGTCGTAGCTGGCCATATCAAAGTGACCATGCCCCGACAGGTTAAAGAACAGGGTTTTGGCTTCACCCGTGGCTTTGCAGGCAAGGGCTTCGTCAATCACAGCGCGAATCCCGTGGCAGGACTCGGGGGCGGGAATCACCCCTTCGGCACGGGCAAAGGTGACACCGGCTTCAAAGGTGGCCAATTGCGGCACAGCGAGGGCTTCGATAATGCCTTCGTTGTAGAGCTGGCTGACCAAGGCACTGGCCCCGTGGTAGCGCAAGCCCCCTGCGTGAATCGAAGGCGGCATAAAGTCATGCCCCAAGGTGTATTGCTTCATCAGCGGGGTCAGCCCTGCAGTGTCGCCAAAGTCATACGCGTAGTGGCCACGGGTCAGACTAGGGCAAGACGAGGGTTCGACGGCAACCAGCCGGATGTCTTTACCAGCGGCTTTGTCCGCCAAGAATGGGAAAGCCACGCCCCCAAAGTTAGAGCCACCGCCGCATGGGGCAAAAATCATGTCGGGGTAGTCGCCTGCCAGCTCAAATTGCTTTTTGGCTTCGAGGCCAATCACGGTTTGGTGCAGCAGCACATGGTTGAGCACCGAGCCGAGGCCGTAGGTGGTATCGCTGCGCCCTGCCGCCTCTTCGACCGCTTCGGCAATCGCCAAGCCCAGCGAGCCTGGGCTGTTGGCATCCACCGCCAAAGCCGCCCGACCGGTGGCGGTTTCTAGGCTAGGACTGGCCAGCACATTCGCCCCCCATGTTTGCATCATGGAGCGACGGAACGGCTTTTGGTCGTAGCTGACTTTGACCATGAAGACCCGCACATCAATGCCAAAAGCCTGCCCTGCAAACGCCAGCGAGCTACCCCATTGCCCCGCGCCGGTCTCAGTCACCATGCGCCGAATACCGGCTTCGCGGTTGTAATAGGCTTGGGCAATGGCCGAGTTCAGCTTGTGGCTACCGGCAGGGCTGCAGCCTTCGTATTTGTAGTAAATGCGGGCTGGGGTGCCGAGTGCGGCTTCTAGGCGATGCGCCCGCACCAAGGGGCTGGGTCGCCACAGTTGGTACAGCTCACGCACCGGCTCTGGAATCGGAATCCAGCGTTGTTGCGAGACTTCTTGTTCGATGATGTTGTCGGGGAAAATTGCTGACAGGGCATCGGGCCCCACCGGCTTGCCATCGGGGGTCAGCACCGGCGCGGGCGGGTTGTTCAGGTCAGCCACCACGTTATACCAATGGGTCGGGATGTCGGACTCTGGCAGCAAAAACTTAGTTGTAGTCATGATAAAGCTCTAGGGAAGGGCTGACGAAAAAGGGATATGTGTCGCCATTGTGACCGGCGATGCACAATGGCATGAGAGTAACGAAAGGGGACAGGGGAGGCAATTCCCAAACGCCCTGTCATGCCCAAAAAGAGGGCAAAAAAAACGCGTCCCCCGAAGGAGACGCGTTTTTTGTCAGGCGAGTTGCTGAAGCTAGCTTACTTTGCCTTGGCTTCTTTGGCCAGATACAGCCATGTTTCGACCACCGTGTCAGGGTTCAACGAGATGGTCTCGATGCCTTCTTCGACCAGCCACTTGGCGAAGTCGGGGTGGTCGGAAGGGCCTTGGCCGCAAATACCGACGTATTTGTTGAGCTTGCGGCAGGCGGTGATGGCCATATGCAGCATGGCTTTCACCGCAGGGTCGCGCTCGTCAAAGGTCGGGGCGATAGGGCCGCCGGAGTCACGGTCAACGCCTAGCGTCAGCTGGGTCATGTCGTTGGAGCCGATGGAGAAGCCATCGAAATATTCCAAGAACTGTTCAGCCAGTACCGCATTGGTTGGCAGCTCGCACATCATGATGAGGCGCAAGCCGTTTTTGCCGCGTTCCAGCCCAAAGCTCTTCAGGATGTCGATAACCGCAGCCGCTTCTGTCAGTGTCCGCACGAAAGGAATCATGACTTCGATATTGGTCAGACCCATGTCGTCGCGCACTTTGCGCATGGCACGGCATTCCAACTCGAAGCATTCGCGGAATTCTGGCGCGATGTAACGCGCTGCACCCCGGAAGCCAATCATCGGATTTTCTTCGTGCGGTTCGTAACGCTGACCGCCGATGAGGTTGCTGTACTCGTTCGACTTAAAGTCGGACATCCGCACAATGACCTTTTTCGGCGAGAATGCCGCCCCGATGGTGGCAATCCCTTCGGCCAACTTGTCCACGTAGAAATCGACAGGGCTGGCGTAACCGGCAATGCGCTCTTGGATGGTGGCTTTGAGGTCGGCAGGCAGGCGGTCGAATTCCAGCAAGGCCTTGGGGTGAATCCCGATTTGGCGGTTGATGATAAATTCGAGCCGCGCCAAGCCTACGCCTTCGTTAGGCAGTTGGCAGAAGTCAAACGCCAGCTCAGGGTTGCCCACGTTCATCATCAGCTTAACGGGGCTGTCTGGCATTTTGTCCAGCGCGAGGTCGATGATTTCGACTTCGAGCAGGCCGTCGTAGATGTTGCCGGTATCGCCTTCGGAGCACGACACCGTCACAGCCATGCCATCTTTCAGCAAGGCGGTCGCATCGCCACAGCCCACAACAGCGGGAATGCCAAGTTCACGGGCAATAATCGCTGCGTGGCAGGTACGACCACCACGGTTGGTGACGATAGCAGCTGCACGCTTCATAACCGGTTCCCAATCGGGGTCGGTCATGTCGGTGACCAGCACGTCGCCGGCTTTGACGCGGTCCATTTCGGACGCATCTTTAATCATCCGCACCACGCCTTGACCGACTTTTTGGCCAATGGCACGGCCTGTGACCAAGACGGTGCTGTGGTTCTTCAGGCGGTAGCGGCGCAGGGTGTCCACGCGGGATTCTTGCGATTTCACGGTTTCAGGACGGGCTTGCAGAATGTAGAGCTTGCCGTCGATACCGTCTTTGCCCCACTCGATATCCATAGGACGCGCGTAGTGCTTTTCGATAATCAGGGCAAAGCGAGCGAGTTCTTCGACATCGACATCGGTCAGGGAGAACTGGGTTTGTAGTTCTTTGGCTACGTCCAAGGTGCGAACCGAACGCCCTGCTTCGCGGGTGTCGGTGAACTCCATCTTGATTTGCTTGGAGCCCATGTTTTTACGCAGGATGGCAGGCCGACTGGCCGCCAGCGTTGGCTTGTGAACGTAGAATTCGTCGGGGTTCACGGCACCTTGCACCACGGTTTCGCCCAGACCATAAGACGAGGTGACAAACACCACATCGTTAAAGCCGGATTCGGTATCCATGGTGAACATCACACCGGCAGACCCGCAGTCGGAACGCACCATGCGCTGCACACCGGCAGACAGGGCGACGACATCATGGGCGAAGTCTTTGTGGACGCGGTAGGAGATGGCGCGGTCGTTATACAGGGACGCGAAAACGTGTTTGATGGCAGCCATCACGTTTTCAAAGCCCAAGATATTCAGGAAGGTTTCTTGCTGACCGGCAAAAGAGGCATCAGGCAAGTCTTCTGCGGTGGCCGAGGAGCGAACCGCAACCGAGATGTCAGCACCGGAGTCTGCAACCATGTGGTCGTAGGCGGTTTTGATTTCTGTTTGCAGTTTTTCAGGGAAAGGGGTTTCGACGATAAGCTGGCGAATTTCTTTGCCGACGCGCATCAGTTCGCTGACATTGTCAACATCTAACTTTTTCAGCATGGCGCTGATATTGTCAGCTAGACCGTTGTGGGCGAGGAAGTCGCGGTAGGCTTGTGCGGTTGTCGCAAAGCCGCCCGGCACGCGCACGCCGGAGCTGGCGAGCTGGCTAATCATTTCACCAAGCGAGGCGTTTTTACCGCCAACGCGCTCAACGTCTGTCATTCGCAGTTCGTCGAACCAGATAACGTAATTCTCTGCCATTTAACAAAGTTCCTGTGCAAGAAGTGGCCGGGATAAAAGCGGGATTTTATACGAATCAACCGTGATTGCGGAACATTACCGTAAGATTATTGCGCTGCACCATGTAAGAAACCCGCTTGGCAAGTCCATTTAGGGGGCTTTGACCTGTGCTTGCACCTGTTGCTGGGATACTTGGCCTTTGCTATCGACAAAATCGAGGGTCAGGGTGAAGGTGCTATCGCTTGCCAGCGGGGTGGGCAGCCCAATCAGCATCATATGCAGCCCATCTGGCCGCATGGTGACGGCTTGATGAGCCACCAAGGCAAGGTTAGGCAGGCGGCGCATGGTCAGGCTGGTTTCGGTACGTTGGGTGTGGTGTAGTTCGACCAACCGTGCCGCCGAGGTGCGTACCCCAGTCAGCGTACCGCTTTGGCGGGGGGTGAACGACACGCAGGCTATCGTGGCTTTGTAGTTGGGCAGGGTACGGTAAGCCCACGCCTCACTGACCGTCACGTCTAATGCCCACGCGGCTTGGCTGACGAGGTATACCAGCCCCAGCCCTGCCCATCGCTGCCAAAAATTTCGCTGCATGGTCCTTCCTCCGCCTTCATTGATTTACCTGCCGCCAAGCAAAGAAGGGGGCGCGCGATACGCTCCCCCTTCTTTGCTTTGGCTTACATCAGCCCTATGTGGGTGATTTATTTCTCAACAATCATCCGGCTCCGCATTTCCAAGTGGAGCGCGTGGCAGAAGTGGGTGCAATAACACCAGTACACGCCCAGCTTGTCCGCTTTAAACGTCACTGACTTGGTTTCTTGTGGGTTCACAATAAAGTTGACGTTATAGAGCGGAATACCAAAGCCGTGGGTCAAGTCTTCTACCTTGTCGTGGTTGGTCAAGATAATGGTGACTTCATCACCCAGCTTGACGCGGAATTCCCGCATCGAGAAGGCCGGTGCTTGGCTGGCCATGAACACAGTCACTTTTTTGCCGTTGCGTTCGACCTTTTGGCTCTTGGGGTCGGTCACGGCATTGGGGAACTCGTCCATGTTGTAGACCTGCCGCGTCTTGATGCGGTCGCGGCGGACGATAATGGCATCGTGCGGCTCGGGGTAGGCGGTGTGGTCGTGAATCAGCTTCATCTTGTCGCCAGAGATGTCGATGAGCTGTTCGGTTTCCGCATGCAGCGGGCCGACCGGCAAGAAGCGGTCTTTGGAGAACTTGTTGCCGGAGTTAAAGAACTTGCCATCGGCTTCTTTGGTTTCACCCATCGAGGTATAGCCGTGGCCTGGCTGGTAATGCACATCAATACGGTCGATGACCACTTTGACGGCCTTGTCGCCCTTGAACTGCTTGATGGCGGCTTCGACATCCCACTTCACAATCTGGCTATCCAAGAACAAGGTGGTGTACGCATTGCCCTTGTTATCAAACGCGGTGTGCAAGGGGCCTAGGCCAATTTCTGGCTCGGCAATCACGGCATCGCGGGGGGCCGTTACTTCACCGGCAAACCACTTGGTGACCAGTTCAAGCGAAATCACGGTTGCGGTCGGCGACAGCTTGCCAGAGCAGACAAAATACTTACCGTTAGGGCTGGCGTTCACGCCGTGCGGGTTTTTAGGTACCGGCACATAGCAGGTCAACGCGGTTTTGGGGTCTTTGTTGGCTGCGGCGCGACCATCTACCACCGGCACTTTGGACGTGCCCAGTGTGGTGACTTTACCGGCCTTGATGGCTTCTTCGATACGCGCCACATTGAAGAACACGCACGCATCGCGCTCTGCCGACATCATGTCTTCGTACTTCAGCCCGCCTTCGGTATTGTATTGGTTGGCGGCGGCCAGCTTGCCGTCGTAGCTAGTGGCCACCAAGTCCATGTTGCCATCGACACGGCACTGCCATTTGACTTCCATGGTCTCGGCATCAAGGCAGGTAAACAGACAGCCGTACTTGCTGCCGTCTTCCGTATCGTGCCCATCGTTAGGCAGCGGAATAGCAAATTCGCCACCGGCAAACACGCGGGTCGTGTGGTTGATTTTTTCGTCTACGGGGTCGCGCTTGTCAGGGAACAAGCCATGCTGACCCATCACATTCGGAATGTCGGTGATTTTGTCGGTTTCCATGGTGTCACCACGGATACGCGCCACACGGCTATTGAGCTTGTCATTCACCCAAAAGTATTTGCCATCGTAAGTCCCATCAACATAAGAGCCGTGGACGTGGTGGGTGTCACCGGTGGTGAACTTCAGGCTGCCATCGGCTTTGGTGCCCATGATTTTTTTGGATTCGTTGGTGATGCCCCAGCCGACGAGGCAATCGGTATTAAATACTGGAATCCGCTTCAGGGTGCGACCCGATGGGCAACCATAAATCCGCACTTCGCCGTTGTGGCCCGCGCTGGACAAGATGTAGTACTCGTCTAGCTGGCCTGGGGCGACTTCAAACTTGCCGTGGGCGGCTTCGGTAGGTTTAGCAGCTGCTGCAGCGGGCGCGGCAGCAGGGGTTTCTTTGTTGCAGCCAACAAGGCCGAGCGACACGCCCGCGCCTGCCAGACCAGCAAGGGCACTGGTATTGAGGAAGTGGCGGCGGCTAGGGTCAAGCGGTTCGAGTGTCGCGGGGGTGTGCTTGGTATCCATGGTGCTTCCCTTTGGGGTGACAAGTCTGATTAGGTGTCGGAAGGCGTGCGACAATTTGCCGCACCTCCTACTATGCCGCAAAGCTAAATCTCGCCTTGCTTTTTATCCTTGATGACGGTCAAGTAAGCCAAACCCCAGTCCGACTAGGCTGGAAGCCCTTAAAAAATAACGGTTCAGCCGTTGCCGCCTGGAGCCCCCCCATGAAGCCCTCTCCCCTTGTTCTGTCTGCTTTTGCGCTGGCTGTGTTGTTGTCTGCGTGCGGCAAAGAAGCCCCCAAAACCGAAGCGCCCGCCGCCCCAGTTGCTGTGACCACCCCCGCCCCTGCTGCACCGGTGGCCAATGCCGAAATCAGTCCAGGCGAAGCGGTATTCAAAAAAACCTGTGCAATGTGCCACCAATCTGGCATGGGGGGTGCCCCTATCTTGGGCAAGAAAGATGATTGGGCAGGGCGAGTCGAGCAAGGCATGGACATGCTGCTAAAACACTCAACCGAAGGCTACACCGGTCAAAAAGGCATGATGCCGCCCAAGGGTGGCAATCCTGCCCTCACCGACGCTGAAATGAAGGCAACGGTTGAGTTTATGGTCAGCAAGGTTAAGTAAGTTTTAGTAGCAGTGTGCGGAAGGGGTAGCCAAAGTAAACTCGCCCAAAGTGGGTTTGAGACTAAACCCCTCCCGCGCGTGAAGTACGTCCTAGGGAGTCGGTATGTTTCGGTTTATCTATCTAATGGTGCTGTGGTTTTGGGTGGGGGCGGCTTGGGCGCTGTCTTACGAAGCCCCTTTGCCGCCTAAGCTGTTTTCTGACCCCCAGATGTGCCAACACGTAGACTGCCGAGACGTGTTGCCCGCCGCCGAGACCTTCTCCCCCCGCAAAGGGCGACCGCCTTACGTTGAAGGCTACAAAACCGTTAACGGCGAAAAAGTGCTGGTGGGCTATGTGTATTTATCCACCGACGTATCTGACATTCCCGCCTATTCGGGTAAGCCAATTGTGACTCTCGTCGGGATGGACGAAACCGGTGTCATTAGTGGAATACGGATTCTGAAGCACAGTGAGCCAATTTTGCTGGTCGGCATCCCCGAACAAAAACTGCTGGATTACGTTGGACAGTATTTGCACCACCCCGCCGGTACGCGGTTTGAGCTGGGCAAAGCCGAAGGCGACTATGTACCGATGACGGCGATTTCGGGGGCGACCGTGACCCTGATTGCCCAAAACCAGCTGATTTCCCGTACCAGCTACGAAATCGCCAAGCAAGCAGGCATCATCAAAGCCGTGCCCAAGCCGCCCGCCCGCTTTATCGACCTCGGCAAGCCCTTGGATTGGGACGCGCTGCTACAGCAAGGCATTGTGCAGCGGCTGACGGTCAAGCCCAGCCAAGTGGGTGAGCCTGATACCGGCAAGCCGTATATCGACCTGTATTTTGGCTATCTCAACCACCCTACTGCTGGTAAAAGCGTGCTGGGCGAATCCGCCTATGCCCAGCTTATGCAGCGGCTAGGCCCTGACGAACACGCTATTTTTATCATTGCTAATGGCGAAGCCTCGTTTAAGGGGTCGGGCTTTGTGCGCGGCGGGATTTATGACCGCATCCAGCTTAAACAAGACCGTGACACCTTTACCTTCCGCGATACCGATTACCTCAACCTTTACGCTGTGAATGCCGCCGGTGCGCCGCGCTATACCGAGTCCGCTATTTTCATCGTTCGCAGCAAGCAAGGCTTTTCTGCCGCCTACCCGTGGAGCCTCGCCTTTTTGGGTAATACGCTAGACAAAGATACCGGCCAGCGCACCTTTGCCAACTTTGAACAGGAATACTGGCTGCCTGCCGCGTGGCTAGAGGGCGGGCGGCCTTCTGTGACCCATGCCGACCCTGCATGGCTCAAGGCGTGGAAAGGTAAGAAGATTGAAATTGCCGTGTTTGTCGGCTTTTTGCTGCTGGTGGCGGGGTTTTACGCCCTGCGTGACCGCTGGGAACGTCGCGCCAAGCGGGGCGACAAGCGGATTATCAAGTGGCCGCGTACGGTGTTTTGGCTGTTTAGCGTCGGCTTTGTCGGATTTTGGCAGCTGGCCCAGCCTTCGGTCACCCAGTTGCTAACTTTGATTCATGGCGTGTTTGGCGAATGGCGATGGAGCTTGTTTCTCTCCGACCCGCTGATTTTCCTGTTCTGGGTGTTTATCGCCGTAACCTTGGTGCTATGGGGGCGGGGGCTGTTTTGTGGCTGGCTGTGCCCTTACGGCTCGCTGTCGGAACTGCTGTTTAATCTGGGCGGCAAAATCGGGCTGAAGCGGTTCCAATTCTCCCTGCCGATGGTGTGGCATCACCGGCTGAAATGGCTGAAATACGCTATTTTTGTCGGCTTGGTTGGGGTGTCGTTTTATTCGATGGGCTTGGCCGAGCAGCTTGCCGAAGTCGAGCCATTTAAGACCACGTTCCTCGTCGGGGTGTGGAATCGGTCTTGGCCGTTTGTGCTGTTTTGGGGCGTGCTGGCGGTGTGGAGCCTGCTGTCCGACCGCCCGTTCTGCAAATACCTGTGTCCCTTGGGTGCAGGGCTGGCGATACCCGCCAAGCTGCGGCGGTTTGGGCTCAAGCGCAAAGCGGAATGCAATCACTGCAAAGCCTGCGCGGTGGGCTGCGGCGCACACGCCATTGACCCCCAAGGCCGGATTGACCCGCAAGAATGTATGCTGTGCCTTGACTGCATGGTGCTGTATTACGACGACCACGCCTGCCCGCCGCTGGCGCAAGAACGCAAACGTCGGCAAAAAGCTGGCGAGCCGCTTACCCCGATTGGCGCGGATGGCTACTTTATCCCCATCAAGGAAATCAAAAGCGAGACGGGGGAATTTAACCCGCAGACCGCGAAGGAATAAGATGACGTTCGCCCCTCTTGCCCTTCTTGCCACCCTCCTTTGCACCGCCCTGCCTAGCGTGGCTGCCACATGGCGGGTGGAGGCGGGGCAACGTATCGGCGAAACCATCGCCAAAGCCGCTGCAGGCGACACCATTCGGGTGGCAAAGGGGGTGTATACCGAAAATCTGCTGATAGATAAGCCCCTGACGCTGATTGGCGAGCACCGCCCCACCCTCTCTGGCGGCAACCAAGGCGATGTAATTCGGGTGACAGCACCGGACGTGACCGTTGAGGGCTGGATTATCCGCGACAGTGGCGGTGATTTAGGGCTGCAGCAAGCGGGGGTTTACCTGTTTCCTGGGGCACACCGCGCCCGCGTTTTGCACTGTGACTTCGCCAATGTGCTATTTGGACTGTGGATTGAGAAGGTCAACGATGTGCGGATTGAGGGCAACCTGATTACCGGCAAGCGAGATTACCAGTCTTCGCAGCGGGGCAACGGCATTCAGCTTTACAACACCACCGGCGCACAGATTGTCGGCAACCGCATCAGCTTTGCGCGGGATGGGATTTATGTCGATGTGTCGCACAAGGCCTTGTTTAGCCACAACAAAATGCACCATGTGCGCTACGGCACACACTACATGAACTCGTATTACAACGTCTGGGAATACAACGAGAGCTATCTCAACCGAGGGGGCTTGGCCTTGATGGAGGTGCGTAACCAAGTGGTGCGGCACAACATCGCGTGGGGCAATACCGACCACGGCATTATGCTGCGGACGATTCAAGATGCCGTCGTCGAAGGCAATATCGTAGTGGGCAATAACCGAGGCTTCTTTATCTACGATGCCGAATACAACACCCTCAAAAATAATTTGGTGATGGGCAACCGTGTTGGCGTTCACCTGTGGGCGGGGTCTTTTCGCAACCAAGTGGATGGGAATGACTTTATCCAGAACCGCGACCAAGTCCGCTACGTCGCCAGCCGTGACCAAATCTGGGGCGCACAGCAGGGCAACTACTGGAGCAACTATGTGGGCTGGGACCGCGATGGCGACGGCTTTGGCGATGTGCCTTACGAAGCCTCGGATGTGGTGGACCGGCTGACGTGGCAGCATCCGTTTATGAAGCTGCTGCTGAATAGTCCAGCGGTGCAAACCCTGCGCATGGTGGCACGGCAGTTTCCGCTGTTGCGCGTCCCCAGCGTGGTGGATAGACACCCCGCCATGACCCCTCACCACCCCGATTGGAGAAACTGGATTGACAAGCAACGTCATTGAACTGCGACAGGTCAGCAAGCATTACGGCGATTTTACGGCGGTCGATAACCTGACCCTGAGCATCGCCTCGGGACAAGTATTTGGGCTGATTGGGCACAACGGCGCAGGGAAAAGCACGCTGTTTAAGATGATGCTGGGGCTGATTCCCAGCAGTAGCGGCGAAATTTTGATTGAGGGCGAGCGGGTTAGTGGGGCGCGGTTTAGAGAAGTGCGCCGAATGATCGGCTACCTGCCCGAAAACATCGTGCTCTACGATAATTTGAGCGGGCTAGAAACGCTGCAATTTTTTGCCCGACTCAAAGGCGCAAACCCTACAAGCTGCCCCGCGCTGCTGGATAAAGTCGGCTTGATCCATGCTGGCACGCGGCGGGTGCGGGACTACTCCAAAGGGATGCGTCAGCGGCTGGGGTTTGCCCAAGCCCTGCTGGGGAATCCGCGTTTGCTGTTTTTGGACGAGCCGACCAACGGACTCGACCCCGAAGCGATACACCATTTTTACGCCTTGGTTGCCGAGCTTAAAGCCGCTGGCAGCACGGTGATTTTGACCTCGCATATTTTGGCGGAGATTCAACAGCGGGTCGATGCCCTCGCCTTGATGCAGTCGGGGCGGCTGCAAGCCACTGGCACGGTGGCCGCCTTGTCCAGCGCGATTCAATTGCCGCTCGAAATCCACCTGACGGCGGCGGCCAGTGCCCGCCCCGCGTTGCGTGCGCAGCTGGCTTTGGCGGGGTTTGACGACCTGCGCGAAACGCCTGCCGCCCTGATTGTGCTGTGCCCCAGCGACAAAAAACGCGCCGCACTGGCGGTATTAACCCAACTCGGTGAGGCGGTGCAAGACATCGCCTTCCGCGAACCCAGTTTAGAGGACGTGTTTTTGTCCCATATCCGCACCGCCTCGCCGCTGCTTGCTACTCATCAGGAGGCTGTATGCGCTTTGAACTGACCCCGCTGCGGGTGATTGCCGCCAAAGAGTTCCAAGACCGCCTGCGCAACCGTTGGGTGCTGGTGATAGGCGTGGTGTTTGCCGCCTTTGCCTTGCTGATTGCCTATTTTGGGGGCGCACAGCAAGGCGCGGTGGGCTTTAAAGGTATTGAACTGACCATTGCCAGCCTGACCAGCTTGGTGATTTACCTGCTGCCGCTGATTGCCCTGATTTTGGGGTTTGATGCCATTGTCGGCGAGAAAGAACGCGGCTCGCTCGACCTGCTGTTGTCTATGCCGATTACGCGGCTAGAGCTGTTGCTGGGCAAATATCTGGGGCTGGCAGGGGCGTTGGCGGTGGCGACCTTAGGTGGATTTGGGCTGGCGGGCGGGGTGTTGGGCTGGCAGCTCGATGCCAACGCGCTCTATCACTACGCAGGGTTTGTGCTGTCTGCCTTGCTGCTGGGCTTGAGCTTTTTAAGCATCGCGCTGTTGATTTCGGTGCTGGCCAGCGACCGCACCCGTGCCTCCGGTTTGGCGATTGGCGCGTGGTTTGCCTTTGTGCTGGTGTTTGATTTGCTGCTGCTGGGGCTGTTGGTGGCCTCGGCGGGCGAGGTCAATAGCCAGTTTGCGGCCTACGCGCTGCTGTTTAACCCTGCCGATGTATTCCGCATCCTGAATATTTTTAGCATGGCCGAAGTGCAAAGCCTGTATGGGCTGGCGACGGTTTTTCCCGAGTCTTTAGCCAATCCCCTGCTTTTGGGCGGGGTGATGGTGGCATGGATTGTCGGCCCTCTTGCCTTGGCAATTTGGAGATTTAAATAATGCGTAAATGGCCTGCTCGGGTAATCACCCTTGGCTTGTTGAGTGTGTTGCTGGCCTGTGGCGGCAAACAAGACACCGTGGTGACCGCCAAAGCCCCCCACAACGACACGGTGTGTTCCCTCGATGGCATGGTGCTGGCGGACTACCCTGGCCCTAAGGGGCAGATTCAGTACGATAACGGCGAGACCGACTATTTTTGCGATACGGTCGAGCTGCTGTCGCTCTATCTGCAGCCGGAGCAACAGCGGCGGGTGCGTGGGGTGTTTGTGCAGGACATGGCCAAAGCCGACTGGGCGCATCCCAAAGATTATTGGGTGGATGCCCGCCAAGCGTTTTATGTGGTGGGCAGCAAGCGCGAAGGCAGCATGGGGCCGACCTTGGGCAGCTTTGCCGTGGCAGCAGATGCAGCACGTTTTGCCCAAGATTTTGGCGGCAAGGTGTTTGCCTTTAAGGACATTACCCCCGATACCGTGCGGCTGGATGGGGGGGTGTTGAAAGACGAGAAGATGTGACATCCTCCCCCGCCTAAGAACCTGTTCAAAGTACCGCGCTGCCACACTGTGCCACCCTGCATAGGCTGGGCGCAGCAAGTCGGGTAGCATTCCACCCTCCCCTGACTTTGACTGAAAGCCCTGCCGTGCCACTTGTTTTTACCTCCGATGTTTCGCTCAAGCCCTACAACACCTTGGGCATTGACGTACCTGCTGCGCGGTGGGTATGCCTAGACCAGTTGGCTGACCTCCCCGCGCTGCTGGCCGATGCCGACTTTCAGGCGCAGCCCCATTTGATACTGGGCGGCGGGAGCAATATTGTCCTCACCCAGCCTTTTACCGGTACGGTGGTGAAGGTCGGCTTGCGAGGCATACGCTGTGTGGCCGAAGAGGGCGATGCGGTGCTGGTTCGGGCTGCCGCTGGCGAGCCTTGGCATGATTTTGTCCGCCATACCTTGGCGCAGGGGTGGTACGGGCTGGAAAACCTATCGCTGATTCCTGGGTCGGTGGGTGCAAGCCCCATTCAAAACATCGGTGCGTATGGGGTCGAGGTCAAAGACCGCATCCACACGGTAGAAGCCGTTTCGTTGACCACAGGGGCGACGCGCTGCTTTACGGCGGCGGAATGCCGCTTTGCCTACCGTGACAGTATTTTTAAGCAAGAAGAGGCGGGGAAGTGGCTGATTACCGCCGTCACCTTTCGGCTGTCGCGCGTCCCCGTGCTGATGACCGGCTATGGCGATATTTGCACCGCTTTGGCGCAAGCAGGCGTGATCGCGCCGACACCCTTGGCGGTTTCGGATGCCGTGATACGCATTCGCGCCGACAAACTGCCCAACCCTGCCGTACTGGGCAACGTCGGCAGCTTCTTTAAAAACCCCGTACTGCCCGCCACCCAAGCCACTGCTTTATCGGCGCATTACCCTGACTTGCCCTGCTATCCCCAAGCCGATGGCCAAGTGAAATGCGCAGCGGGCTGGTTAATTGACCATGCGGGCTGGAAGGGTAAAACCCTTGATGGGGCTGGGGTACACGCGCGTCAGGCCTTGGTGTTGGTGAATCTGGGGGCGGCCAGTGGGGAGGCCGTATTGGCCTTGGCGCAACACATTCAGGCGGATGTGTTGGCGCGGTACGGCGTGAGTTTGGAGATTGAACCGCTGGTGTATTGAGCCTTCGCATTCAGCACGCAGTGCCCTACAAAGCCAGTAGGGACGCGTATTGAACCGAAATGCACCGCAAGAGTGCATCAAAAATACAACACTCGCGCCAAAAAGAGACAAAAAAGCCACAGTCCCCCCTTGTCGCATTGCCGCGCTCTGCTAGTATCCCGTGCAGGATTTGAACTACAGCTGCGGAACACCGTGCGGCGAAATCCCCCCTCTTACTCTTATTGTCCTCTTGGAGCTGAACCCCATGAACAAAAAACTGATCGCAGTTGCTCTGTCCGCTGCTTTTGTTGCCCCTGCCGCTTTCGCTGACGTAACCCTGTACGGTTTTGTTGCTGCTGGCGTTGAATACGCATCCGCTACTGGTGCAACTGCTGGTTCTGCTTCTGACACCAAAGGCACCGTTCGCGTGTCCGACCACAACTCCCGTATCGGCTTCAAGGGTCAAGAAGACTTGGGTAACGGCCTGAAGGCACTGTGGCAAGTCGAAACCGCCGTCACCACTGACGCAACCGACAACACCGCACGCACCACTGGCTGGGCTTCCCGTAACTCCTTCATCGGCCTGAGCGGCGGCTTCGGTGAAGTGCGTTTCGGTCGTCATGACGATGCTTACTACGTGGGTCTGTTGAACGCAGGTCTGGACCTGATGATCAATACCACAGCGGAAAACTCCTTGGGTGCTAATACGGTGTTCGGTCGCGCTGCTGCTCGCCGCAACAACACAGCACTGTACATGACCCCTAACTTCGGCGGTTTCTCCGCTGTTGCGACTTACTCCGCTGACGAAGTTCGCTCGCCAGTACCGGGGACCACTTCACGCGCTAACCGCTCCGTGTACGCTGTGTCCGGTACTTACGCTGCTAACGGCCTGACCGCTGTGTTGGGTTACTCCCACGCGGGTGACAGCACTGGCCCAACTTTCGGTACCGCTGCAACAGTTGAAGGCTCCAACGCTTGGACCGCTGCTTTGGGTTACCAGTTTGCTGACACCATGATCGGTGCTGGCTACGAACACATCAGCTACGGCGCAAACCTAACTACAAACAGCTACAGCCAAAATGCTTGGACCATCGCTGCTTCCCAACAAATCGGCGCGCTGGGTCTGAAATTGTCCTACGCATCCTTGGGTGGCGGTCGCAACGACGACTTGCTTTACACTTCCAGCGACTACAAAGCGAATCAATGGGTTCTGGGCGCGACTTACGACCTGTCCAAGCGCACTCAAGTGCAAGCTTACGCAACTCGTATCACTAACAAGGCCGCTCAACAAGCCAACTTCGTGATCAACCCACTGACCGTAAACGCTGGTGCTGACCCACAAGCTTACGGTGTTGCACTGAAGCACAGCTTCTAATTCCCCGTTTTTCGGTGGGTTAAAGCAAACGGACACCTTCGGGTGTCCGTTTTTATTTGTGCGGTCGCCATTCCTTTTTTTTCTGAAGAGTCTACCCATGCTGTGTTCCCCTTCTGCGCCTCCCCGCTATTGGCCGGTCACTTTGCTGGCTGCTGCTGTGTTGATGATTACCATGGGTGCACGGCAGTCGCTGGGGCTGTTTGTGTCGCCACTCAACACCAGCACAGGGCTAGGCATTGCCACCATCAGCTTGGCGATGGCGATTGGTCAATTTGTCTGGGGCGTGATACAGCCGATTGCAGGGGCGGTGGCGGATCGCTACGGGCCTGGGCGGGTGCTGGCCGTGGGGATTGTGACCTTAGCCATCGGCTCGGCACTGACCCCGTTTATGAGCAGCGCGGCGGGTTTGATGTTCAGCCTCGGCGTGTTGTCAGCGGCAGGCTCTGGCGCGGGGAGTTTCTCGGTGCTGTTTGGCGCGGCGGCACAGCGACTCCCCCCCGAAAAACGCGGTATGGCTTCTGGCATCATCAATGCGGGCGGGTCTTTTGGGCAGTTTGTTTTTGCGCCGCTATTACAAAAATTGATTAGCAGCTTGGGCTGGATGGGCGCGATGTTGGGATTGGCGGCAATCAGCTTAACCGCCTTACCGATGGCGTGGGGCTTGCGCCGTCCGGCTTCAACTTTGGGTGGGGGGGCAGCAGCCACTGCCGATAAAAATGATTTGGGGATGCGGGCGGCGATTCGTCAGGCTTTGGCAAATCGGAGCTATTTGCTCTTACACGCGGGCTTTTTTACCTGCGGTTTTCATGTGGCGTTTTTGATTACCCATCTTCCTGGGCAAGTGCAGTTATGTGGTTTGCCGGCAGAGGTGGCGAGTGTCTCTTTGGCCATTATTGGCTTATCCAATATTTTCGGCAGTCTAATTGCCGGCTGGGCGCTGACCCGTTATCGCAGCAAATGGGTTTTATTTTATATGTATGGCTCGCGTGCTGTGTTGTTATTGATTTATTTAGCCTCGCCCAAAACAACCACTATGTTTTATATTTTTGCAGCGGGCTTAGGGGCAACGTGGCTGGCCACCGTGCCGCCTACAGCCTCGTTAGTGGGCAAGCTCTTTGGTAGCCGCTATTTGGCCACCCTATTCGGCTTAACGTTACTCAGCCACCAAATAGGGGGCTTTTTAGGCGCGTGGCTAGGTGGATTAACCATAAGTTATTTTGGGGACTACGACTGGATGTGGTACGCCGATATTGCATTGGCAGCGACGGCAGCGTTGTTAAATCTGCCTATTAAAGAAGCTAAAATAATGCCACATTCCACCGCTATCCTGGCTAAAAATAGTGCGTAATTTTTTTAAAACAAAGTAGCTTACTTGACGATAGCTAAAACTCTGCGTATTTTTACAGACACATCTATTATTAAATACGTCTACAACAGGGGTTGCCATGATTAACTTTGACGATTACACGCTAGAACAACTACAAGCATTGAGCATTGACCTTCAATCGGTTATTCGTGCCCGCCAACACGCAGCAAAACGCGAAGTCAGCCGCACCATTCTAGAAATGGCCAATACCCACGATATTGATATCGAAGATTTGCTCCGTGCCAAAAAAGCCTTGGCCAGTCAAACACGCCCTGCCACAGCCAAATACGCCAACCCGAATAACCCCAGCGAAACATGGTCTGGGCGCGGTCGTAACCCGCTGTGGGCAAAACACTATGTACAAAACGGCGGCAATCTGGATGACTGCTTGATTAACAAGGCAGGTTAAGTTCCGCAAGAAGGGGGCTTTCTCCTCCAAAAAAATCCGCGACATAAGGCCTCTATATCCTTGTGTCGCGGATTTTTTTGATAAGGGGGTTGCTGTATGCCTAGGGTTGCGCGTAACAATTGCAAAATGGATTTTTTGTCTTACAATGAATTTATGCTGCGTCTAATTCTTCTGTGCAAGGTAAAAAGAAGAACAAAGCGTGTTTAACGGTGTTACCCGCCACGGTCTTGTGATGGGTTTGTCGGAGCTTTGCACCATGCCTTCTCGTCCTTCCAGTGCTGCCCCTCGCAGTGTCACGTTTTCGATTACCCCCCACCGCGCCAACCTGCCCTTGATGGGTGTGGCTGTGCGTGCCATTGTGGCTGAAATGAAGTTAGGGGTGGATGCCACCGCCGCCCTCGATATGGCGGTGATTGAGCTGGTCGCCAATCTGATTCGTTACGGCTACTCCGAAGAAGCCCCAGAGGGGGCATTGGTCCTCTCGCTGACCGAAACCGCTACGGGGGTCCAAGTGGTGATGACCGACCAAGGACGGCCAATGATGCCGTTGGCAGAAAACGAAGTGTATGTCTGCGGCAATACCGACATGACCACGCTGCCAGACAGTGCGCACAGCCTGTTGTTGGCCTGTGCGATGGTGGACAAGCTCAGCTATGCCCACCTTGATGGGTGCAATGTGCTGGAGCTGACCTGCCACTACTGATGTAGCCAGCCGCCGCTGTGCTTTAGCTGGGTCGCTCAATTAGCACATAGTATTCGCGCTTCTCCGCAGGGCGTGTCCCTTGCCATTTTACTTGCCATTCGCCTTCGGGCTGGTAGGGCGTTTCTGCCGTCAAAATAAGGCGGCGAGGGCAGGTGCGACCGCTGGGCGTGTCGTAGTCGGCCAGTAAAATATCACCGTGGTAATACCACAGCGCACGGGGCAAATGGTGGTGGTGCGCCGTGGCAATGCAGGCGTTGGGGGTGGGGAGCGTCAGCAGCGTGGCTTGCATCGACTTGACCACTGAGGCATAGCTTTTTTGGGCATCAAGCCAAGGCAACCATAGCAGGCTAGCCAAGCTCCACAGCAGGGTCATCCCCACTGCCCAGTTGGTCACCGCTTGCCGCCCAACCAGCCGTTTGCGTGTCACCGCCCACACCCAAGCTGCCGATAAGACCACCGCCAACCCTATTGCCAGCCCATTGAGCTGCGGTAAATACGTTGGGCTGTATTTCACTGCTTTATGCGCCAAGGCCGCAGGCCAACCAAAGTTCATCGCCACCCAGCCCAGCCACATCAAGCCACTGGCCAAGCCCAAGGCCATCACCCCAAACCAGTTAAACAACGCTGCCACCCCGCGCCGTAGGCTATCCAGCTCTGCTGCAGCCAAAATCGCCAAGGGTAGTAACAGGGGGCGAGCGTAAAGCTGATTTTGCCGTGGGGACAGCACCAAAATCAGCAGCAACATCCCCACAAATAACAGCGGTAACTGGTAACGGGCTTCATTCAGCCGCCGTCGGCCTCGCCATAAGGCCCAGCCCGCCAGCGGCCATGCCGGCCATGTAAACCACGGTAGCAAACGCAGGTAATAGCCGAACTCATGCAACAAACCCAACCGCCCAAAGCCGTAAAACGACCCCAGCGCGAGAGAGTGCCACCATTGGGCGTAAAGGCTGGGGGCATGTTTGGCTAAGGCCAGCGGCCAAGCCAGCATCAGCGGCATCCCCAGCGCCAGTGCAATGGTGATGGCCTTGATGTATTGGCGGGTGCGCCAGCCCTCAAACAGAGGGAGGAGCAAGGCGACCAGCCAGACCGTCGCCACATCGACCAAGCTGCCCGAGAGCATCAACACCGTGCTGCCCAGTGCCAGCGCAATCGCCCCCAAGAACCCCCGTCGCAAGGCCAAGGCGAGACCGTAAAACGCAGCGGCAAACCCTGTCAGCGTCGCCACATTGGTCGAGAGCTGATGCCCGACCTCGATAAGCCCTAATGAGCCGAGCAAAATCACGACCGTGCTGCGCCCATGCCGGTGTCCCAGCAACTCGCGCCCCGCCAGCCCCAGCAGCAAAAAAGTCAGCGACATAAACAAGGGCGTGGCCAGCCGTGCCGCATCGTGCAGCGGCAACAACCACGGCGATAGCAGCTTGGCAAAGCCCACCGCGACCCAGTAATACAGCGGCGGGACATCCAAGAAAGGTACGCCACCAATGCGTGGCACCAGCCCATCGCCACTGTGGAGCATCCAGTGCACCACGCCGAGTGTATAGGGCTCATCGGGCTTCCACGGGGCGTGGCCAAAGATACCCGGCCATAGCCACACAAAGCACAGCAGCAGCAAGAGCCAAGGCTTTTCGGGGGATTTGGGCAGGGTGGGCGGGGTGTGGGGCGAATAGGTCAACATGGGCAAGCCCTGATAGGCACAGCAAAAGCCCCGCCCAGCGGCGGCAGCACGAAAAAAGAGGCAGCCAAGGCTGCCTCTTTTTGTCCAAATCGCAATGGGATTAGCGTGCGAACTTGGCGAACTTCTGTTGGAACTTGTCGATACGACCTGCTGTGTCCAACACCTTTTGCTTACCGGTGTAGAATGGGTGGCACTGGGAGCAGACTTCAACGTTGAAGCTGGCTTTGCTCATGGTGGAGCGGGTCACAAAGGTGTTGCCGCAAGAGCAGGTTACCGACAAATCGGTATATTCTGGGTGAATGCCGTCTTTCATTTCATTTCCTTTGGTCACGGGCGTAGGGGTTTTGCCTACGCTGCTGGGCTAAAACGCGGATTATGCGGGATAGTGTCTGGTCTGACAAGGCGCAAACAGCTTCTTCGAATCTATTCGAACGCAGGCTCATCTGAGTATTGCAGAAGCGACTAAACCTCTTGGTGAGTGCGAGGACAAGTGGAATGAAGTCTATGGGTCGGTGAAGATGAGCCCCCGCACAATTACGAAGAGCAGGGGCTTGTTGTCGAGTTTGGAAAGGCGCACTGAGGTACAGCGGCAAGCCGCTATTCTCGTCCGTATAATGGGCAACTTCTGGCCATTTCGCCCCTTGAGCCGCCCATGTCTTGTTCTGCCGTCCCGCCTCCTGCCGCTGAAACCAGCGAATTTGCGTTGATTCGCCGCCACTTTACCCGCCCCACCCAGCCGCAACGGCAGGGCGTTATCTTGGGGGTGGGGGACGATGCCGCCATTTTGCAGCCCACCGCAGGGCAGGATTGCGTGGTGTCCACCGATATGCTGGTGGCAGGCCGACACTTTTTTGCCGATACCGACCCCCGCCGCTTAGGCCACAAAACCCTCGCGGTGAATTTGTCCGACATCGCCGCCATGGGCGGCACGCCGCGTTGGGTGACGTTGGCCGCTGCCCTGCCGTCGCTGGACGAGGCATGGGTGGCGGCGTTTGCCGAAGGGCTGTTTGCCCTCGCTGACCAATACGCCGTGCAAGTTGTCGGTGGCGACACCACACGCGGCCCGTTGACGTTGTGTGTGCACATCATGGGCGAAGTCCCGACGGGGCAGGCTTTGCGCCGTGACGGGGCACAGCAGGGCGACGATATTTGGGTCAGCGGGGCATTGGGTTTGGCGGCGGCGGCTTTGGCGCATTTGCAGCACCGTGCCGTGCTGCCTGCGACGGTGCTCGCCGATTGCCAGCACCGCCTAGAAGCCCCCACCCCCCGCCTCAGCTTGGGCGTGGCCTTGCGTGGACTGGCGACGGCGGCGATTGATGTGTCGGATGGGTTGCTGGCCGACCTAGGGCATATTGCGGCCCGTAGCCAATTGGCGGCGGAAGTCGAGGCGGCCAGCCTTCCGACTCACCCCTATCTGGCGGCGCAGCGGGGGCAGTGGCTGTCGGCCATTGCCGCTGGGGGCGACGACTACGAGCTGTGTTTTACCGCCCCTGTTTCGGCACGCAGCACGCTGCTGGCCTTGATGACCCCGCTGGGGCTGCCCCTGACCCGCATTGGGCGCATGGTGGCCGGACACGGCGTTTCCCTCCTGGATGCCACAGGTCACCCCCTTACTTTGGCGTACCACGGCTATGACCATTTCGCTTAATCCTCGCCGCCCCGATGGGGCTTTTTTGCGGGCGCACCCTGCTCACTTTATCGCCCTTGGCTTTGGCAGCGGCTTGGCTCCGCGTGCCCCAGGGACGGTCGGCACGTTGGCGGCATTGCCGCTCTACGCGCTGTTTGTCTGGCTCGGCGCCAGCCCGCTGCTGATTGCCAGTCTGTTGCTACCGGCCTTTGCGCTGGGGGTGTGGGCGTGCGAAGTCACGGGGCGGGCGTTGGGCGTGCCTGACCACGGCGGCATGGTGTGGGATGAGATCGTGGCGATGTGGGCGGTGTTGGTCTGTCTGCCAGAAACCCCGATGGCGTGGGGGCTTGGCTTTGGGCTGTTCCGCCTGTTTGACATTGTGAAGCCGTGGCCGATTGGCTGGCTGGATGCACGGGTCAAGGGTGGCTTTGGCGTGATGCTGGATGACGCGCTGGCGGCAGGCTTTGCTTTGGCCGTGTGGGTGGGGCTGGTGCGGGTGTTTGGTTTTTAATTCCCCGTCGGCGGAGGCGTGCGTGGCAGACGGGTTTGGCCGTGATTCTTCTTTCGTGGCGCGTGGCGGGGTGGGGTGGTTGGTTTTGGGTCTAGGTTTTAGCACCGGTGGCCTCGCCACCAACTACGCCGTCGGAGGGGAATAAAAGCCAGTCCGCGTAGCGAATGCAGGCTCATCCGAGTCCCGCAGACTTTTTAAATACGTGCTGCGTATCGTGCCCAAAGCACCCCCTCTTTATCGCAGCAGACGATAAAGAGGGGGGTGACGTAGGCTTGCAGGCGGCAAAGCTGTGCTTAGCCGACCCAATCCGATTCGGCTGCCGACGACCCTTGCTGCCCCGCCAAAATCACTTCTGGCAGCGATACCGTATCCGCGTCGTGGCTGGCGGCAGACATCCACCGCGCCACCGTAGCTTCGTCGAGCGGCAAGCTGGGGCGGAGCTGGTGTAGTACGTCGCCACCCAAAGTATTGAGGTCGGCGAGGCGGCTAAACATGGCTTCCATTTCAGGCGAAAAGCCCTGTCCTGCGCCTTCGGTTTGCGCGGTTTGCCAGCAGACAAAAAAGTCACGTTCGACTTGTCCGAGTTCACGCCCCAAGCTGATAAAGAATTGCTCCGCCCATGCTAAATCGGCTTGGGGCAGGGTGGCTGCAGTCAGCGAGGGGGCGGGGAGGTGCGGTGTAGTCAATGGCTGAAGTGTCATCATAAGGGTCGGGAATTCGTCGGTTTGAATACACGCTCAACACTTAGATTGAGCTGGTTTCTGCACTGCACACAGGGGGTAGGGAAGCGTGCAGTGCAGTCCATTTGCCTTTTAACGAGGGGGACGCGGGGGGCGGTTTTTTTGGGCTTCGACTTCGGGGGCGCGGACATCAGCGGCCAGCTTGTCGAGCACGCCGTTTACAAAGCGATGGCCATCGGTACCGCCAAAGGTTTTGGCGATTTCGATGGCTTCGTTGATGATGACCGGATACGGGGTGTCGGCATGTTGGGTCAGCTCCAGTGCCGCCACCCGCAAAATCGCCCGCTCAACAGGGCTGACTTCTTTAGCATCGCGGTCATAGTAGTTGACCAAGAGCTTATCGAGAATATCGGCGTTTTGGATGACACCAAACAACAAAGCGCGCAGCAGGGATTCGTCAGCTTTGGCGAAGTGTTCATTTTCGCGCAGGTTGTTTTCGATGTTGGTGGCGGTCAGGGCATTCAACTGCCACTGATACACGCCTTGGACGGCAAATTCACGGGCGCGGCGACGGGCGGTTTTCATGAAAATAATTCCTGTTGCAAGTTAGCCATTTCAACGGCGACACGGGCGGCTTCACGACCTTTTTCTACCATGCGCACTTCGGCTTGTTCGTCGGTTTCGGTGGTCAGAATCGCATTGGCAATCGGCAGGCCGTAGTCCAGTGCCACACGGCTTACGCCTGCGCCAGATTCGTTCGAGACCAGCTCAAAATGGTAGGTTTCCCCGCGAATCACCGCACCCAAGGCAATCAGCGCGTCGAATTCGTGGCTCTCAGATTGCGCCATAGCTTGCAAGGCCAGTGGAATCTCCAGCGCACCAGGGACAGTAGCCAGCGTAATGTTGCCGGCGGGTACGCCCAGTGCAATGAGTTCGGCGAGACACGCATCACGCAGCCCTTCGCAGACTGGGGCGTTAAAGCGACTCATCACCACGCCAATAAACAACGCAGAGCCGTTAAGCTGGGGTTCGAGGAGGCGAATACCTTGAGACATGGCAACTCCGTCCCTACAACGCGGCATAAGGACATCGCCGGTGCAGGCATAAATGAGGGAAAGTAAAAAGAGAAGCCGCCGATTTTACCATATTGCACGCCCTGCCCTGCCTTACCGTTCTAGGGGGGTCGTACAGGGTCATTGCGCGACAAACTACGTCATGGGTGAGCGACATGGCGCAATGGCCTTGCCTTGCCGGTCCCCCGCCCCTGCCACACCATCGCGGGTCGCCCGCGCAGTAGACAACGCCCCACCGAATCCGCAACTATCATGGCTTCTTTGCATCCACACAAGACGACCGCCATGACCCTCCCGCCCGAACTCCTCGCCTTCTTAAGTCGCGCTAATACCCTGATGCAGCAGCTCGAAGCCACGCTGCCTCCCGCCTTGCCTGCTGTTGACTGGACGGCGACCGCCTTTCGCTGGCATAGCCACCAAGGGCGTGGAGGCTTGGTGGCGGTCGGTGCGCCGCACTGTCTGGCGCTCGATACGCTGGCAGGGGTCGAGGCGCAAAAAGCCCAGTTGTTGCGGAATACCCGCCAGTTTGTGCAAGGGCGTTCGGCCAATAACGTGTTGCTAACTGGCGCACGCGGCACCGGCAAATCCTCGTTGGTCAAAGCGTTGTTGCCCGAATTTGCTGCCCAAGGCCTGCGCTTGGTGGAGGTAGATAAGCAGCACCTCGCCGAGCTGACCCAGATACTCGACTGCCTTGCCCCGCGCCCCGAGCGGTTTATTTTGTTCTGCGATGACCTGTCGTTTGAAGAAGGGGACGATGCCTACAAAGCCCTAAAATCGGCACTGGATGGCGGGCTGTCGCGCCGTGCAGACAATGTGTTGGTCTATGCCACGTCTAACCGGCGGCATTTAATGCCTGAGCGGATGGCCGACAATCTGGGGCAGCGGGCGGCGGATGGCGAAATCCACCCTGCCGAAACGGTCGAAGAAAAAGTGTCTTTGTCTGAACGCTTTGGGTTGTGGCTATCGTTTTATCCATTTGACCAAGATACCTACCTTGCTGCGGTGGGCGTGTGGCTGGCGACGTTTCAGGTGCCGCTGGATGAGGCAGCGCAGCGGGCGGCCTTGCTGTGGTCGTTGACGCGCGGGGCGCGGAGTGGCCGTGTGGCATGGCAATTTGCGTGCGACTGGGCAGGGCGGACGGCAGTAGAGCGGTTGCAAGGTTGACAAGCGGTTCATGCGCTAGGAAGCGCAGGAGCTATGTCCTCCCCATCCCTGTCAAAATACCCCACGCACAATATCCACAATCAAGCCCGTCGCCACGGCAACCAAGAGCAAATCTGCACCAGCCATGACCCAGTGATGCCCCGGCCGAGAAGGTAAGCGGCGATACAGTGGTGCGGGGGCGTAGCGCACGGCCAAGCCTGGGGGCAGCGGCCTGCCCCGTATTAACTGTCGTTGAATCCCTGGTGGAAGAGCGCGTCCTCGGTGACTCTCCATGCCGAGCTCCCGCACCAAGATGCGTGCCTCCATCGCCCCAATGCCTGCCTGCATCCTCATTGTGCCGTCATGGCCATAGGGTGCCGCATGGCGATAAGCCCGAGGGGCAGGGGGGTGATGTGGGGCTGGGCTGTAGGGTCGGTTATTGTTAGGGCGGGGGTGATACCGATGTTCGGCCTGATGCCGTCCTCCCTGTCCTCGGTCTTGCCACGCGTTCTGATGCCCTGCGTAGGGGGCGCGAAAGTCACGTCCCTGATCCTCGCCATGCCCTCTGGCCATTGCCCATGAAGGTAGCCATAGGGCGAAGCTTGTCAGGCAGACCAGACCAATACGAGAAGAAAAGTGGTGCATGGGGTATCCTTTTTGGGCTGTTCAGCTTAATTGGGCAGGCGAGATTGCCCTGCATGACCAAAATTAAAGAACGCACGTCGTCTGTCCTATTCTTTTTTGGAGTATCCCCCTATGTTTATCGTTGTGACGGGTGCCGCTGGTTTTATTGGCTCAAATCTGGTCAAAGCCCTGAATTTGCGTGGCGAAACCAATATTATCGCGGTCGATGACCTGACCGACGGCCCCAAATACCGCAATTTGGTCGATTGCGACATCGCTGACTATGTAGACAAAACCTGCTTTCTCGCCCGCCTAAAAGCAGGTCACTACGACCGCAAAATCCGCGCCATCCTGCACCAAGGGGCGTGCTCCGACACCATGGAGCACGATGGCCAGTACATGATGGCCAACAACTACCAATACACGCTAGACCTGTTTGACTGGTGCCAGCAAGAGGCGATTCCTCTGCTGTATGCGTCCAGTGCGGCGGTGTATGGCGGCGGGCAAATCTTCCGAGAAGACCGTGCCTGCGAATCGCCGCTCAACGTCTATGGCTACTCTAAATTTCTGTTTGACCAAGTGGTTCGTCGCCGTTTTGACCAGCGCACGGCACAAGTAGTCGGCTTCCGCTATTTCAATGTTTACGGCCCCCGCGAGCAGCACAAAGGCCGGATGGCCTCGGTGGCGTTTCACCATTTCAACCAGTATCGCGACACCGGCAAGGTCAAGCTTTTTGCGGGCAACGATGGCTATCCTAATGGCGGGCAAATGCGGGATTTTGTGTCTGTTGAGGATGTGGTCAAGGTCAATTTGTTTTTCCTTGACCGCCCCGAAAAATCAGGCATTTTTAACCTTGGCACCGGACGCGCCCAGCCGTTTAACGATGTGGCGGTGGCGGCGGTCAATGCCTGCCGATACGCTGCCGGACTGCCCCCGCAATCGCTAGAAGTATTGGTCGCAGAAGGGGTGATTGAGTACATTCCTTTTCCCGAGGCGCTCAAAGGTAAGTACCAAAGCTATACCGAGGCTGACATTAGCCGTCTCCGCGCAGCGGGCTATACCGCTCCTCTATTGAGCGTGGCGGAAGGCGTGGCTTGCTATGGTGTGGGGCAGGTTGGGCTTTAACGAAAAAGCAGCGTAAATCCCCTTCCTTTGGGTGGGGGATTTACGCCGTGTCTATGTAATTGACTATAACCACATGTTAGCCGCTACCAAAATCCGTATCTACTCCACGCCAACTTGGGGGGATAGGCACCTTGGTACGCATTTTTTTGCCTAAAACTGAAGCCCCCCATTAACGTGCTGGAATCGTCCCCATCCGCTCTTTTAGGCGGGGCTGGTAGCCGCTGCTAAAGTTGGCGGCGTAATGCACCGCATTCGCCATCACCTTTTGCACATAGTCACGCGTTTCGGTGAAGGGGATGGTTTCGGCGTAGATCGCCCCTTCGAGCGGCTCGTTGGCCTGCCATGCCCGTGCGCGACCAGGGCCGGCGTTATACGCTGCTGTCGCCATCACCGCATTGCCGTCTAGGCGGTCAAAGACATGGCGCAAATACCATGTGCCGAGCTGAATATTGGTGCCGATTTCGTTAACCGAAAAACTGCCCAGCCCAATTTTGCCGGCAACCCATTTGGCGGTGGCGGGCATCAGCTGCATCAGCCCCGAAGCCCCTACCCCAGAGCGGGCGATATGGACAAACCGGCTTTCTTGGCGAATCAAGCCGTAAATCCACGCCTCATCTACATCCAACTGGTTGGCGTAGCGGTGCGTAATGTCGCGGTAGGGCGACAAATAACGCAGGCTAAAGTCATGCAGCCTTTCGGTACGGTCGGCACTGTAAATCGCCATATCGTAAAAGCCCGCTTGTCGTGCGACTTCTGCGGCGGCCAGCAGCTTTTCATCCGAAGCACCGCGCATGGCAAAACGCCACTCGCGCCGTGCATCTTCGCGGAACTCTGGCAGTCCCAAACGGGTAGAAATACCAAATAAGGCCAGAGCACGCTGTACCGAAGGCGTTTGCCCCATCGCCACCACATCGCGTTCCGCTACCACAAAACGGGCAGGGGATTCGCCGATCGACGTGCCCAGCTCTTCCCGCGCTAACAGACCGTAAAAGCCATTGAACTGGCTAATCCGCGCAAACAAGGGATTGGCTTCGCCGCCCTTGCCGCGTGCTTTGAGCGCACGACCGCGCCAGTACAGCCAGTTTTGGTTGTTTTTGCTGGCTTCGGGCATGGCCTCGGTGACGCGCAAGACCGTATCCCACCGACCCTGCCGCAAGGCTGCACGTCCCCACCAGTCCCACTGTTCCGCAGAAAGCTGGGCGGGGTCGGCCTTATCAAACCACACCAAGGCACTCACCATGTCTTGTTTTTTGGCGGCCACCAAGGCCAGCTGCCCCCAGCCATAGCCCACATCGTGCGCGTCTAGCCGTCCTGCCACATTCGCCAGTTGCGCGGCTGCCGTGCCCAGTTCGGCCTTGGCTTGCTTTTGAATGGCGAAGAGCGCGGCTTCCTGCCCTGCTTTGCTGGCGGTATCACTCAGATTGGGGGCGGAGAGCTGTCCCGCTGATAGCGGGCTGCTGGTGAACTGGCTGACCGCGCGGGCGGTGTTGAGGTTGCCAGCGGTGAGCTGCAGACGCACGCGCCGCCAGACTTCGGCTTCAGACAGCTTGCCGCTGTTGGCGAGTGCATCAAACAGGGCGGTACAGCCGGCTGGCGTTGCTCGTCCTGTTGCCCAACGGCCTCTCGCTTCGGTCAGGGCTTCGCCTTCCCCTTGTTTAAAGCGGCGCAAGGTGTCGCTGCACTGCACATCTTCATCGCGTGCGGCAGGGGCGAGTTTGGCGTATTCAGTCGCAAATTCTGTCCAGAAGCCATATTTGGCCAGTTTTTTCAGCCACTCCAGCCGCAAGCGTTCTGCCAACGCACTGTCGGGGTTGCGGCTGAGAAAACCCTGCACTTCTGCCGCAGAAACCGCATCTAAATTACGCGCCAACTGCCAATACTGTGGGTAGCTTTCCAATGCGGAGCCTCGCGCCGAGGCTTGTGCGGCCGACAAGGCAGTGGGTGAGCCTGCACGCGCTGCCGCCAAATCGGCCTCGACAGAAGCCCAAGCGGGCAGTGCTGCAAAACAAAGAAGCAAAGCGATTTTTTTCAAAGCAGAGTCTCAACGAGGGTAACAAAGTGAAAATGGCTCAAGGCGGCCTAAGAACCTGCTCAAAGCCGCCGCCGTGCCAGCAAACTACATACCCTCAAGTATGCCGCAATAGCCCTGCTGCCCGATACCCAAGACCGTGCCGCAACGTGCCCCTTGGTGGGTGGGTGAGCGGGGTTAGCGCACCAAATACAGCAGCGGAAACAGCACCACCCACACCAAATCCACCATGTGCCAATACGATGCACCGGTCTCCATTCCTGCATGGTTCGTCGCCGTGTAACCGCCCCGCGCGGTTTTTACGGTGACAAAGCCCATGATGACCATGCCCAAGACAACGTGCATCAGATGAAAAATCGAAAGCCCAAGGTAAAACATATAAAACAGGTGGGTGGATAGGCTCACCCCTTCGGCGAACTTGGCGGACAGCTCGACCGATTTCACTGCGCAAAATCCCAGTCCCGCGCCACAGACCCCCAGCAACCAGTACGTCGCCACACGGGTACGGTCTTGGCGTATGGCCGCCACGGCTTGCGCTGCCGCATAGCCGCCGGTCAATAAGGCCACGGTGTTAAACACCCCAAACCGCGCATCCAGCGTGCGCTGATAGGTGGTGAATTCGGCCAAATGGGCTTGTCGTGCCACGGCGTAAGCTAAAAAGAACACGCCAAACACCAGCAGCTCCGCCAAGATAAATACCCACATCGCCAAATCCCCAGGATAGTTGGCGGGTGGGGGCGCTGCTGCTGGCGGGCAGGTTGCTGTAGGCAGAGGTAGGGTGGTCATCGCCAAGCTCCAAAAAAAACGGTCGGTGCATCGCTGCCCGACCGGAACTTCAACAAAGGAAGAAGGAGAAACTGTTGGGGTGCTTTATCTGCCCCTCTGCTGCGCCCCGTTGGCGGGGGCGGCAGCGATTGAATCTATCAAGATTGCGTTGTAGAAGCACGCACCTCGGCAGGCTTGCCACCCACAAAGAAGCTGATGATATAGAGCACCAGCCCCAGCAAGAAAACCACCCCTGTGATTTCACGCATCCAGTAGAAGATGGCGGCTTGGTCTTGCGTTGCCATAAAGCTCATGGGCGTAGCCGACATCCGTTGCAGCCAGACTTGCACAATGCCGGCAGCAGTCAAGAACAGCGTGATAAATACGATGCTGACGGTCATCAACCAGAATGACCACATTTCTAGCACCTGCGACTTTTCGCTATTGGCCTCACGACCGCGCATTTTGGGCATGGCGTAAGAAATCATGGTCAACACCACCATCACATACGCCCCATAAAACGCCATGTGACCATGGGCTGCCGTCATTTGCGTACCGTGGGTGTAATAGTTGACCGGTGCCAGCGTATGGATAAAGCCCCAGACCCCCGCGCCCAAGAAAGCCATCACCCCTGTGCCCAATGCCCACAAGGTTGCGGCTTTGTTGGGATGCTCGCGGCGGCGGCGATTCACCATATTGAAGGCGAAGACAGTCATCATAAAGAACGGGATAGGTTCGAGTGCCGAGAACACACTCCCCAGCCATAGCCAATACTCCGGCGTACCAATCCAGAAATAGTGGTGACCTGTCCCGATGATGCCGGTAATCAAGGACATGGCAATAATCACGTACAGCCATTTTTCGATCACTTCGCGGTCTACACCGGTAATCTTAATCAGGACAAAGGCCAGCATGGCACCCAGAATCAGCTCCCAAACCCCTTCCACCCAAAGGTGAACGACCCACCACCAGAAATATTTATCCAGTACCAAGTCTTTTGGGTTGTAGAACGAGAACAGGAAGAAAACCGCCAGCCCCCACAGCCCCATCAGCATTACCAGCGAAATACTGGTTTTGCGACCCGCCAACACGGTCATCGAGACGTTAAACAGGAACACCAAAGCCACAATCACAATGCCCACTTTGGTCAGCAGCGGCTGCTCTAGGAACTCGCGTCCCATGGTCGGCAGCAGATTGTTGCCCGTCATTTCGGCCAAGGTGGCATACGGCACGGCCAGATACCCCACGATGGTGAGTGCACCGGCAATCAAAAACACCCAGAACATCCACATCGCCAGCTTGGGGCTATACAGCTCACGTTCTGACTCTTCGGGAATCAGGTAATACGCTGCCCCCATAAAGCCGAAAAGTAGCCACACAATCAACAGGTTGGTGTGCACCATCCGTGCCACGTTAAACGGGATGGCGGGAAAGAGAAAATCTCCCACCACATATTGCAAGCCCATCACGAGGCCAAAAATAATCTGCCCCACGAAAAGCCCGATGGCAGCGATAAAGTAAGGCTTCGCTACCGCTTGGGATTGATACTTCATCATTCGTTCTCCGAAAAATACCGAGGAAACTTCACAGCGCAGCCGTTACATCAGCCGCTCAACCCGCTAGCCCTCGATATTCGGTGGCCACTTATTGGTGTTGATTTTGCTGGAGTACGCCAAAAACGCCACGAGGTCGTCCAGTTCGCTGTCAGAGAAATTAAACTGCGGCATTTGCCGGCGGCCTGGCGTACCGGTTGGCTGAGATTTAATCCACGCCTTGATAAATTCAGGGCCACGCCGCTGATACACATTGCCCAGCTCAGGGGCAAAGTACGCGCCTTCGCCTAGCAGGGTGTGGCAGCCGATGCAGTTTCGGGTTTCCCACAGATGCTTACCACGACCGACTTGCTCGGTCAGGACGGCAGCCGCATTGCGCTTGGGGAGTGAATGAACCGTGTCCACGGTCAAGCCGATGAACAGGAGAAAGAAAAACGCCGCGCCGCCATAAAAAATATTGCGTGCGGTAGATTTGGTGAAACCGCCACTCATGGCAGACCCCCTTTTGCTGAAAGAAAAAAACCGAGGCTATCCTCGGTTTTTTGCCATGCTTTCGGCATTGATGCGGGTCAAGGGTTTTGGCTACGGTGGCACCGCGCCCACGCTACTTGGCCAGTTGACGCGTCTCGCGCAGCACTTCGACGTTGTGCGTGCCGTCATTTAGCCAAATTTGGCCGTCTTGAATGGTGCACTGCAAATCCATATTGCGCTGTGCCATTGCCGCCAAGGCTTGGGTGCTTTCCTGTGTGATGTCGATAATGCTGAGGTTGTCTTGCCGCGCAAATTGCGATTTGTTTTGGGTAAACCACATCTCGGCTACCCGCCCCCCGTAGCTATACACCACCACCTTGTCCGCTCGACCACAGGCCTTGCGAATCAGCTTTTCGTCGGGGATGCCCACATCAATCCACAGCGTAATCGCCCCTGTCAGGTCTTTGAGCCACAAATCGGCCTCGTTGTCGTCGGTCATGCCCTGACCAAAGGCGAGATATTCCTCAGCGTGCAGGGCAAAGGCCAGCAGCCGCATCATCATGCGTTCATCGGTTTCGGAGGGATGCCGTGCCAGCGTCAGGGTGTGGCTTTGGTAATACTGCCGGTCTAGGTCAGTGATATTCAGCGTTGCTTTAAAAACCGTTGCTTTAAGTGCCATAACGAGAAAACCTGCTGTCAAATAGAGGGGAATCGAAGGGGGGAGAACATAGCATGACCACCCCCTTATTTCGTGGCTTTTTTAGGTTAGCTGCGCCATCTGGCTTAACCGCGCCTCAATCCGTCCCACCGCCGCTTGTAAGTCGGGCAAATACCGCGCCGCACCCTCAGCCAAGGTCATCGCCTTGCGCAGAAACACCACATTGATGCTGCCCAAGACTTGCTCGTGGTGGGTAATCGGCAGCGCAATCGCCGAGATTTTCCCTTGCTCCGACCACTCCCCATCGTTGGTGGCATAGCCTTGTTGGCGCACTTTTTCCAGCATCTGGGCGACGAGCGCGGGGTTGCGTGCAAAATTGGCTTGCCGCTCGTCAGGACCCACCCGCAGCAAAGCCAATAACTGCACCCGCTCGGCCTCGCTGCAATAAGCCAAATACGCCCGCCCCGTGGCGGTAAACAGCAGCGGCATCCGCTGACGAATCATTGCCCGATGAAACGACAGCGGGCTAAAGCGGTGGGTGGTTTCGCGCACCACCATGCTGTCCCCATCCAAGGTACACAAATCCGATGGCCAGACCACTTTTTGCAGCAACTGCCCCAGCTCGGGGTTTGCCGCTTCAGAAATCCACTCATCGTCGGTAAAGCCATCGCTCAACTGGCGAATCTTGTGGTTAAGCCGGTAGCTGTCATCCGAAGGGCTGCGGCGCACATAGCCCTCGGTTTGCAGGGTTTCCAGCAGGCGGCGCACCGTGGTGCGGTGCAAACCTGTGGTCTGGCTGAGGTCGGCAATCGTCATCCAACCATTAGGCGATAAGTTAATGGCATGTAAAACCGCCAGCCCTCGGCTTAAGCCTTGGACATGGCGGTAGCTTGCTCCGCTCGATGGACGCATATCTCCCCCTTTTTTATCAGAAAAATAGTTTACCAAACAAGGTTGTGCACATTGCGCCCATTTGGGAGATAAATTATCGCTCCCCCTTGCCGCACCCTCAAAATGACGCCATCGAACTATGTCGTTGCCCCCGCTAAGGCATCGCCCCACTCACCGCTGTTGATGACGCGGGCAGGCCGTTAGCCCCCGCGCCCTGTTTACCGAAGGAGTCTCCATGAGCATCCAGTTGAAGTGCCTGTCCCACACCCCCTTGCGCGGTCTTAACGACCCTGGTGCCGATGTGGTGGCAGAGGTCGATGCCATCCTTGCCCAGTCCCGCGCCGAGGTTGAAGCCTTCGACCCCGAGCTGATTGTGGTTTTTGCGCCAGACCACTACAACGGTTTGTTCTACGACTTGATGCCCCCGTTTGTGATTGCCACGGCTGCCGAATCGGTTGCCGACTACCAAACGCTGCCTGGCCCGCTGTCTATTCCCAAAGACATCGCCATGGCCATGACCCGCTTTATCTTGGACAGCGACATTGATATTGCCCTGTCGCACCGCCTGCAAGTGGACCACGGCTGCACCCAAACCCTCGAAGAACTGACCGGCAGCCTGACCCGTTACCCCGTTATCCCCATCATCATCAATTCGGTGGCACCGCCGTTTGGGCCGTATCGCCGTGTGCGCAAGCTGGGCGAAGCGGTGGGGCGTTTCTTGGCCACGCTCAATAAGCGCGTGCTGATTTTGGGGACGGGTGGCCTGTCGCACGAGCCCCCCGTGCCGCTGCTGGCTGAAGCCCCTGAAGACATCGCCAACTTCCTGATTGCGGGCCGCAACCCCACGCCCGAAGCGCGTGCCGCCCGCCAAGCCCGCACCATCGCCGCCGGCCAAATTTTTGGCACACCGGCCTGCCCGCTGACCCCGCTCAGCGCGGAATGGGACTTGGCCTTTATCGACCTGCTGGTGCAAGGGCGTTTGCCTGAAATCGACCAATTCGACATCGAGACCATTTCCAAGACCGCCGGACGCTCCACCCACGAAGTCCGCACTTGGGTTGCCGCGTTTTCTGCCTTGGCTGCCACCGGCTCTTATACCGCCCGTCAAGATTACTACCGCCCCATTAACGAATGGATTGCGGGTTATGGCGTGGTCAGTGCTGAACACATTTAATCCCGACCCCTCACATCGTCTTAGTCCAAAGAGAATCCCATGACCGCCACCCACACCCTCCCTACCGAAGCCGAACTGGTTCAACGTGCCCAAGACATGATTCCTTGGCTGCGCGAAAAAGCCGATGCCGTCGAACAAGCCCGCATGGTGCCTGCCGACACCATCCAAGCGTTTAAAGACGCGGGCTTCTTTAAGATTTTGCAGCCCAAGCGTTGGGGCGGCTACGAAATGAACCCTAACGTGCTGAACAAAGTGCTGATGGAATTGGCACGCGGTTGCCCTTCCAGCGCGTGGAATGTGATGGTGCTGGGCGTGCATCCGTTTGAGGTGGGCTTGCTGGACACCCGTTGCGGCGACGAGCTGTGGAGCCAAGACAATACCGCGCTGGTGTCGTCCTCTTACGCGCCTTTTGGCACTGTAACCGTGGTGGATGGCGGCTACGAGCTGAATGGCGAATGGCTGACTTCTAGCGGCTGCGACCACGCGGCGGGCGGCGCATTTTTGGGTGGCCGTGTGCAAGAAAACGGCGAAATGGTGTTCCGCTCGTTCTGGGTACAACGCGCTGACTTTGAGATTGTCGATGACTGGTTTGTGGTGGGGCTGGCTGGTACCGGCAGCAAAAAACTGGTGATTAACAAAGTGTTTGTGCCGACCTACCGTAGCCACGTCATTGGGGCGTACGGCGAAGAATCGCACGGCCATGTGAACGACCTCTACAAAATGCCGTTTTTCTATGTGTTCTACGCAGCCGTGTCCTCGGTGATTATCGGCATGGCACGCGGCATGGTGGATTTGTATATCGACCACATGGTGCCCCGCCAAAACATCAACCAAGCCGTCGGCGCAGCGGTGCAAGACCCGTTTATCAAAGGCCGTCTGGGCGAAGCCTACGCCAAGATTTTGGGTTCGACTGCCCGCGTGCTGCAAAACACCGACGAAGCATGGAGCTACGCTTCCCAAGGCAAACTGGTGCCGCTCGACACCCGTATCCGCCACTTTGCCACCAACCAATTTACCGGCGGCGAATGCTTCGAAGCCGCGCACATGGTGTTTAAAAAGACCTCGACCCGTGGCGTATGGCTCAACAGCCCGATGCAGCGGCAAATGCGCGACATCCTCGTGGGCGCAAACCACATCACCCAAAACCAAGACAACATCGGCGACTTGCTCGGCGGTCACTTGCTTGGCAATCCCCTGCCCGCCGCCAACCCCTTCGGCGCAAAGCCGGCGGCTAAGTAAGCCAGAAAGCCCTCGCCATGACCCCAGAAATCAACCAACTCCTCGACTGGCAGCCCAATGCCGAACTGGCCGCGATTCCCACCGTCAGCGCAGAAAGCCACCGCTACGGGATGCGCCACTTTGCCATCGGCGTGTCGATTATCACCGCCCGTCATGGTGAAAGCCGCGCAGGGCTGACCGCCACCGCTGTGTGCTCGGTTACCGCTGACCCACCCCGTTTGGTGGTCTTCGTCAACAAAAACGTCGTGGCCAACGACGTGGTTTTGAACAGCGGCGCGTTGTGCGTCAATGTGCTTGCCGGTGACCAAGAAGACGTGGCCAAAGCCTTTGCCGGCATGATAGACGGCGTGCATGGCGATGCCCGTTTTGAACATGGTCAATGGGGACCCTTGGTGACCGGCGCACCCGCGCTAGAAGGGACATTGGCTAATTTTGATTGCCGTGTTGTGAAGGTGTTTGACGAAAGCACCCACCACGCCTTTTTGTGCGAAGTGCTGGCCACCCGTGAACGTAATGACGGCGAAGCCCTGATTTATCTGAACGGGGGCTTCCGCCGTATTCCGCAGTAAACCAACAAGAAGCCCGCATAACCCTTGTGCTGCCCCCCGCTAAATCTCGTGTTTTGGCGGGGGGCTTACACGGTTTTAGCGTGCCCACCCCACCCGCCCTAGACCGTACTTGTTCAACTCGGAGAGAGAACACCCATGAAAACCTACAAACTTGCTGCCCTGACCCTCGCTGTTTTGGCCACCGCCCCAGCCTTTGCTGACATCAACGTTGGCGTGATTGCCTCGCTGACCGGTCCTGCTGCCGCCTTGGGTGCAGAAACCAAAAAAGCCGTCGCCTTGTTCCCAAGCAAAGTCGGCAACGAAAAAATCAACTTTATCCTGCTGGATGACGCAACCGACCCTACCAGCGCGGTTAAAAATGCCCGTAAGCTGATGAGCGAAGACAAGGTCGATGCCATCCTCGGGCCTAACCTGATTAGCACCGCCACCGCCATCGCCGATGTCGCCAATACCGAAAAAACCCCGATGATTTCCGTCGCCCCGTTGGATGTGACCGGCGACAAGCGTGGCTACGTGTTCCGCAGCGAACCTTCGGCAGATTTGATGGTGCAGCGCGTGGTGAATGACATGGTCAGCAACGGCACAAAAACTGTCGGCTTTATTGGCTTTTCGGATTCGTGGGGCGAGCTGCTGTTTAAGGCACTGAACAAGGCCGCCGAAGGCAAGTTGACCGTGGTCGCCAGCGAACGCTATGGCCGTGCCGACCCCAGCGTGCAAGCACAAGTGTTGAAAGTCATGGCCGCCAAACCAGACGTGGTGTTTATCGGCGCGTCCGGCACCCCTGCTGCCATGCCGCAAATCACCCTGCGTGAACGGGGTTACAAGGGCAAGATTTACCAATCGCACGGTGTCACCAGCAAAGAGTTTTTGCGCGTAGGCGGCAAAGCGGTGGAAGGCGCGTTGATTCCCGTTGGCCCCGTCTTGGTTGCCGAGCAACTGCCAGACAGCCATCCCACCAAAAAAGCCAGCGTCGCCTTTGTGAAAGAACTCGAAGCCAAAAATGGCCCTGATTCCCGCTCCACCTTTGCGGGCGCGTCTTGGGATGCGTGGCTGTTGCTGCAAAACGCTATCGTCGGGGCACAAAAAGCCAAGGTCAAAGCCGGTACACCAGAGTTCCGCACTGCCCTGCGCCAAAACATCGAAAAGACCAGCAAATTGGTCGGCACCAATGGCGTTTACACCCTGAGTGCGACCGACCATGCCGGTTACGATGCCAGCGCCATCGTGCTGATTAAGGTTGAAAACAATCGCTGGAAATTGGTGAAGTAATGACCACTCCAGACGTGCTTACCCCAGAAGCCGCCGCACAGTTGCTGCACACCGCCGCCAGCAGCGGGCACTCCATCGCCCCGCTGCGTGACCGTTTAGCCGTTGCTGACCAAGCGACGGCCTACGCCATCCAAGAAGCCAATACCCAACGTGGGCTGGCGGCGGGACGGCGGCTGGTTGGGCGCAAAATTGGGTTGACCTCGCTGGCAGTGCAAGCCCAGCTCGGCGTGAACCAGCCCGATTTCGGCATGTTGTTTGCCGATATGGCTGTGGGCGATGGTGAACCTGTTGCACTTGGTCGCCTGATTCAGCCCAAGGTCGAAGCTGAAGTCGCGCTGGTCATTGGGCGCGACCTAACCCATGACCGCCACACTTACGCCGACCTGATTCGGGCCACCGAATACGCCCTGCCCGCCATTGAGATTGTCGATAGCCGTATCGAAAACTGGAACATCCGGTTTATTGATACCGTCGCCGACAACGCTTCTAGCGGGCTGTTTGTTTTAGGGGGGCGGCCAGTCAAGTTGGCTGACCTCGACCTGACCGCCTGCGCCATGGAAATGAAGCGCGGCGAAACCGTCGTTTCTACCGGCAACGGCCGCGCCTGCCTCGGCAGTCCGCTGAATGCCGCCGTGTGGCTGGCTGACATGATGGTGCGCTGCGGGCGACCCCTGCAAGCCGGTGACATTGTGCTGACCGGCGCACTCGGTCCTATGGTGGCGGTGCAGTCGGGCGACCGCTTTGATGTTCGTATTGACGGGCTGGGGACGGTGAGCGCGTTGTTTGCCTAGTGGGCGTGGCGGCGGGGGCTGGATGCCTTCCGCCGCCGCCCATCCCATAGCCGTGTCCGCCCCATCTTGCCCGCTGACTGTCCGCCGCCGTCCTGCTTGTCGGGTCTCGCCGCCCCCCGCAGGGCATCGCGCCCCGATTGAATAAGAGAACCGTTATGACCCAAAAAATCAAATGTGCGTTGATTGGCCCCGGCAATATCGGCACCGATTTGCTCTACAAATTACAACGCAGCCCCTACCTTGAACCGGTGTGGATGGTGGGCATCGACCCCGAATCCGAAGGGCTGAAACGTGCCGCCGAGATGGGCTTAAAAGTCACCGCCGATGGCGTAGACGGCTTGTTGCCCCATGTGCTGGCCGACGGCGTGCAAATCGCCTTCGATGCGACCTCCGCCTATGTCCACGCCGAAAACAGCCGCAAGCTGAACGCGCTGGGCGTGCTGATGATTGACCTGACCCCCGCTGCGATTGGCCCCTTCTGCGTGCCGCCGGTCAACCTCAAGGACTTGGTGGGCAGCCAGCAGATGAACGTCAACATGGTGACCTGCGGTGGGCAAGCCACCATCCCGATGGTGGCAGCGATTTCGCGGGTGCAAGGCGTGGCGTATGGCGAAATTGTCGCCACCGTATCGTCCAAGTCCGCCGGTCCTGGCACGCGCAAAAATATTGACGAATTTACCCGCACCACCGCCGGTGCCGTGGAAAAAGTCGGCGGCGCGAAAAAAGGCAAGGCCATCATCATCATCAACCCTGCCGAGCCGCCGCTGATTATGCGTGACACGGTGCATTGCCTGACCGAAGACACCCCCGACCAAGCCGCGATTACCGCCTCGATTTTGGACATGATTGAACAAGTTCAAAAATATGTGCCGGGGTATCGCTTGGTGAATGGACCGGTCTTTGACGGCAACCGCGTCTCGGTCTTTTTGGAAGTACAAGGGCTGGGCGACTTTTTGCCGACCTATGCCGGCAACCTCGACATCATGACGGCCGCTGCTGCCCGTACCGCAGAGATGTTTGCCGAAGCCATTATTCACGGTGAGCTGACACTTGCCCCCGTTGCCGGATAAGGAGAACCCCATGAATTTGCGCGGAAAAAAATTACCGTTCACGATATGACCCTGCGGGACGGGATGCACCCCAAACGCCACCTGATGACGCTAGACCAAATGGTGGACATCGCCACCGGTCTGGACGATGCCGGTGTGCCGCTGATTGAAGTCACCCACGGCGATGGCTTGGGGGGGGCGTCGGTCAACTATGGCTTTCCGGCGCATACCGATGAGGAATATCTCGGCGCGGTCATCCCCAAAATGAAACAGGCCAAAGTGTCGGCCTTGCTGTTGCCTGGGATTGGCACGGTGGATCACCTCCGCATGGCGCGTGACCTCGGGGTGAGCACCATTCGCGTGGCGACCCACTGCACCGAAGCCGATGTGTCGGAACAGCACATCACCTTGGCCCGCAAGTTGGACATGGATACCGTCGGCTTTTTGATGATGGCGCACATGAGCACCCCCGAAAAGCTGATTACCCAAGCCAAGCTGATGGAAAGCTACGGGGCTAACTGTATTTATGTCACCGACTCGGCGGGCTATATGCTGCCGGACGATGTCAAAGCCCGATTGGGTGCGGTGCGCGAAGCACTGAAGCCCGAAACCGAGCTGGGCTTTCATGGTCATCACAATTTGGCGATGGGCGTGGCCAACTCCATTGCGGCGGTTGAAGCGGGTGCAAACCGCATTGATGCCGCTGCCGCAGGGCTGGGCGCAGGGGCGGGCAATACCCCGATGGAAGTGTTTATCGCCGTGTGTGACCGCATGGGCATCGAAACCGGCGTTGATACCTTCAAGATTTGCGACGTGGCCGAAGACCGTGTGGTACCGATGATGGACCACATTATCCGTATTGACCGCGATTCGCTGACCTTGGGCTATGCAGGGGTGTATTCGTCTTTCTTGCTGTTTGCCAAGCGTGCGGCCAGTAAATATGGCCTGTCTGCCCGCGATATTTTGGTGGAGCTGGGGCGGCGCGGCATGGTCGGTGGCCAAGAAGACATGATTGAAGATACCGCGATGACCATGGCTCGAGAACGTGGACTGACCCCCTGACGATGGGGGACGGCGCACCCTGACCGTCCCGCTTTTGCGCTGTTTTGACCGTGGGCTGCGGTGTTGCTTTAGGCAGCCGCAGCCTTCGCACAGGAGTCCACTATGGATGTTGAAATCTTCGCCCTGCTTGCACAGGATGGCATTACCAACGGGGCGATTTACGCTTTGCTGGCACTGGCTTTGGTGCTGGTCTTTGCGGTGACCCGCATTATTTTTATCCCCCAAGGCGAGTTCCTTGCATGGGGTGCGTTGACCATGGCGGCACTGGAAGCCGGTCAATTTCCCGCTACGGTGTGGCTACTCCTCGGGGCGGGGAGCTTGGCGTTGGGCACCGACCTGCTGGCGGCGCGCACGGGCTCTCGCCGTGGGTTGGGCAAATCTGCGCTGTGGAATCTGGCCTATCCGCTGGCACTGGTTGCCGCGCTGTCGGTGCTGCCGCTGCAAAGCCTGCCGTTGCTGCTGAAAGTGGCCGTGGTCTTGGCGATTGTGGTGCCGATGGGGCCGATGATTTACCGCGTGGCATTTCAGCCGGTGGCCGAAGCCCCTGTGCTGATTTTGCTGATTGTCTCGGTCGCCTTGCACTTGGTGATGGTGGGCTTGGGGCTGCTGGTGTTTGGCCCTGAAGGCTCGCGCACCGCACCGTTTAGCGAAGCCCAAATCGCGCTGGGGAGCTTGACCCTCGGCGGGCATACCCTCGTGGTGCTGCTGACTTCGTTGGCCTTGATTGTTGGGCTGTATCTGTATTTTGACCGCACCTTGGTCGGCAAGGCCTTGCGTGCCACGGCGATTAACCGCAACGGCGCACGGCTGATGGGTATTTCACCTGCCTTGGCTGGGCGGCAGACCTTCTTTTTTGCCGCGCTGATTGGGGCGTTGTCGGGGCTGCTGGTGGCACCGCTGACTACGATTTACTACGACAGCGGCTTTTTGATTGGGCTGAAGGGCTTTGTGGCGGCCATTATCGGCGGGCTGGCCAGCTATCCGCTGGCAGCAGCAGGTGCGATTGTGGTTGGGCTGCTGGAGTCGTTCTCGTCGTTTTGGGCGAGTGCGTTTAAAGACGTGCTGGTGTTTACCCTGATTATTCCGGTGCTGGTGTGGCTGTCTTGGTCTACCCACCATGTGGAAGAGGAAGAAACCGCACATGTGGTGAGTCGGAGCAATAAACAAGGTTGGATTCCCCCGCGTGCTGTGCTGGCGGGGTTTTTGGGCTGTTTGCTGCTGGCACCGCTGGTCTTGCCGACGTTTTACGTCACCCTGCTGAACTATGTTGGGCTGTCGGCCTTGGTCGCGCTGGGCTTGGTGCTGTTGACCGGTGTCGGCGGCTTGACCAGCTTTGGGCAGGCGGCGTTTGTTGGGCTGGGGGCGTACACCACGGCGTGGCTGACCACCGCCAGCGACTTGCCTGTCTGGCTGAGTATGGTGGGCGGCTCGCCTTGGCTGGCTTTGCTGGTTGGGCTGGTGCTGACCGCGACGGTGGCGATTGTGATTGGCTCGTTTACCCTCAAGCTCTCCGGCCACTATCTGCCGCTCGGCACGATGGCATGGGGCATTAGCCTGTTTTTCTTGTTCGGCAATATGGAATTTTTGGGCGGGCATTCTGGCTTGTCTAGCCTGCCACCCATCCAAATCTTTGGCTTTGATTTGCTGGATAACCGCCATTACTACTATCTGGTCTGGGCGTTTGTGCTGGCGGCTTTGTTCACCACCAAGAATCTGCTGGATTCCCGCGAGGGGCGGGCGATTCGTACCCTCAAGGGCGGCATGGTGATGGCCGAGGCGATGGGGGTGGATACCTCCCGCGCCCGCATGGTGATTTTTGTGATTGCCGCGCTTCATGCCTGTGCGGCGGGTTGGCTGTATGCCCACTTGCAACGCTTTGTGAACCCCACGCCGTTTGGTCTGCACATCGGTATCGAATACCTGTTTATGGCCGTGGTGGGGGGGCAGGGCAGGTGTGGGGGGCTTTGGTCGGGGCGGGGGTGATTACCGTCCTCAAGCAATGGCTGCAAGACGTGTTGCCCAAGCTGTTTGGCTCGGCGGGCAATTACGAGGTCATCGTGTTTGGGCTGTTGATGGTGGTGTTGCTGCACCGTGCCCATGATGGCCTGTGGCCGCTGCTGGCGCGGCTGGTGCCGGTGCGCATCGACCCCAAGGTCATCGACCCGCACGCCGAACCCTTGCCGAAAAAGCCGCAGCCTCCGCACGGCGAGGTGATTTTGGAAGCCAAAGCCGTCACCCGTCAGTTTGGCGGGCTGGTGGCCAACAACAATATGAGCTTGCACGTTGAGGCGGGGGAAATTCTCGCGCTGATTGGTCCGAATGGCGCGGGCAAATCCACCATGTTTAACCAGCTTTCAGGGGTCGATACCCCGACCTCTGGGGAAGTGCTGTTCCGAGGCAAGCCGGTGGCGGGGCACAGTGCGCGGGAAATTGCTGGGTTGGGCATGAGCCGTACTTTCCAGCACGTCCGTTTGTTGCCGACCATGAGCGTGCTGGAAAACGTGGCGATTGGGGCGCATTTGCGCGGCAGCAAAGGGGTCTTGCCTGCCGCATGGCGACTCGACCGCACCGAGGAAGCCCGTTTACTGCGTGAAGCGGCGATTCAGGTGGAGCGGGTGGGTTTGGGTGACTACATGCACACCGAAGCGGGGAGCTTGGCACTGGGGCAACAGCGGATTTTGGAAATCGCCCGTGCGCTGTGCGCCGACCCGTGTTTGCTGCTGCTGGATGAACCGGCGGCGGGCTTGCGTTTTAAAGAGAAGCAGGCCTTGGCGGATTTGCTCAAACGCCTGAAATCCGAAGGGATGGCGGTGTTGATTGTTGAGCACGATATGGATTTTGTGATGAATCTGGTTGACCGGCTGGTGGTGATGGAGTTTGGCGAAAAAATCGCCGAAGGCTTGCCCGAAGAGGTGCAGCAAAATCCTGCCGTGCTTGAAGCCTATCTGGGGGGGATTTGACGTGGCAAATAACGTACTGGAAGTCAAAGGCCTGTCGGTGGCGTATGGCAAGGTCGAAGCCGTGAGCAAAATCAGCTTGTCGGTGGGCGAGGGCAAAATTGTGACCGTGATTGGCCCCAATGGCGCGGGTAAAACCACAACCTTGTCGGCCATCATGGGCTTGCTGCCGTCCAGCGGGCAGGTGACGTTTGATGGCAGCATCGAGCAAGTCCCCGAGGTGGAGCGGATGGTGGTGCGGGGCATGAATCTGGTGCCGGAAAAGCGCGAGTTGTTTGGCTCGATGAGCATTGAAGACAACTTGTTGCTCGGGGCATTTCAGCGCAGCCGCCAAGGCCACCGTGACCACCGCGAGACGATGGAAGATGTGTTTGCCCTCTTCCCTCGGCTGAAAGAGCGTCGCCAGCAAGCCGCCGGCACGATGTCGGGGGGCGAGCGGCAAATGTTGGCGGTGGGGCGTGCCCTGATGGCCAAGCCCAAGCTGCTGATGTTGGACGAGCCTAGCTTGGGGTTGGCACCGCTGATTGTGCGGGAGATTTTCCGCATCATCACCGAGCTGCGTCAGCGTGGGGTGTCGATTTTGCTGGTGGAACAGAACGCCCGTGCCGCGCTGCAAGTGGCGGATTACGCCTATGTGCTTGAAAACGGCGGTATCAAGATGCAGGGCGAAGCAGAGGCCTTGCGCAATGACCCGCGTGTGATTGAAAGCTACCTTGGCTTGGCCAGCAAACACCAAGACATGCTGTCCACCTAACCCCAGAACGGATACCCCTATGGAAGCTTTGCGTATTATTTCTGACGAACATCGTTCGCTGGCCGCGCTCCTCCACGCCATCCGCTTTATGTTGAAAGAAGCGATGGCGGGGCGGCTGAGCCCAGACGTCAAGCTGTTTGAGGCGATGGTGCATTACCTTGATGCCTACGCCGAACAACGCCACCACCCGAAAGAAGACCTGCTGTTTGGCTACCTTGCCGAGCGCACCACAGAAGGGGCGGCGGCCTTGGCCACGCTGGGTGCACAACATGCGGCAGCGGCAGAGCGGATTGCCACGCTGCAGCAGGCGTTGGCGGGCTTTGTGGCTGACCCTGCACAGTTGCCGGTTTTTTCTGCGGCGTTTGACCATTACGCGGACTTCTACCGTGGTCACATGATGCTGGAGGAGGACACGGTGTTGCCGCTGATTCGCCAGCATCTGACCGCTGAAGACTGGGTGGCGGTTAATGCGGCTTTTGTGGCCGAGCAGCACGCCAAGTCCGGTAAAACAGGGCATTCGGAGGACTTTGCCGGTCTGTTTTCGCGCCTTGTTGCCGCTGCCCCTGCGCCGATTGGCTTAGGGGGTGGGGCGTTTGTGCCTTTGCCCTGAATTTTGTGTCCGTTGCCGCAGGCCGTGAATCGGGATGCAGGCCGCGGACTCACCTCCCTTCACGTCTCTCTCTTCATCTCACCAGAAAGCACCCCATGACCACAGCCTCTGCCCCCCTGACCGAAGCCGCCACCAGCCGGTTTGTCCGCATCCAAGAAGGCGACCTTGACCTGCAATTACACTACAACGATGCCGGTGAAGGCGCGGAAACGGTGGTGATGTTGCATGGCTCAGGCCCCGGCGCGAGTGGCTGGGCGAACTTCAACCGCAACGTTGAGCCGCTGGTTGCCGCAGGCTACCGCGTAATTTTGATGGACTGCCCCGGCTGGAGCAAAAGCGACCCGATTGTCTGCACCGGCTCGCGCTCTGACCTCAATGCCCGTGCGCTAAAAGGCTTACTGGACGCGATTGGGCTGGAGCGGGTTCACATTATTGGTAATTCGATGGGGGGGCACAGCGCAGTGGCGTTTGCTTTGGCCAACTCCGCGCGGGTTGGCAAGCTGGTTTTGATGGGCGGGGGTACGGGTGGGCCTAGCCAGTTTGTGCCGATGCCAACCGAGGGCATTAAGCTGCTGCAGGGGCTTTACCGCGACCCGACTATCGAGAATCTGAAAAAGATGATGGCGGTGTTTGTGTTTGATAGCAGCAGCTTGACCGAAGAGCTGTTCCAAGCGCGGCTAGACAATATGTTGTCCCGCCGTGAGCACTTGGACAACTTTGTGAAGAGCATGGCAGCCAACCCTAAGCAGTTCCCAGACCAAGGTGCGCGGCTGAGCGAAATCACGGCACCGACCTTGGTGATTTGGGGGCGGGACGACCGCTTTGTGCCGATGGATTTGGGCTTGCGCCTGCTGTGGGGGATGCCCAACGCCGAGCTGCATATTTTCAACCGCTGCGGTCACTGGGCGCAGTGGGAGCACGCGGCGAAGTTTAACCGGATGGTGCGGGACTTCTTGGCGGACTAAGTTTTGGGGACTGTGCTGCCTGTGAACCAGAGGTGGCGCGGTGTGCGGCGGCGGAAGCACCTAACAAGGCGCGTCTTCCGCCGTTTTTTTTATGGTGCATCCCTCACCTCTCACCCCTTTCCCCACATCCTCTGCCGCGACACCGTCCCCTTGTGTAACATCCATGCCTTGTTGTTCCAGCTAAACAAGGACTCCTCATGGCGAAAGCCAAATCCCTCTATGTGTGCAACGACTGCGGCGGTATTAGCCCAAAGTGGCAAGGGCAGTGCCCGCATTGCGCGGCATGGAATAGCCTGACCGAAACCATCCAAGCCCCCGCTCCCTCGGGCAATAGCCGCTTTCAAAGCCTTGCGGCGCGAAGCGATGTGCAGTGCTTGGCCGATGTGCAGGCCGAAGAAGCCCCGCGTGCAACCTCGGGTATTGATGAGCTAGACCGCGTGCTGGGTGGCGGCTTGGTGCGCGGTGCGGTGGTGCTGATTGGCGGCGACCCTGGGATAGGCAAGTCCACCCTCTTGCTGCAAGCCCTGTCGGCGGTCAGCCTGCAGCGGCGGGTGCTGTATATCACCGGCGAGGAATCGGCTCAGCAAGTTGCCCTGCGGGCTTCGCGTCTGGCGGTGGATGCCAGCCAAGTCCGGCTGTTGGCAGAGATTCGCTTAGAGCAGATGCTGGCGACGCTGGCGACAGAACGCCCCGACGTGGCGGTGATTGACTCGATTCAGACGGCCTATTCTGACGCGCTGCAGTCTGCCCCTGGCTCGGTGGCGCAAGTCCGTGAATGCGCTGCTCAGTTGACCCGTGCCGCTAAACAAAGTGGCACAACCATGATTTTGGTCGGGCACGTCACCAAAGAGGGGGCGTTGGCGGGGCCTCGGGTGCTGGAGCATATCGTCGATACCGTGCTGTATTTTGAGGGCGACACCCATTCCAATTTTCGCATGATTCGCGCCATTAAGAACCGCTTTGGGGCGGTGAATGAGCTGGGCGTGTTTGCCATGACTGAACGCGGGTTAAAGGGGGTGTCCAATCCTTCGGCGATTTTCTTGTCTAGCCACCGCGATGATGTCCCCGGCTCTAGCGTGCTGGTGACGATGGAGGGGTCGCGTCCCTTGCTGGTGGAAATCCAAGCACTCGTCGATGAAACCCACGCCCCCCAAGCCCGTCGCCTCTCGGTGGGGCTGGAGCAAAACCGGCTGGCGATGTTGCTGGCGGTTTTGCACCGCCACGCGGGCATTGCCTGCTTTGACCAAGACGTGTTTATCAATGCCGTGGGTGGGGTGCGGATTGCCGAGCCTGCCGCCGATTTGGCCGTGCTGCTGGCCATTGTGTCCTCGCTGCGTGACCGCCCCTTGCCTGACAAGCTGGTGGTGTTTGGCGAAGTGGGACTAGGCGGGGAAGTGCGCCCTGTGGCTCACGGCCAAGACCGGCTGAAAGAGGCGGTGAAACTCGGCTTTACCCGTGCCATCGTCCCGCAGGCCAATTGCCCTCGTCAGCCGATTGAGGGGTTAGAAGTGGTGGCGGTAGAGCGGCTGGCGCAAGCGGTGGAGTATTGCAAAACATGAGAATCCTGCTTGCCCCGATGCAAGGGCTGGTGGACCCTTTGATGCGGGATGTGCTGACCCGCATGGGGGGCATAGACCTGTGTGTGACAGAGTTTGTCCGCGTCACCCAGACTTTGTTGCCCGCCAAGACCTTTTACCGCTTGTGCCCCGAGCTGCACACCGGTGGGCGTACTGCGGCAGGCGTGCCGGTCAGCGTTCAGTTGCTGGGCAGCGATGCTGCGTGCCTTGCTGACAATGCAGCGCGGGCGGCCGCGCTCGGCGCACCGTGCATCGACCTGAATTTTGGTTGCCCCGCCCCGACGGTGAACCGTCATTGCGGAGGGGCGGTGCTGCTTAAAACGCCAGACCGGCTGTTTGAGATTGTGCAGGCGGTGCGGGCGGCTGTGCCGGCTGCCATTCCGGTCACGGCCAAAATGCGCTTAGGCTACGACGACACCCACCAAGCCTTGGCCTGTGCGCAAGCCTTGGCCACCGGCGGCGCGGCGGAGTTGGTGGTTCATGCGCGCACCAAGGTGGAGGGCTACCGTCCGCCGGTACATTGGGATTGGCTGGCGCGTATTCGCGAGGCGGTTAATATTCCCGTGGTCGCCAATGGGGAGGTCTGGACGCTGGCCGATGCTCATGCTTGCTTGGCGGAAAGTGGTTGCTCCGACCTGATGCTGGGACGGGGTTTGGTCGCCCGACCTGATTTGGCGCGGCAGATTGCCTGCCATGCACGCGGCGAAGCCTATGCCCCTTTGGATTGGATGGGCTTACAAGCGGTGGTGCAGGGCTTTTTTGCCCAAGCCCAAGGGATGGGCAACCCGCATTACCCTGTGGCGCGGCTTAAACAGTGGCTGGGCTTGGTGCGGCTGGCGTATCCCCCGACCACGGCACTGTTCGCTGCTTTACGGGCAGAGACTGCGGCTGCGGCGGTTGGGGCGCGACTGGCAGATGCTGCGTGGTGGCGGGGTTTGGCGGAGGCGTGTGCTTGAAAAGATGGGCAGCAGTTAACTAAGGAATCGCGTATGGCAGCTTATAAAACCTATATTGTCGGCGGCGCAGTGCGTGACCGCTTATTGCAGCTTCCGGTGAAAGACCGCGACTGGGTGGTGGTGGGCGCAACGCCAGAACAATTGGTCGCGGAAGGCTTTCGTCCCGTGGGGCGGGATTTTCCGGTGTTTTTGCATCCCCATAGCCACGAGGAGTACGCACTTGCCCGTACCGAGCGCAAAACCGCGCCGGGCTACCACGGCTTTGTCTTCCATGCCGATGTGGCCGTGACCTTAGAGCAAGACCTTGCTCGCCGTGATTTGACTGTGAATGCGATGGCAGAGGGGGCGGATGGCGTGTTGGTGGACCCCTTTAATGGCTTGGCTGATTTGCAGGTCGGCGTGTTGCGCCATGTCAGTCCTGCCTTCGCCGAAGACCCTGTGCGGATTTTGCGGGTGGCGCGGTTTGCCGCACGGTTTGGCTTTGCTGTCGCCGAAGAGACGCAAGCCCTGATGAAGGGGATGGTGGCTGCAGGGGAGGTCGATGCCCTTGTGCCCGAGCGGGTATGGCAGGAGTTTGCCAAGGGCTTGATGACAGCGCATCCCGCGACGATGCTGACGGTTTTGCAGGATTGCGGTGCCTTGGCGCGTTTAATGCCTGAGCTGGATGCACTCTGGGGTGTGCCGCAGCGGGCGGACTACCATCCTGAAATTGACTGTGGCATTCATACCTTAATGGTGCTGACCGTCGCCGCCGCAGAAAACCAGCCCTTGTCGGTGCGCTTTGCGGCACTGATGCACGACTTAGGCAAAGCATTGACCCCTGCCGATGTGCTGCCCCGCCATCTGCTGCACGAACAGCGTGGCATTGCACCGCTGACGGCCTTATGTGACCGCTTGCGTGTGCCGAGCGACTGCCGAGAACTGGCTCTATTAGTCTGCCGTTTTCACGGCGTGGTACACCGCGCACAAGAATTGCGGCCTGATACGGTGCTTCGGCTGTTCCGAGATACTGACGCGCTGCGTCGCCCCGAGCGTTTGTTGGCGATGCTGGCTGCGTGCAAGGCCGATGCGCGTGGACGGTTGGGGTTTGCTGACGAACCCTATCCACAGGCTGATTTTTTGGCGCAACTGTTAGGGGTGGCGCGTGCGGTGGATGCGGGGGCAGTGGCAAAAGGCTGTGCAGATAAAACTCAGATTCCAGCTGCAGTTGAATCTGCACGGCTGGCTGCCATCAAATTGCGGCGAAAGGCATTGCTGGCTTGTACGCCTGCTTGAATTGAGAAGGGGTGAGCCGTGATACCCGCTGTTTTCTGGTTAGGGTGTGAGTCGTAATCGGGCAAATGAGGGGGTGAACGAGGGTTTTTGAAAAACAATCTTGGTTTTGTTTTGGGGATGCCGCGATAAGAGCAGTAATGGATTAGATTTTTTGTTATTTGTGCCTTTTTAAAACAGGCACTTACGATATTAGTGCGATTTTCTTTGTGTTTAGTGTTGACGAGTTTTGTTGGGGTGCGTATATTTCGCCTCTCTGCTGCAGCGCAAGACGAAAACGAAGCGAAATTTGCTGAGTTTATTTGTTTAGCGAATGAGTGGCAAGCGATCTTTAACAGAAAGAACAACCGATAAGTGTGGGTGTTTGGTGGAAGCCAAATGCTTGCACGAAACTGAATGATTTGCTGGAGATTTCTGGTTAATTGTTTGGAAAAAAACGTCAAGCGAGAAGTAAAAATTTGCAGAGATTAAACTGAAGAGTTTGATCCTGGCTCAGATTGAACGCTGGCGGCATGC
>ERZ650307.2-NODE-2-length-109450-cov-11.905700_pt1 | contig 109450 bp, 102 predicted proteins | sample MGYA00376243_ERZ650307 | MGnify/ENA primary metagenome ERZ650307 (study PRJEB26733, sample SAMN07839242) | wastewater metagenome | biome: urban; feature: artificial channel; material: waste water | place: USA: North Carolina | collected 2016-03-31 ... | reverse complement strand
ACCAGCATCGGCTCAACTGCGATATAGCCAATCACCACAGAAGGAATCGCCAACAACACCAGCGGCAAGGTCACGACCCAAGGGGATTCGTGCGGCTCATGGACACCGTGACCATGGTGGTCGTCATGGCCGTGCGCATCGTGCGCCACATGGCGGAAACGCTCTTCACCGTGGAAGACCAAGAAATACATACGGAAGGAATAGAATGCCGTCACAAAGACACCCGCAATCACCGCAAAATACGCAAAGCTGCTACCAGGAATGTGCGACATCGCCACGGCTTCGATGATGGAGTCTTTGGAGTAGAAACCGGCAAAGAACGGCGTGCCAATCAAAGCCAACGAGCCCAGCAAGGAAGTCAGCCATGTAATCGGCATGTAGCGGCGCAAGCCCCCCATGTTACGCATGTCTTGTTCGTGGTGCATACCCATGATGACCGAGCCCGCACCAAGGAACAGCAAGGCTTTGAAGAAAGCGTGCGTCATCAGATGGAAGATGGCAACAGGGTAAGCGGACACGCCCAGCGCAACAGTCATGTAGCCAAGCTGCGACAAGGTGGAGTACGCCACGACGCGTTTAATGTCGTTCTGGATAATCCCCAAGAAGCCCATAAACAAGGCGGTAATTGAGCCGGTTACCAAGATAAACGACAGCGCCGTGTCGGAGAGCTCAAACAGCGGGCTCATGCGGGACACCATGAAGATACCTGCCGTCACCATCGTGGCTGCGTGAATCAAAGCAGAGATAGGGGTAGGGCCTTCCATAGAATCAGGCAGCCAGACGTGCAGCGGAAACTGTGCCGATTTACCCATCGCACCAATAAATAGCAGGATGCAGGTGACGGTCATCAGAGACCAGTCTACGCCAGGGAAAATCTGAACGGTTTTACTCGCCAAAGCAGGGGCGGCAGCGAAAACATCAGCGTATTGGAGCGAGCCACCAAAATACGCCAGCACCATGCCGATACCCAGCAAGAAGCCAAAGTCACCCACCCGATTGACCAAGAAGGCCTTGAGGTTGGCAAAAATAGCCGTAGGTCGCTTAAACCAGAAACCAATCAGCAGGTAGGACACCAAGCCCACCGCTTCCCAGCCGAAGAAGAGCTGGATGAAGTTGTTGCTCATCACCAGCATCAGCATGGAGAAGGTAAACAGGGAGATATAGCTGAAGAACCGCTGATAGCCTGGATCTTCGTGCATATAGCCAATGGTGTAGAGGTGAACCATCAGCGATACGCTGGTGACCACGACCATCATCATGGCGGTGAGGTTGTCGATCAGGAAACCAACGGAGTACGTTGTGCCCCCTACCGTTAACCAAGTGTAAATATCTCCGTTGAAGGTAGGTGCGCCATTCAGCAAGCCGTTCAGAACGACGACGGCACCAACGGCCGAAACGGCCACACCTAAGATAGTGACAACGTGGGCGGCAACGCGGCCAATTGCCCAACCAAACAGCCCCGCAATGGCCGAGCCCACAAGGGGCGCGAGCGCAATCAGCAGGTACAAGCTTTTCATTTCCATGCTTCTCGAGCTTCTTTTCTAGGTTTGTGGTCGGACATCAGCCTTTTAGGCTGCCCAAGTCTTCAACGTTAATCGTTTGCTGGCTACGGAATAGCACGACCAAAATGGCCAGACCAATCGCAGACTCAGCAGCCGCTACCGTCAAGATAAAGAACACGAAAATTTGCCCCGCAGTGTCAGACAAATAATGCGAGAACGCGATGAAGTTGTAATTAACCGCCAACAACATCAACTCAATTGCCATCAACAAGACAATTACGTTTTTTCGGTTCATAAAAATACCTAGCACGCTAATAGCAAACAAAATTGCGGCCAGCACCAAGTAATGCGTCAGAGTCAACACGGCTTCTCCTTGCTCTGTGTGGTGTTGCGGTTAGACCGCAGGTTTGTCATCGGCAGAAGACGAAACACCGACTTCTACGCGTGGCTCAGCAGCCATCTTCAGTACACGGAGACGATCATCCCGACGCACTTTAACTTGCTCGGCAGGATCAACCCACTTGGTCGGCTTGTTTTTACGCATAGTCAACGCAATCGCAGCAACAATTGCCACCAACAGCAGCACAGCAGCAAGCTCAAAGGGATACAGATACACCGTGTAAATTTGGCGACCCAAGTCCTTCACATTACTGTAGTCAGCTGCAACATCCGCACCGGCACCGTACTGAGAGAGATTAACTTCTGGACTTGTCAGAATCAGTGCCATTTCGGCCATCATGATAACAGCCACCGTACCGGCGACAGGAAGGTGCTTCCAGAAGCCTTCTCGCAGTTTGTCGAAGTCGATATCAATCATCATCACGACAAACAGGAACAGCACCATCACCGCACCGACGTAAACCAGCACAAGAGCAATCGCCAAAAATTCAGACTGCAGCAACAACCAATGCCCAGAAGCAGTGAAGAATGCCAGCACTAAAAATAAGGCTGCGTGAACAGGGTTCTTTGCCGTAATGACGCGCACGCCTGAAAACAACAAGATAACCGACAGGGCATAAAAGACAAAAGCTTGGAACGACATAACATCTCCCTTAACGATACTTCGCGTCGAGTTCGCGATTTTTGGCAATCTCGGCTTCGTATTTATCGCCTACAGCCAGCAACATCGGCTTGGTGTAGTAGAGGTCGCCACGCTTGTCACCGTGATATTCGAGAATATGCGTTTCCACAATCGAATCCACGGGGCAAGACTCTTCGCAAAACCCACAAAAAATACACTTCGTCAGGTCGATTTCGTAGCGAGAGGTGCGCCGCGTGCCGTCCTCGCGCTGCTCAGATTCGATGTTAATCGCCATGGCAGGGCAAACGGCTTCGCACAGTTTACAAGCAATGCAACGCTCTTCGCCATTAGGATAGCGACGCTGGGCATGCAGCCCCCGAAAGCGTGGGCTTTGTGGGGTTTTTTCTTCTGGAAATTGCACAGTAATTTTGCGCTGGAAGAAATGCCGCCCTGTTAATGCCAAGCCTTTAACTAGCTCAACAAGCAGAAACGTTTTAAAGAAATTACGGATTGTTTCCATACCACTCACTTATCCGGTTAGTTCCACAGGGTAAACGGAGACATCATCCACGCGCCCACGACGACCAGCCACACCAAGGTCACAGGAATGAAAATCTTCCAACCCAAGCGCATGATTTGATCGTAACGATAACGCGGGAATGTGGCACGGAACCACAAGAAGCAGAACAGCACAAAGGCGGTTTTTGCTGCTAGCCAATGGAAGCCTTCCACGCCTAACCCAGGCACAGAGGCAGGGAAAGGTGACAACCAACCACCCAAAAACATCAGGGAGGTCATGGCTGCGATCAAAATCATATTGGCGTATTCGGCCAAGAAGAATACGGCAAATGCCATGCCGGAGTATTCGACGTGGAAACCCGCCACAATTTCTGATTCCCCTTCAGCCACGTCAAACGGGGCACGGTTGGTTTCAGCTACACCCGAGATCAAGTAAACCAAAAACATGGGAAACAGAGGCAGCCAATTCCATGACAACACAGAGCCACCCATGATGCCCTTACCTTGCTGCATCACAATCTCAACAAGATTTAGTGAACCAGACACCATCAGCACACCGACCAGCGCAAAGCCCATCGCAATTTCATAAGACACGATTTGCGCGGCAGAACGCATGGCACCCAAAAAAGCATACTTGGAGTTCGAGGCCCAGCCAGCAATAATCACCCCGTACACACCAATAGACGTCACGGCCATAATATACAGCAGCGAGGCATCAATATTAGCGACAACAGCCTGCGGCATAAAGGGCACCACCGCCCATGCAGCCAAGGCAGGGGCGATAGACAAGATAGGTCCGATGAGGAACAAAGTCTTGTTGGCTTTTGTTGGCAGAATAATCTCTTTCAACATCAGCTTAAGGCCATCAGCTATCGGCTGGAGCAGCCCCTTAGGGCCAACACGGTTTGGACCAATCCGAATCTGCATGTAGCCAATGACTTTGCGTTCAGCCAAAGTCAGATAAGCCACCCCGATCATCAATGGTCCGACAATCGCGATGATTTTCAGCAATGTCCATGCGGTCAATCCGGCATCTGCACCCAGAATATTTTGGAGAAATTCCATCGCTCGTTACACCCGTGAGAGTTGAATGCCGTCGAACATGCCACCCAAGCCTGCGGTTTCGGCACATCCAGCAGCCAGTCTGACTACACCAGCAGGTAAGCCCGCGTCGGCATCAAGCGCGACGGTTAGCTCCCCCGCGCCTTGACTAACACGAACCACATCCCCAGCCTTAACGCCAATTGCCGTCAACACATCAGGGTGGGCACTGGCACGCGGAGCGCGTGCATCTGCGGTGCGCTGCAATGCATCGGCGCGGCGGCAAAGTCCATCGGCTTGATAAATCGGCACTTCACCAAGGCGAACCAAGCCCTGAGCAGCAGAAGACAGCGCGGACAATTCGCCACCCACGGCATTATTGAGCCGCGATGCCACATTCCCTGCCTGTGCCTGCCATGCAGCACGCACGGCTTCTGCACTGTCGTAGTCAAAGCCAGCAAAATTCAGCACATTACCCAGTACGCGCAGCACTTTCCATGCCGGACGCGCCTCGCCCAACGGCTTGACTACGCCATTAAAGCTCTGGAGACGACCTTCCATGTTGATAAAGCTACCCGCTGTTTCTGTAAAGGGTGCGATAGGCAACACCACATCGGCGTAATCCGCAGCCACATCAAACGCAGACAGAACCACTACCATCTCGGCAGCGTTTGCAGCAGCGAGAGCCGCCGCTGGGTTATGCGTATCAAATTCCAGCTCGGTATTCAGGAGTACGTAGGCTTTTTTCATTGTGCCACTCAGCATCTGCTGGGCATTTTGCCCCCCAGCAGAAGGCTTGAATACAAGCTCAGCACCTACGCTGTTAGCCGCCTCGCCCAAGACACCCACACGCGCACCGGTCAGCTTGGCAATTTCATTTGCAACAGCCAACAGTCCACCAAATACAGGGCTATGTTGAGCCAAATTACCCAGCACAACAAAGCCGCCTTCGGCATCGCACAAGCTTTGTGCCATGGCCTGTGTTTGCATACAAGGGGTCATGCCTTGCGCCACAGCAGGCATATCAGCACCCTTCAGGGTTGCGACAGCAGCCAATACAGCGGTTGTGGTGCGCAACAGGTCTGCAGGGGAAACAGTGACCCGTGCATGTGAGCTCATCAGCAGAGCATCGTTCGCCAAACCAATCACGCTTAAGGCAGTGCCCTTCTTAACAGACTGGCGTAGACGAGCGGCCAATAAAGGCTGCTCCTTACGAAGATTCGCGCCAATCATCAATACAGCTTTAGCCGCAGCAAGGTCTTCAATGCGCCCACCCAGCCATAGTGCACCTGCTTGAGCGGTGTCGCGGCTGAAATCAGCGCGGCGCGTCCGGTAGTCGGTGCTGTGCACACCCAAGCCGGTGGCCAATTGCTTGGCAAGGAACAGCTCTTCAACCGTGGAATGCGGCGTTGCCAACACACCCACAGCGTCTGCGCCGTGGTCAGCAATCACACCCTGCAACCCTTTGGCGACATAATCCAGTGCGGTTTGCCAGTCGGTGCTCACCCACTGACCGCCTTGCTTAATCTTGGGCTGGGTCAGACGTTCAGCACTGTTCAGTGCTTCGTAGGAGAAGCGGTCACGGTCAGCCAACCAGCATTCATTGATTTCGTCATTTTCTAGGGGCAACACACGCATCACACGGTTTTGCTTAACCTGAACAATCAGGTTAGCACCGAGGCCGTCATGTGGGCTGACACTCTTACGACGCGACAGCTCCCAAGGGCGGGCACTGTAGCGGAACGGCTTGCTGGTCAACGCCCCAACAGGGCACAAGTCAATCACATTGCCAGAAATTTCGGAATCAACGGTCTTTTCCAAAAATGGCATGATTTCGGAGTGCTCACCCCGTCCAACCATGCCGATTTCTTGGTATCCGCCAATTTCTTCGGTGAAACGCGCACAGCGGGTGCAGTGAATACAGCGACTCATTTCTGCAGCAGAAATAAGCGAGCCCATATCTTTGCCGACCACAACCCGTTTCTCTTCTTCATAGCGTGAAGTCACGCCGCCATAGCCCACCGACAAGTCTTGGAGCTGGCACTCTCCACCTTGATCGCAAATAGGGCAATCTAGCGGATGGTTAATAAGAAGAAACTCCATCACCCCTTTTTGTGCCGTCACAGCGAGGTCGGAGTGTGTGTGTACCTTCATACCATCGGTCACAGGCGTGGCGCAGGCAGGCAGGGGCTTAGGGGCTTTCTCGACTTCCACAAGACACATGCGGCAGTTAGCCGCAATAGACAATTTTTTGTGGTAGCAAAAATGGGGGATATAGGTGCCGTTTGTTTGGGCAGCATCCATCACAGTACACCCTTGGGGGACTGTTAATTTTTTACCATCAATTTCAATTTCTAACATAGCGTTACGCTGCCTGTCGCAAGTGATCTGTAACCATCAGCACCATTTGTGCTCAACCTGGCATTTTTTGTGCTCGATGTGGTACTCGAACTCGTGCCGGAAATGCTTAGTAAAACTCCGCACGGGGAATACTGCCGCATCTGCCAAGGCGCATACTGTCCGCCCTGCCATGTTATTTCCAACGGAAGTCAACAGCTCAAGATCCCCAATGCGACCTTGTCCATGCTCAATCCGATGAATAACGCGATAGAGCCAACCTGTCCCTTCTCTGCAAGGGGTGCACTGACCGCAAGACTCTTCAAAATAGAAGTACGCCAAGCGTTCCAATGCTTTAACCATGCACACATCTTCGTTCATGACGATAACCGCGCCAGAACCCAACATCGACCCCGCTTTGGAGATACTGTCGTAGTCCATGGTGCAATCCATCATGATGTCGCCGGGCAAAATAGGTGCGCTCGACCCACCAGGAATCACCGCTTTTAGCTTTTTGCCATCGCGCATCCCACCCGCCATTTCAAGCAGCGTAGAGAAAGGGGTGCCGAGTGGAATTTCATAATTGCCAGGACGGTTCACATGGCCAGAAATCGAGAACAGCTTGGTCCCCCCATTGTTTGGCTTGCCGGCTTCCAAAAATTTCTGTGCGCCATCACGCATAATAAACGGCACGGAAGCAAACGATTCCGTGTTGTTAATGGTGGTGGGTTTGCCATAAAGACCAAAGGAAGCAGGGAAAGGTGGCTTAAAGCGTGGCTGACCTTTTTTGCCTTCCAAGGATTCCAAGAGCGCAGTTTCTTCACCGCAGATATACGCCCCATAACCATGGTGCGCAAATAAGTCGAATGAAAAATCTGTTCCCAGAATTTTCTCGCCCAAGAAGCCAGCTTCTCGCGCTTGGTCTAACGCCCGTTCAAATAGCAGGTAGTCTTCGAAAATTTCGCCGTGAATGTAGTTATACGCCCGCTTCACCCCCATCGCATAGCCAGCGATAATCATGCCTTCAATCAAGGCATGAGGGTTAAAACGGGTAATATCACGGTCTTTAAAAGTCCCTGGCTCACCTTCGTCGGTATTGCATACGAGGTATTTATCACCCGGAAAATTACGCGGCATAAACGACCACTTCAAGCCGGTAGGAAAGCCTGCACCACCACGCCCCCGTAGGCTAGAGCCCTTAACTTCGGCGATAACTTCATCTTGTGGCATTTGGCTAGACAGGATGCGCTTCAACGCCTCGTATCCGCCACGCTTCACATAGGCATCCAGTGTCCAGCAATGGGGGTCTGAGGTATCGACACCCTCAAAAATAACACCCTGAGAGAAGATGGCCATTTATTCCAGCTCCGCGAGTTTTTTGTCGATTGCGTCGTTGGTCATGAAACTACACATCGAATGATTGTTTACCAACAGAACAGGTGCATCACCACACGCACCCATACATTCACCTTCTACTAAGGTGAATTTGCCATCAGCAGTGGTTTCGCCAAAGCCAATACCTAACTTACGCTTGAGATGGTCTGCTGCATCCACACCACCAGACAAGGCGCAAGGCAGGTTTGTACACACCGTCAGCTTGTGTTTACCTACAGGCTTGAGGTTATACATGTTGTAAAAAGTAGCGACTTCATAAGCAGCCACAGGCGGAATACCGACGTAGTCCGCAACGAATGCGATCAGCTCAGTCGACAACCAGCCCTTTTCGGTTTGGGCAATACGCAGAGCCCCCATAATCGCAGACCGAGCTTGGTCTGCTGGATATTTGGCTAACTCGCGGTCAATCTGTTTCAGTGCTTCTGGCGACAACATTAGCGGTCAATCTCCCCAAACACGATATCTTGCGTCCCGATAATCGACACCACGTCAGCAATCATGTGCCCGCGTGCCATTTCGTCTAAACCAGCCAAGTGCGCATAACCTGGTGCGCGAATCTTCAAGCGGTAAGGTTTGTTTGCACCATCGGAGACCATATAAATACCAAATTCACCCTTAGGGTGCTCAATACCCACATAAGCTTCCCCTTCTGGCACATGCATCCCTTCAGAGAAGAGCTTAAAGTGATGAATCAGCTCTTCCATATTGGATTTCATGCTAGCACGGGAAGGAGGTGCCACTTTATGGTCATTGGTAATCACCGGACCAGGGTTCTTCTTCAGCCAATCAACACACTGCTTAATAATGCGGTTGGACTGGCGAAATTCTTCCATCCGAACCAAATAACGATCATAACAATCGCCATTGACCCCGACGGGAATATCAAAATCCATATGGTCATAGACTTCGTAAGGCTGCTTTTTACGCACATCCCACGCAATACCAGATCCACGAAGCATAGGACCACTAAAACCCAAAGCCAAAGCACGCTCAGGGGAAACAACACCAATCCCAACCGTTCGCTGCTTCCAAATACGGTTATCCGTTAACAAGGTTTCGTATTCATCGACACACTTGGGAAAACGATTGGTAAAGTCCTCGATAAAGTCCAATACAGAACCTTGGCGATTCTCATTAAGCTTGGCGAGCTGGCTGGCATTCTTGATCTTTGAAACTTTATATTGCGGCATGGTATCGGGCAAATCACGATACACGCCACCTGGACGATAGTACGCAGCGTGCATCCGTGCACCAGAAACCGCCTCATACACATCCATCAAGTCTTCCCGTTCGCGGAATGCGTACAGGAACATCGTCATCGCGCCAATGTCGATGGCGTGCGCACCAATCCACAACAAGTGATTGAGAATGCGCGTGATTTCGTCGAACATCACGCGGATATATTGCGCCCGCAAAGGCACATCCACGCCCAAAAGCTTCTCAACAGCCATGACATAGGCGTGCTCATTACACATCATCGACACGTAATCGAGACGATCCATGTAAGGCACAGACTGTAAGAAAGTTTTGTGTTCTGCTAATTTTTCAGTGCCACGATGTAGCAAGCCCACATGGGGGTCTGCACGTTCAACCACTTCACCATCAAGCTCCAACACAAGGCGAAGCACACCGTGCGCAGCAGGGTGCTGAGGACCAAAGTTGATCGTAAAGTTACGAATATCAGCCACCGTAAGTCTCCTCGCGAATAATGCGCGGAGTAATTTCGCGCGGCTCAATGGTTACTGGCTGATAAATTACCCGCGCCTGCTCTGGGTCGTAGCGCATTTCAACATGGCCAGAAAGAGGGAAGTCTTTGCGGAAAGGATGCCCGACAAAACCATAATCGGTCAGCAAACGACGCAGGTCAGGGTGGCCTTCGAAAACAATACCGTAGAGGTCAAAAGCTTCGCGTTCAAACCAGTTCACGCCAGACCAAACGGGCACAAGAGAAGGAACGAGAGGAAAATCATCATCCTCAGCAAAAAAGCGAACCCGAATGCGCTGATTATTACTAATGGACAAAAGGTGGCACACCACGGCAAACCGTGCGCCATTCCAAGCACCATCTTTATAGGTGCTGTAGTCGATGCCACAAAGGTCAATACACTGCTCGAAACGAAGTTCGGCAGTGTCCTTTAAACGATTACAAGCCTCAACAATCGACGCTGTGCGACAAACAATTGTCAGCTCATGGCGATCAATAACAGCCGAGACAAGGTACTCACCCAGTGCCGCCTCTACTGACGACTTGAGTGCTTCCAGCGAGGATGCCATAGATGTAAACCTTTACCGAGCAATGGTGTTAGTGCGTTTAATTTTATTCTGCAACTGAATAATGCCGTACAGCAATGCCTCAGCCGTAGGAGGGCACCCTGGCACATAGACATCTACAGGAACAACACGATCACAACCACGCACAACCGAATAAGAGTAATGGTAATACCCACCACCATTAGCACACGACCCCATGGACAACACCCAACGAGGCTCAGCCATTTGATCGTAAACCTTGCGGAGGGCAGGTGCCATTTTATTGCACAGTGTGCCAGCCACAATCATTAAATCACTTTGACGTGGACTTGGGCGAAAAACGATGCCAAAACGGTCAAGGTCATAACGCGCTGCACCGGCCTCCATCATTTCGACCGCACAACAGGCCAAGCCAAAAGTCATCGGCCACAAAGAACCTGTGCGTGTCCAATTGATGACCTTGTCCGCTGAGGTTGTTACAAAGCCTTTTTCCAAAACGCCTTCTATTCCCATTCCAGCGCCCCTTTTTTCCACTCATAAACAAAGCCAACGACCAAAATCGCCAAAAATACCAACATGCCGACAAAACCGAACATGCCAATTTCTTTAAGCACAACCGCCCAAGGAAATAAAAAGGCGATTTCTAGGTCGAACAAGATAAAGAGGATGGCAACGAGATAATAGCGAACATCAAACTTCATTCGAGCATCTTCGAAAGCTTCGAAACCGCACTCGTAAGGAGAAGATTTTGCAGGATCAGGGCGTTGCGGCCCCAAGAGAAAGCCAATGAGCATTGGCCCAACACCAACCAACAGGCCAATTACAACAAATAGCAAAATGGGAAAGTAATTCTCCAGCATTTCCCTGTCACCCCTAAAAAAAGGAGGCCATCAGCCTCCTTTGTTTTGAAAACAACCCGCTGAATGCGGGTTATTCTGAATGATGGTGCCGACAGTGAGACTCGAACTCACACAGCTTGCGCCACTACCCCCTCAAGATAGCGTGTCTACCAATTTCACCATGTCGGCTTAAAACTCAAAAACTGAAATAGCTTGCTTAATCAGGAATTTGACCTTGCTTAGTTTTTTCTACGGGCGGCACAACCCCAGAAACAGGAACCTCTAGCGGCGCAGACATCACACCTAAAGAAGCAGGTTTTGGCACTGAAAAATAAACCAAACCCATACATGTCGTAAAGAAAATAACCGCGCAAACCGCAGTGGTACGGCTTAAAAAATTTGCTGAGCCAGAGGAGCCAAACAAACCAGAGGAAGAAGCCCCACCACCAAATGTCGCCCCCATATCTGCGCCTTTGCCATGCTGCATTAAAACAAGCACGATTACTGCAATAGCAGAGATTAGATTAAGCACCCAAATCAGTGTCTTTATGATTTCCATATTTTATTCTACTTGGCCGCGCCGTAGCAAACTTTTTTAAACTGGCTAGCATCGAGTGAGGCTCCACCAACCAATACACCATCAACGCCAGAAATAGCCATAATTCCCTGCGCGTTATCTGCCTTGACACTACCGCCGTAAAGGACGGCAATATTACTCGACTCCCCCACTATTTCCAAGAGTTTTAAGTGAATTTGCCGGTGCATGGCTTCAATTTGGGCATTATCTGCTGTCAAACCTGTCCCAATAGCCCAAACAGGCTCATAAGCCACCACAACTGTGGCACGTCCCACCAACACCGAGCGCAACGCCTCTAACTGCTCAAGAACAAACGCCTCGTGCATACCGGCTTGGCGGGCAGCAAGCGGCTCGCCCACACACACCACAGGCGTGATATCGACAAGGTAAGCCTGCTCAATTTGAGCACACCGCGAAACATCACTTTCACCCAGCCATTGCCGTCGCTCAGAATGCCCGACCAACACAAAGTCACACCCAACATCAGCCAACAAGGCTGCACTGACTTCGCCGGTGTAAGCGCCCTGTCCGGCATAACAGCTAACCACTTGGGCACCACACCGCAAAGCCTGCCCTGCCAGTGCAGCGGAAACCTGCCCGAGATAGACGGCGGGCACAGCCACACCAACGTGGGGTGCATTGACAGCGGGGTCAGCCAGCAGTTCGGACAGAAGTGCCGTGTTTTTGGCAGTACTGCCATGCATTTTCCAATTTCCGAGCACCAGCTTGGTCGGTGTAACAGCAAGAGCCATGCAAAAATTCCATCTACTATTGAGGTTAAAAACACACGTCAATGCAGGGTCGCAAAAAACGCACCCCACCAAAGCGCAGAAGATAACATGCCTACCCCAAACAAGGGGACAGAACCGCATACTGAAAAACATCAGCACCAAGACAATGGGGCACTTCCCTCACTCTCCATGAGGGAAATGCCCCAGTATCCACACCAATCACATCAAACACACACGGCAGCAGCTTAGCTCAAGACGGTTACGTCATCCCACGAAACAGTCGCTGGATTCACCCCGACCAAGGTCACAGAAACCGTATCGCCAAAGTGAACGATAAAGTCGCCCCCTGTATATTCGGTGCCGGTCACATACGAAGCAAGGTGCTCCTTGGACTGTAAGCCCAGCCCCGTATCAAATACCAGCTTGTCGCTCTCACCCTTGTGGAAGTCACCAACTTTCATGTGCGAGGCTTCGCGCACAACGAATCGGTCAGTACCTACGCCACCGCTTGCCACCAAGCCATTGCGAACAGCCACATCATCGTTACCTGCAGTAGCCACATAAGTCAGCTTGCTAAGAACGGGTAAAGCACCTCCGGCGGCAGGTGTCGTGCCTGTGCTCGGTGCCCACTCTTCGTAGTCACGCACATATAGCCCGTCAGCGTCATCGTCTGAATAATGGAACGTGGTGCGCCCATGATTCATTTCACGCACTTCGTTGACCTCACGCCCCGCGCTGGCGGCAGAAAAAGCCCCAACACCTGTCGCGCTGGTTGCGGTCGTGGTTGCAGTGACGGAGCCATGCTCATCCAGCTCACTCGCTTCGGTCACATGGTTTTCTCTGTCTACACCAAAGCGGAAAGTCTCCCGACCCGCCAATACAGTTGTACCCGTTGGCGCAAAGGGAACAGGGGCAGGAACGGGGGCAGCAACTGGCACTGTCGTCGTGGTAGGCGTTACACCGGTCGTCCCAGTGGTCACACCCATATCAATCACCGGCGCACCAACTGTTGTACCTGTCGTTACGCCGTGTTCGTTACCTTCATTACGCTCGTTACGTTCATTACGCTCGTTACGTTCATCCTCGTAGCGTGACATGATGCTCTCCTCGTGTGTTGTGGGGTGGTATGGCATCCACTGTATCGGTAAAAGCTGAAGACAACATTAACGCCAAGCTGGCTACCTAAAAATTTCACCCAGATTTTAAAGAAGTACACATGTCCCCTGCTTCCCCTCGTCTCGGCATGGTCTGTGCCCTCATTTCAGCCGCAGGATTTGGCAGCATGGCCATTTTTGCCAAACTGGCATATGCCGAGCACGTTTCCCCTGCCACACTCCTGTTCTTACGCTTTGCGATAGCGGCCCTCCTCCTCGCGCCCTTTGTGCTATGGCAACAACGCAAATGGCCGCGAGGGGCGGCCTTGTGGGCACTGATTTTGATGGGAGGTGGCTGCTATACCGCAAATTCTCAAACCTTTTTTCTGGCGTTAACCCTCGCGCCAGCCGGCACAGTCGCCTTGCTGCTCTACCTCTACCCTGCCTTGGTGTTGCTGCTCTCCGCCTTGGTGTTTAAAAAAGCCATCCAGCCCACACAGGCAGGTGCCGCCATCCTGACCCTTATCGGCATGGCCATCACCCTAGGACTAGACCTCTCAGGGCAAACGCTGGGTTTGGTGCTGGGCATCGCCTCCGCGCTGCTTTACGCCCTCTATATTTTGATTGGCGACTGCTACGCCCGTCAGCAAGACCCCCTCACAGGGGCGGTAGTAGTTTTTGTCAGCGCAGGGCTGTCTAACGGCGGGATTGCGGCGTGGCAAGGCATCGTCCTGCCGCACAGTGCCGCTGGCTGGGGGGCGGTGTTGGCGATTGCTGTATTAGGGACGGTATTGGCTGTCGCCTGCTTTTTGATCGGCATCCGCCATTTGGGGGGTGCAAATGCGTCTATGGTGTCCACCGTCGAGCCCATCATCACCTTGGTCTTAGCCGCCCTCTGGCTCGGCGAAGCCATCACCTTGTCACAAGGACTCGGCGGGCTCTGTATTTTGGCGGGTGTATTTTGGCTGGGCTACACACAGCACACCTCTCGCCCATTGCATACCGATCTGCACGACTAATTAACCTATTTACGAACGGCGAGACTCGGGTGAGCCTTCGTCCGCTAGGTCGTAAACAGGCGCTAAACAAAGCCCCTGCCATGACGGTGTCAGCAGGGGCTTTGGGGGTAGGGCTTTGCGGTGTTGTGAACAGCCACGCAATCAATGACTGATGTAATGGGTCAGCTGCTCAATGGTAAAGGCTTGCTCATCAATTGTGGCACGCACCACGTCACCAATCGACACCACACCCAGCACCGTAGTTCCCTCCATCACCGGCAAGTGGCGAATGCGCTTTTCTGTCATTAACGCCATGCACTCACTGACCGTCTGGGTCGGTGGCACATAGCAAACCTTGGTGGTCATGATGTCGCAAACTTGGGTCGTAACCGAAGCTTTACCTTCCAACACCAAACGGCGGGCGTAATCCCGTTCAGAAAACACCCCTTCCAGCACGCCGTTCTCCATCACCAAGACGGCACCGACATTTTTGACCGCCAGCACTTGCAAGGCCTCAAATACGGTTGCGGAAGGTGCAACACTGATGATGCTGGTGTCTGGCTTTTGTTGTAACAACTGGCGAGCGGTCAACATGGTAAATCCCCTTACTGAATGCAGTGGAAAGTAACGATGGATTGGCTTTGGCACACGACCAAACGCACATCGCATCGCCTCATTTATAGCCTACACCGCTGGCATTGCGCTAGCCCCCAGTAAAGAATCGAACCGCATCCAAGACAAAAGAGCGTGCCCACCTTAACGGCAAGCACGCTCTTTGGGGGTACGGCAAAGATAGACTTTACTGGGCGCGAATCATTGTCCCCACACCCGCTTCGGTCAAAATCTCCAGCAACAGCGCGTGCTTGACCCGACCATCAATAATGTGGACAGTTTTCACCCCATTTTTAGCTGCATCCAGTGCCGAGCTAATCTTGGGCAACATACCGCCATGAATCGTACCATCCGCAAACAGCGCATCCACCTGCACCGCCGTCAAACCGGTCAGCAGATTGCCATCTTTATCCAACACGCCTTCGGTGTTGGTCATCATGATGAGCTTTTCTGCTTTCAGCGTTTCTGCCAATTTGCCCGCCACCACGTCGGCGTTGATGTTATACGCCGAGCCATCTATCCCCACGCCCACCGGTGCAATCACAGGGATAAAATCACGGGTATCCATCAGCTCAATCAGCGAAGGGTCGATGCTCTCAATATCGCCCACTTGGCCAATATCAATCACATCCTCGCCATCGGCGGTTTTTAGGTAGAGCTTTTTGGCGCGGATAAAATTGCCATCCTTGCCGGTCAAGCCGACGGCTTTGCCGCCATGCTGGTTAATCAGGCTCACGATTTCTTTGTTAACCAAGCCCCCCAGCACCATCTCCACCACATCCATGGTTTCGCTGTCGGTGACGCGCATCCCCTGAATAAACTCGCCTTGCTTGCCGATTCTAGCAAGGAGCTGGTTGATTTGCGGACCACCGCCATGCACCACAACGGGGTTCAGCCCCACCAGCTTAAGCAACACCACATCCCGTGCAAAGCCGTCTTTGAGCACGGCATCGGTCATCGCATTGCCACCGTATTTAATCACGATGGTCTTACCGCTAAATTGGCGGATATAGGGCAACGCTTCAGAAAGAATCGCTGCTTTGTCTTGTGCCTCAATGGTCATGTTAAAGCGTCCTAAACAAGGAAAAAATAAGAGCGCGTGCCGCCTTGCGCAGCCAGCAGAGCCGCCATTTTAAGCCCAAGCAGCCCCATAAGGGGACACTGCCTCTTGATGCCCCCCCCTGCGCCACAGCGCAACTTGCTAAACATTAGTTTAACAAGTCACTTGCCCCCCATCGCACATTATCTTAAAGTCAGCCCACACTGCTGGCATGGAAACCCACCCACATGACCCTCCCCGCCCCCCCGCTCACCCGCTGGTCACGCCGCAAAGACGTGCGCCCTGGCGAGATTCTCGAAGCCGCGCTCAAGCTCTTCGTCGAAAAGGGCTTTCGCGCCACCAAAATGGAAGACATCGCCCGCGAAGCCGGTGTCACCAAAGGCACGCCTTATCTGTATTACCAAAACAAAGAAGAGATTTTTAAAGCCGTGGTGCGCGAAAACCTCGTCAGTCAAATCAACAAACTCGACCCCAGCCTAGCCGAAGGGGGTAATGCCGCCGATGCCCTGCGCCGCGTGATTTACGACTGGTGGCACCTTATTGGCAACACCTGCCTCTCTGGGCTTTCCAAGCTGATGATTGCCGAAGCCGCCAACTTCCCCGAGCTAGCCAGCTTTTACCACACAGAAGTCGTTGTGCGCTGCCGCACCTTAGTGCGCAATGTCATCGAGCCAGGGATTGCACGAGGTGAGTTTCGCCCCGTCAATCTGGAGCACGCGGTCGAAATCATCATTGCCCCACTGTTACTGGCCATGGTCTGGAAACACTCCTTCCATGCCTTTGATGCCGCCAAATTCGACATGCCCGCCCACCTAGACCACGTCCTCGACCTACTCCTGAATGGGCTGCAAGTTGCCCCCTCTGCCTAACCTCGCCAAAAGAGATGCCATCCGTGTTACCCGCCATTGTGATTGGGGTGCTTGCCGCCGCCACCCTTGCAGGCTGCAAACCTGCTGATGCCCCCCCAGAAGCCACCCGCCCTGTCCGGATCCTCGTGGTGCAGCCCAGCCACACCTTGCAAGGCGATGTGTTTAGCGGCGACATCCGCGCCCGCGTCGAAAGTCGCCTCGCCTTTCGGGTTGGCGGCAAAGTAGCCGCACGGCTGGTGGATGTTGGCGCACAGGTCAAAGCAGGGCAAGCCTTAGCACGGCTAGAGCCCACCGACTTGCAGCTCGAAGAAACCGCCCGCAAAGCAAAACTGGCAGCAGCACACTCTGACTTTGAACAGAATCGCACCGACGTAGAACGCTACCGCGCCCTGCTGGCACAAGGCTTTATCAGCCAAGCCGATTTTGACCGCCGCCTGAACACCCTCAACAGCGCGCGTGCCACCCTCGAAGCCGCCCAATCCACCGCCCAAGCCGGCAGCAACCAAACCGCCTACGCCACCCTGTCTGCCGACCGTGCCGGCGTAGTGACCCAAATCGACCTTGAGCCTGGGCAAGTCGTCGCCGTAGGGCAAGTCGTCGCCAAGGTAGCTGCGCATGGCGAACGAGAAGTGGTGATTAGCGTCGCCGAAACCCAGCGCGAAGCCTTCCAACGCGGCCAAGCATTTCAGATTCAATTGGCTGCTGGCGGCAAAGTCTATCAAGGCAAACTGCGTGAACTCGCCCCCGATGTCGATGCCGTCACCCACACCTACGCCGCCTATATCACCGTGGTGGATGCCGATGAAACGGTCAAACTGGGCATGACCGCCCGCGCCCAACCCCGCCTCAGCGCCCCGCCAGACCACGCTGCCCTGATGACCGTCCCGCTGACCGCCCTGCTCGACAGCGAAGGCAAATCTTACGTTTGGGTGCTGGATAGCAAAGCCCTGACCGTCAAACGCCAAGCGGTGACCGTGGCGCAGCTGGATAGCCAATACGCCACCCTGCGCAGCGGCCTCGTCGCGGGGCAAGAAATTGTCACCGCCGGCGTGCATTTGCTACGTGACGGCCAAGTGGTGCGCCGTCTGGGGCAAGACCCCGCCCAAACCTTGGGGACACGCGCACCATGAGCGGACTCAATCTTTCAGAATGGGCGATTCGCCACCGTGCCTTAGTCCGCTTTTTGATGGTGATTTTTCTGGTTTCAGGGGTGTGGGCCTATAGCCACCTCGGCCAAAAAGAAGACCCCGACTTCACCTTCAAAGCCATGTTGGTGCGCGTCGTCTGGCCAGGGGCGGATGCGCAAACCACCCAGCTCCAAGTCACCGACCGGCTAGAAAAAAAGCTGCTGGAGCATCCCGACCTCGACTACATCCGCAGCTACACCAAGCCCGGCGAAGCCGTCCTGCTGGTCAGCCTGCGTGAGTCCACCCCCGCCAAAGATGTTGCCAATGCGTGGTACCAAGTGCGCAAAAAAGTCGGCGACATCCGAGGACAGCTCCCCGCCGACATCAAAGGCCCGTTCTTTAACGACGAATTTGGCGACACCTTTGGCAACGTTTACGCCTTTACCGCCGATGGTTTCTCTTACGAAGAACTGCGCCGTTACGTTGAATACGCCAAGCGTGAAGCCCTGCGCCTGCCCGACGTGGCCAAGGTTGATTTAATCGGCGAGCAAGACGAAAAAATCTACCTCACCCTAGACAGCGCACGGCTGGCAGGGCTGTCGCTGGATGTGCAGCAAGTGTGGAAAGCCCTGCGCGAACACAACACTGTGGAACCCGCCGGCACATTTGAAACCCCCACCGACCGTCTGTTCGTCCGCCCCACCGGCGAACTCTCCAGCGTCGAGGCGGTTAAAAATGTCCTGATTTACGCCAATGGCCGCAGCTTTCGGGTCGGCGATGTGGCGCAAGTGACGCGCGGCTTTGTCTCGCCCCCCACCTTCAAAATGCGCTTTGACGGCAAAGAAGCCCTCGGACTGGCCATCAGCATGAAAAAAGGCGGGGACGTGATTCGCCTCGGTGAAGCCCTCTCCGGCTTAATGGCCCAGGTCAAAACCGAACTGCCGGTGGGCATTACCGTCTCCCCCGTCTCTGACCAGCCGCGCGTGGTGAAAAATTCCATCAACGAATTTATGCACTCGCTGATTGAAGCCGTGGTGATTGTGCTGGCAGTCAGCTTTATCAGCCTTGGGATGCGCACCGGCGTGGTGGTCGCCCTGTCGATTCCGCTGGTGCTGGCCATGACCTTTTTGGCCATGTACTTTGCCAATATCGACCTGCAACGTATCTCGCTGGGGTCGCTGATTATTGCCCTCGGCTTGCTGGTGGACGATGCCATCATCGCGGTCGAAATGATGGCGCTCAAGCTAGAACAAGGCTGGACACGCCTCCACGCTGCCACCTTTGCCTACACCCACACCGCCTTTCCCATGCTGACCGGCACGCTGATTACCGCCGCCACCTTTTTGCCGGTGGGCTTTGCCAAGTCCAATGCCGGTGAATACACCTTCTCGCTCTTTTCGGTGGTCGGGCTGGCTTTGGTGATTTCGTGGTTTGTCGCCGTACTCTTTACCCCGCTGATGGGCTATGCCCTGCTGCGAGAACACCCCGCCGCAGGCAGCGAAGGCCACGCCGATGTCTACCAAAAGCCGTTCTACCTGCGCTTCCGCCGCATGGTGGAGTGGAGTTTGGACCACCGCAAAACGGTGATTGCCGCCACCCTGCTGGCCTTTTTGCTGTCCATCGTCAGCTTTAAGCTGTTTGTGCAGCAGCAGTTTTTCCCTGCCTCTAGCCGTGTCGAACTGCTGGTGGATTTTTGGCTGCCGCAAAGTGCCAGCTACGAAGCCACCGAGCGCGAAGTCAAACGCATGGAAGCCGCTTTGGCGGGCGACAAGGGCGTGGTGTCGGTCACCAGCTATGTCGGCGGGGGCTCACCGCGTTTTTACCTGCCGCTCGACCAACAGCAGCAGCATCTGAACTACGCCCAGATGATGGTGATGACCCAAGACGAACACGTCCGCGAGACGGTGAAACAAAAAATCGCCACCCTGCTGGATAACGATTTCCCCATGGCGCGGGGTCGGGTGATTCGGCTAGAGAATGGCCCACCGGTGGGCTATCCGGTGCAGTTCCGCGTTTCTGGCGCAGACCCTGCGGTACTCCGCACTATCGCAGGCCAAGTCGAAACCTTGATGCGTGAGCATCCTGGCACGCGGGCGGTCAACCACGATTGGGGCGAGCAGGTCAAAGCCTTGCGCGTTCAGATTGACCAAGACAAAGCCCGCGCTTTGGGCTTATCCAGCCAAACCCTGTCACGGCAGCTGCAAACCCTGATTTCGGGGGCGGTGGTGACCGAATTCCGTGATAACGACCGCACCCTAGAAGTCGTGGCACGGCTAAATGGCGCGGAGCGCACGGCGGTTTCGCAGCTTGAAAACCTGATGGTGCAAACCAGCTCGGGACGCTTTGTGCCGGTGGCTCAAGTCGCTACCGTGACCTATGCCCCCGAAGAAAGCATTGTCTGGCGGCGCAACCGTCTGCCGACCATTACAGTGCGGGCCGATGCAGCAGAGGGCGTGCAGGCTTCAGATATTGCCCTCGCCCTGTGGCCCAAGCTCCAAGCCCTCGAAAAAACCTTGCCTGTGGGCTACCACATCGCACTGGGCGGGTCGCTAGAATCGAGCCAAAACGCCCAACAAGCCATTGGTGCCGTGCAACCACTGATGCTGGTGATTGTGCTGTGCTTGCTGATGTTCCAGCTGCAAAGCTTTCAGCGCACGCTGATTGTGCTGCTGACCGCCCCGCTGGGCTTGATTGGGGTCACGCTGACCCTGATTGCCTTCTCCGCGCCGTTTGGCTTTGTTGCCATGCTGGGGGTGATTGCCTTGGCGGGGATGATTATGCGGAACTCGGTGATTCTGGTGGCGCAAATCGAGGATGACATCGCCGAGGGCATCGAACGCTGGGAGGCGGTGATTGGCGCAACAGTGCGCCGTTTCCGCCCCATTATGCTGACCGCTGCCGCCGCAATTTTGGCCATGATACCCCTGACCCGCAGCACCTTTTGGGGGCCGATGGCCGTGGCAATTATGGGCGGTCTATTAGTGGCCACGGTGCTAACATTGCTGTTCTTGCCCGCGCTGTACGCCGCGTGGTTTAAGGTTAAACGCCCTGCTTGAGAGATCACTCCGTCATGCGATTTTGGAAACACACCGTACTTGCTGCCGCCCTCACAGGGCTTGCCCTCCCTGCCTTCGCGGTGGATTTGTTAGAAACGTGGCAAGCAGCACGCGCCTATGATTCGGCCTATGCCGCCGCCTTTGCTGCCGCCCAAGCAGGGCAAGAAAAAGCCCCCCAAGCCCGTGCCCCCTTGCTGCCGCAGCTGGCGTTGTCTGGCGATTACACCCGTGGCTTTCCCGAAAAGCCCCTGTTGCAACCACGCTTTCGCACCGGCAATGCAGGGGCACAGCTGACGCAGACGCTGTTTGATTGGAGCAAATTTGCCGCCCTCGAAAAAGGCAAACAAGCCGCACTGATTGCCACCGACCAACTGGCCGCCGCCGAACAAGATTTAATCCTGCGGGTGGCACAAGCCTACTTTGACGTACTGTTGGCCGAAGACAGCTTGGCGTTTACCCAAGCCGCCAAACAGGCTTTTGCCCAGCAACTGGCCTTGGCCAAAAAATCCTTTGAAGTCGGCAGCCTGACCATCACCGACACCTACGAAGCCCAAGCCAGCTACGATGCCGCCGTGGCCAGCGAGCTGGCAGCAGACAGCGATTTGGTGATTAAGCGCAACCGCTTGCAGCTCTTGGCGGGGGTCAACCCGACCACGCTGGCCACCCTCAAAGCCAAGCTGCCGCTGGCTACGCCCAGCCCCGCCGACCCCGAAAGCTGGGTCAGCCGCGCCGAAGCCGGTAGCTACGCCCTCGCCATCCGGCAAAAACAGTTGCTGATTGCCCAAAAAGAAGTGGAAGTCAGCCGCAGCGGGCATTTGCCTAGCGTCAACCTCGTGGCCGGCTACAACGACCGGATGACCACCCAAATGGGGCTGAACGACACGCGCGGCAGCTCGGTTGGGGTGCAAGTTACCGTGCCGATTTTCAGTGGGGGCTACACCTCGTCCCGCTTGCGTGAAGCCCATGCGCTGGTTGACCAAGCCCGCCATGACCTTGAAGAAGCCCGCCGACAGCTTGAGCTGGGCACACGCAGTGCTTTTTTGGGGGTGAGCAGCGGGGCGGCGCAAGTTACCGCCCGCGAACAAGTGTTGCAGTCCAGCCAAAGCCAGCTTGAGGCCACCCGTTTGGGGCGCGAAGTCGGGGTGCGCACCAGCGTGGATTTGCTCAACGCCGAACAAAAGTTCTACGAATCCAAACGTAATCTGGCTCAAGCGCGGTATCAGTATTTGCAAGCACGATTGCAATTGGCCGCCGCAGTCGGGCAACTGACCCCTGAAGTGCTGGCAGAGATTAACGCGCTGTTGACCGCCCGCCCTACCGTGCCGGTTTTGGCCTCCAATCAGCCCAAAACTGACAAACCCACCGTGGGACGGTCTGCCACCGCCAAGGCGAAATAGCCCATGACCCGCTGGTTCTCCTCCCCTGCCCTTCTGCTGCCGCTCACCCTCTGTGGGGTAGCACAGGTGCAGGCCGATACCCTGCTCCCCGCTGCTGAAGAGCGGCTGGATGTAATTGCCTTGCCGGGCTATATGGAACGGGGTCAGTCTGACCCCCGCTATGAATGGGTAACGCGATTTGAGCGTTCAACCGGCTGCCAAGTGGTAACTCGCACGGTAGATTCGCCCGATGCCATGCTACATGCCCAACGGCGCGGTAATGTCGATGTAATGGTTGTCTCCAGCGAAACAGGGCAGCGTTTTATCCAAGCAGGTATCGTGAGCCCCCTCAATGCCGCGTGGCTGCAAGCCCCACAAAAAAACCTACACCACTACTTCACCCACCATGAATCGGTAATGCGTGAAGGCACACGCTATGGTTTGCCGCTGCTCTGGGGCATCAACGCATTGCTCTACAACCAAAAAGTGTTCCCCACGCCGCCACCGAGCTGGTCCGTCCTGTTTGACATGCAAAATCTGCCGGATGGCAAAACTAACGCAGGGCGAATACAGGCTTACGATAGCCCGATTGCCATGGCCGATGCCGCACTCTATTTGATGAAAACCCAGCCCGCACTGGGTATTCAAAACCCCTTTGAGCTGAACGCACAGCAATACACGGAAGTCTTAATCTTGGTTTTGCGCCAGCGACGGCTACTCTCGCGCTATTGGCACGACCCTACTCGACAAATCAGTGACCTACGGAACAAAGGTACGGTGGCCACCAGCGGTCGGCTGGCCACAGGGCAGGCCTTACGCGCCGAGGGTCGGTCATTTGCTATCACCATCCCCAAAGAAGGAGCGACCGCGTGGCTAGACAGCATGATGGTACACAAGCGGGCTAAACACCTTGGCTGTGCCTATCGCTGGATGGCCTATGCCACCACCCCCCCTGTGCAAGCGGCCTTGTCCGAGTGGCGAGGGGGGAATCCCGTCGTCCCTACCGCCTGCCAAGCTAGCGCACCTGCAGGCACGGATTTTTGCAAACAAAACGGCTATACCCAATTGGAAAAACTTTATTTTTGGAAGCTGCCCCAGTTGCACTGTAAGACCCAATCCCGATGCGTGCCTTACAGCGTATGGATGCACGACTACATGGCGATTTTGCTGGGGATGGGTTAGCACCTATTGAAAGCCTTTTTAAACGCAGCGACTTGGTCGGACTGAAACCCTGCTGCTGGTGGCAACGGGGGCTTGGCTGTTATTCCCCTCCCGTGGCGGGGATGCCCCGTAGGGGTGGGGTGCTTGCCTTTGGGTTTAGTTTTTAGCTTTGGCCGCCTCGCCAGCGACCACCCCGTCCGGCTTTGCCGTCGCCCCCCCTTCGGCGGAGGGGAATAAAAGCAAAGACTGCAGAGATTGCGCTTTTTTGCGCATTTCGCCTTGGCAATCCCTGCGCCCTTGAGACTTTGAACAAGTTCTGAGCACCCACAAAAAACCCTCTGGTGTCTAGCCAGAGGGTTTTTTGTGGGGCACACACCGTGTGGCTTTAGCCAAACTTGCCGGTGATGTAGTCTTCCGTCGCCTTTTGCTTAGGCGCGGTAAAGATTTGATCGGTTTCGCTAAATTCGACCAAGTCGCCCAAATACATATACGCCGTGTAGTCCGACACCCGTGCCGCTTGCTGCATGTTATGCGTCACAATGGCAATGGTGTAGTTCTCTTTCAGCTCGTGTACCAGCTCTTCGATTTGCGCCGTAGAAATCGGGTCGAGCGCGGAGGTCGGCTCGTCCAACAGCAGCACTTCGGGCTTGTTGGCCACGGCACGCGCAATACACAGCCGCTGCTGTTGGCCACCAGACAGCGAGTTGCCCGACTGCTTGAGCTTGTTTTTGACCTCTTCCCACAGCGCGGCTTTTTTCAACGCCCACTCTACACGGTCATCCATTTCGCTCTTGGACACCCTTTCGTACAGCTTGATGCCGAAAGAGACGTTGTCGTAAATCGACATCGGGAACGGGGTGGGCTTTTGGAACACCATGCCGACCTTGGCTCGCAACAGGTTCACATCCACATCGTTGCCCAGAATATTGTGCCCTTCGAGCAAAATCTCCCCTTCGGCACGCAGGTTGGGATACAGCTCAAACATCCGGTTAAACGTCCGCAGCAGGGTCGATTTGCCGCAGCCAGAAGGGCCAATAAACGCGGTTACCTTGCCGGTGGGAATATCAAGATTGATATTTTTCAGTGCCAGAAAGCTGCCGTAGTAAAAATTCAGGTTTTTAACTTGTAGCTTGATAGAGTCAGTCATCGGGTCTTGACCTTAATGCGATTGATTTTGTTGGCTACCAAACCAACGCGCCAAGATGTTCAGGGTCAGCACGCTGAAGGTAATAAGGAGCGCACCTGCCCAAGCAAGGGTGTGCCAATCTTCGTAGGGGCTCATGGCAAACTGGAAAATCACGATGGGCAAATTGGCCATCGGGGCGTTCATGTCAGAGCTCCAGAATTGGTTGTTGAGCGCAGTAAACAACAGCGGGGCAGTTTCGCCAGAGATACGCGCAATCGCCAGCAAAATACCGGTCATCACACCCGCCTTAGAGGCCCGCAGTGTCACCAGCATAATCACCTTCCATTGCGGCGCACCCAAGGCGGCAGCGGCTTCACGCAGGCTATTTGGCACCAGCCGCAGCATGTTTTCGGTGGTGCGCACCACCACCGGAATCACCAACAGCGACAAGGCTAACGTCCCTGCCCAGCCCGAGAAGTGCCCGACCGACACCACATACACTTCGTAAACAAATAGCCCAATCACAATAGATGGGGCAGACAGCAGAATGTCGTTGATAAAGCGCGTCGTAGGGGCCAGCCAGCCTCGGTTGCCAAATTCGGCCAGATAGACCCCAGCCAAAATACCCACCGGCGTACCTATCAAGGTGCCAAAAACCGTCATCAGCACACTGCCGTAAATGGCATTGGCCAGCCCACCTTGGCTACCTGGGGGCGGTGTGCTTTGGGTAAACACCGATAGCGACAAGCCGCCCAGCCCGAGTTTAAGCAGCGTGTATAAAATCCACACCAGCCAAAACAGGCCAAACACCACGGTCAGCATCGACAAGACTTTGTTGACGGTATTGAGCAAGCGGCGGCGGCGATAAAGTAAGGAATTGGTCATGTTTAGCGTCCTTGCCGATTAGCTTTCTTTGCCTTCGTTGGCTTTTAGGCGCAGCAGCAGCAATTTGGAGCAGGCCAAGACAACAAAGGTAATAAAAAAGAGGATAAGCCCCAGCTCAATCAAGGAGGACAGGTAAAGCTCACCCTCGGCTTCGGCAAATTCATTGGCGAGGGAAGAGGCAATCGAGTTGGAGGGATTAAACAGCCCTGGCGAGAGCTGGTAGGCGTTACCAATTACAAAGGTCACGGCCATGGTCTCGCCCAACGCCCGCCCCAAGCCCAGCATAATGCCGCCGACCACACCGGTTTTGGTGTAGGGCAGCACCACGTTGCGCATGACTTCCCACGTCGTCGCACCGAGGCCATAGGCCGATTCTTTGAGCATGGGCGGCACGACTTCAAACACATCGCGCATCACCGAGGCGATAAACGGAATAATCATCACCCCCAGAATCAAGCCGGCGGTAAAGACACCAATCCCCATCGGCAAGCCCTGAAACAACAGCCCGACCAAAGGTAAGCCGCCGAGGTTATCCATCACCCACGGCTGCACGTATTCCGAAAATAGCGGGGCAAAGACAAACAAGCCCCACATCCCGTAGATGATGGAGGGAATGCCCGCCAGCAGCTCAATCGCCACACCCAAAGGACGGCGTAGCCATGCAGGACACAGCTCGGTGAGGAACATGGCAATGCCAAAGCTCACCGGTACGCCAATTGCCAAGGCAATGCTGGCGGTGACCAAGGTGCCAAAAATCGGCACCAACGCACCAAATTTTTGCGCTACAGGGTCCCAGTCGGCGGAGGTCAGAAAAGAGAAGCCAAAGTGGTTGATAGCCGGCATCGCGCCATCAACCAAAGACCCCAAAATGGCAACCAGTAGTGCCAACACCAAAAAGGCAAAGCCCCGCGTTACCAGTCTAAAGGCGGGGTCTAGGTTGGTGCGGGTCGGTTGAATGGGAGAGGAGGGGGAAGGATTCATCAACGATTCTCAGGGGGGTGCGCGCCTACGGCAGTCATCAAGCACGGCAATAGGGGCGGGAGGATGGCCGCTGCACAGACAGCGCAGCGGCCTAGCCCTCCGATTTTACTTCCAAACAGCCTTGCCGCTGCCATCTGCAATTTGTTTCCAGCTTTCGCGTACGACTTTTTTCACGCTGTCTGGCATGGGCACATAGTCCATCCCGTCGGCCATTTTGTCGCCATTGCTATACGCCCAGTCAAAGAACTTAAGCGTTTCGGTCGATTGCTCGGGCTTGTCGGCTTTTTTGTGCATCAAGATAAACGTGGCGCCGGTAATCGGCCAGCTGTCCTTGCCCGCTTGATTGGTCAGGATTTGGTAGAAGCCATCGGCGGCTTTCCAGTTGGCGTTGGCGGCAGCCGCTTTAAAGCTGTCATCGCTAGGCTGAACAAAGCTACCGGCTGCATTTTTAAGCGCGGTGTGGGCAATTTTGTTTTGCTTGGCGTAGGCGTATTCCACATAACCAATCGCACCCTTGATACGGGTCACATAGTTGGCCACACCTTCGTTCCCCTTGCCGCCCACCCCTGCTGGCCAGTTCACAGCCGAGTTTTCACCAACCTTGGTTTTCCATTCTTCCGACACGCGGGACAGGTAGTTGGTAAAGATAAAGGTGGTGCCCGAGCCATCCGAGCGGCGCACCACGGTAATGGCGGAATCGGGCAGGTTAACGCCAGGATTCAATGCGGTAATGGCAGGGTCATTCCATTTGGACACTTTGCCCAGGTAGATGTCGGCCAGCAGTGTGCCGGTCAGCTTGAGTTGACCCGCTGTAATCCCAGGCACGTTGACCACCGGCACCACCCCACCCATCACGGCAGGAAACTGCACCAAGCCTTCTTTGTTCAACTCTTCGCGGGTCAGGGGCTTGTCAGACGCACCGAAATCGACGGTTTTGGAAGTGATTTGCTTGATACCGCCACCCGAGCCAATCGACTGGTAGTTCATGCCGATATTGGTTTTAGTCTTGTAGGCTTCGGCCCATTTGGCGTAGAGCGGATAAGGGAAGGTCGCACCCGCGCCGGTGATGTCGGCAGCACACGCCACAGACGAAAACAAAGAGCCGGACAACGTCAGGACAGCAGCAAAGCGAAGCGTAGATTTCATGCGGTGCTCCCAGAGTGGAGGGGGGGAATGAACAGATTTGAGCTGCATCCTATCCCGATTAAATTGCAGTTATATTACAATAGCCCACCCCCTGCCGCTGAGAACCCATCCGATACCGGCTTGATGCGGCGCAAGGTTCAAGAAGCTACGGTAGCGCTCCACAAACTCAACAAGCAGTCACATCCTGCCTGTCACGCCCTACTTTACCAGCACCCCCTTGAATGGTTTGCCATAATTAGACCCAGTGCCTTATTTCTGAAAGCCACCTTATGCCAACCTACGCCATCGTTCTCCCTGCCGATAAAATTCGCCAATTTGTTGAAATCGCGACCACAGAATTTTCTAACACGGTCTACATCGACGGCATTTTTTTTGTTTGCGCCAAAAAACCAGCGTTTGCGGTCTGCAAAGAGCTACGCGAAAAGTTGGATGCGCCGCAGGTCATGGTGTTGGGGTTGTCACGCAATACGGCGGTACTCGGGGTGGACCACGAGAAGACCGCCGGTCTACAACGGCTGGTGGCCTTGGCCTAGGTTCGGCTAAACCGCCAACGCCGCACAAAACCCCGCCTCAATCGCTCGCTGGGCATCCAGTGCGGCGGCCTCGCTGGCACCGCCAATCACCTGCACCGTTTGCCCCTCTGCCTTCAAGGTCGCTGCAAGCGCATTGACCGACACTTGCCCCGCACACACCACCACCGTATCCACCGCCAAAACGTGGGTCTGACCCGCCACGGTCAGATGCAAACCGGCATCATCCATCCGCTGATAGGTCACCCCTGACAGCATGGCGACTCCGTAATTTTTAAGTGCGGCGCGGTGAATCCAGCCAGTGGTTTTGCCCAGCCCTTCGCCTAACTTGCCGGACTTGCGCTGCAACAGCGTGACTTGACGCGCGGGTTGGGCAGGCTGAGGTGCAACCAGCCCACCCCGTGCTGCTGGCTGAGTGGCGGTAATCCCCCATACTGCCAAAAAAGAAGGGGGGCTGGCGGGCGCGGTCAAATAGGCGGCGAGGTCAAAACCAATCCCCCCTGCGCCGATAATCGCCACCCGCTGCCCCACCTCAGCCTTGCCCTGCAACACAGCGAGGTAAGACACCACACGGGGATGGTCGCTGCCCGCAAAATCCAATGGGCGCGGGGCAATCCCCGTCGCCACCACGACTTCATCAAAGCCCTGCACCTCCGCCGCTGTGACCCGCGTATTCAGCCGCACCGTCACGCCGCTGCTTTCCAGCTGGCGGGCAAAGTAGCGTAGCGTTTCGGCAAACTCTTCTTTACTTGGGATGCGCTGGGCAAGGGCGAACTGCCCGCCAATCTGGGCTTCGGCCTCAAACAAGGTGACGGCATGGCCACGCTGCGCGGCGGTCACGGCAAAGCTCAACCCTGCGGGCCCTGCCCCCACCACGGCAAGCTTTTTCGGCTGGGGGGTCGGTGTAATAGCAAAACGGGGGTCGGCTTCGCGGCAGGCTTGGGGATTAACCAAACAGCCCGCCACTTTGCCCACAAAAATGGCATCCAAACAGCCTTGGTTGCAGGCGATGCAGGTGTTGATGTCGGCTTCGCGCTGCTGGGCAGCTTTGTTGACAAAGTCAGGGTCGGCCAGCAGTGGGCGTGCCATAGAGACCATGTCGGCACAGCCTGCGGCTAAGACGGCTTCGGCGGTGGCAGGGGTGTTGATGCGGTTGGTGGTAATCAGCGGAATGCGGAGCTTGCCCATCAGCCGCTGGGTGACCCATGCAAAGCTGGCGCGGGGCACGCAGGTGGCAATGGTGGGAATACGGGCTTCGTGCCAGCCGATGCCGGTGTTAATCAGCGTGGCACCGGCGGCTTCTACCGCCAAGGCCAGCTGCAAAACCTCGTCAAACGTGCTGCCGTCCTCGACCAAATCCAGCATCGACAAGCGAAAAATCACAATAAACTGCTCGCCCACGGCCTCACGCACGGCCTTTACCACCGCCACCGGAAAGCGTATCCGGTTGATGTAATCGCCGCCCCAGTCGTCAGTCCGCTGGTTGGTGCGCTGGGCAATAAACTGATTTAGGAGGTAGCCTTCTGACCCCATGATTTCCACACCATCGTAGCCTGCCTGTTGGGCAAGGCGGGCACAGCGAACAAAGTCAGCCAGCGTCTGAGCAATGCCCGCTTCGGTCAGTGCAGCGGGGGTAAAACGGTTAATCGGGGCTTGCAGCGGGGAGGCACTGACGATGTCGGGGTGGTAGCCATAACGCCCTGTATGCAGGATTTGCAGGGCAATTTTGCCGCCTGCCGCATGCACGGCCTCGGTGACCACACGATGCTGTGCCACGCCGTCGGCATCGGCCAACACCGCACTGTGCGGCAGCATTCGCCCTGCAGCATTGGGGGCGACACCGCCGGTCACCATCAGCCCCACCCCACCCCGCGCCCGTGCTGCATAAAACGCCGCCATCTGGGCAAAGCCATCGGGGGCTTCTTCTAGCCCTGTGTGCATCGAGCCCATGATGATGCGATTTTTAAGGGTGGTAAAGCCGAGGTCGATCGGGGCAAAAAGATGAGGGTAAGTCGGCATCGTCAGGGTGTCCTAGCGGTTGAAAGAAAGGGGGCAAAATGGGAGCGCGTCAGCACAGACGACCCCGCCATAGGCGACAGTCTGCCCCATCCGCGCTACGATAGCAGGCTTTGGTGGATGGCATACCCTGCCCATCCACTTCTTCTTTTTAACTGTGAGCTACCCTCGCCATGCTTCCTTCTGAACCTTCTACTTCCGCCGCCGGCATTGGTTTTGACGAACCCCTCGACATGCTGCTTTCTTGCCACCAAAAGGTGCTGCGCTTTTGTGGTCAGCTCGACAAGCTGCCGCACTATGTGGCCGAGCACGGGGTCAATCCTGCCGTGGTCAACACCTGCCAAGGCATTTTGCGGTATTTCGATGTGGCAGGACCGCTGCACCACGCGGACGAGGAGCGGGACTTGTTTCCCGTACTGGCCGAGCGTGCCCCAGACTGCAAACCGCTACTGACTGAAATTTCGATTGAGCACATCACCCTAGAGGGGATGTGGCATCGGCTGCGTGAACAGCTCCAAGCCCTTGCCGACGGTAACGTTGCCGCGCTGGATACGTTGCTATCCGAGGCGTTTACGGCGCGTTACCGTGACCATATCTACCACGAAGAAACCACACTGATTCCGCTGGGACGGCTACACCTGACAGCAGCAGAATTGGCCGCGCTAGGCGAAAGCATGACCACCCGCCGCACGGACTAAGCCCACGCACCCTCATTTTTTTACATCACCTGTTGAAAGCACCATGACTTCTGTTTTAACTGAACTTTTTTTAATGTTGTTGGTGATTTTGATTGCCGCAGAAATTTTCACCAATGCGTTAGAGCACCTTGGGCAAAAGCTCGGGATTTCGGAAGGCGTAACCGGCTCGCTGTTTGCTGCGGTCGGCACGGCACTGCCTGAAACACTCGTCCCCATTTTGGCCATTATGGGCGGCACCGCCAGCGCGGCGGTCAATGAGGAAATTGGCGTAGGGGCGATTTTGGGTGCGCCGTTGATGCTGGGCACACTTTCCACCTGTTTAATGGGCTTGTCCGTACTCAAAAGCCGTGGACTGTCTGGGCATATCCGCCCCGAAAACAGTGGCTTTGTGCGGGATTTAAACTTCTTTATTGCGGCGTTTGTGCTGGCAGCAGCGGCGATGTTTATGCCGCAAACGTTAGGCGGCTTTAATCTACGGGCAGTCATCAGCATCATGCTGGTACTGCTGTATTTTTTCTACATTATGCTGACGCTCAAAGCCTCTAAAGCCCTTGTAGCAGAGGGACATGGCACTGAAGCGGAAGATGTGATGTTTTTAAGCCGCGTTGGCATCCCGACCAATTCGCTGACGATTGCGCTGCAATTGGGATTGGGACTAGGGCTGCTGGTCTTTGGTGCGAAGGGCTTTATTCATGGCGTGTCGGAAGGATCGGCACTGCTGGGTATGACCCCGTTGCTGCTGTCCTTGTTGATTATCCCGATTGCCACCGAGCTGCCCGAAAAAGTGAACAGCATTCTATGGATTCGCAAAGGCAAAGACACTTTAGCCTTTGGCAATATCACCGGTGCAATGGTGTTCCAAGGTACGTTATTGCCGGCCATCGGGATTGCCTTGACCCCGTGGATGCCCCGCACCGAGGTGTTTGTGGGGCTGGTGCTGACACTGGTTGCTGCGCTTTGGCTGCGTTGGTGCGCTAGCTTAAACAAGGGCGTGCGGGTCTGGCACTTGATGTTGAACGGCGCGTTGTATGCCACCTATTTGGCGATTGTGCTGTCCACACGCTAAGCCCCGCCCCGTAGCGTTCTCAATCAAAACGCCCCTTGTCTGAGCACTCAGACAAGGGGCGTTTTGATTTAATCCAGTGCAAAGCCAGCCTGTAAGCCGGGTTTTGTGCCTGTGTTGCCACAGGTGACAGTCATTCCTCTAGGCCTGCAATTACTTGCAGGCTCAAGCAACCTACCCGGAGACAACGCGAGCCGCGCCAATGTCTCCCTATTTGGTCTTGCTCCAGATGGGGTTTAGCCTGCCGTCTGTGTTGCCACCGACGCGGTGCGCTCTTACCGCAGCAAGTCACCTTGCTGGCTCCTTGCGGAGTCCACCTTTTCACCCTTGCCTGTGCGGGGTCGAAACCCTGCCATCGGCGGTTCTGCTCTCTGTTCCACTTTCCGTCGCCTTGCAACGCCCGGTCGTTAACCGGCATCTTGCTCTGCGGAGCCCGGACTTTCCTCCCCCCACCGAAGTGGGCAGCGACTGTCCGGCTGACTTTGCGGGGTGCAGTATAGCACGCTCCTCTGTGGGGTCAGGCCAAAGGTGGCGTGACCTTTGCGCCGACCCACACCACCCGCGTCCCCGCAAGGCGGTCATGCAAAAATTGGCGTTCGGGGTCCCACGCTGCCCAGACAAACGGCACAAGCAGCAAGCTTGCCGCCATCCAGCCCGAGGTGTGCATATCGCCCCCCGACACCTGCTGCCACACAAAATAAGCCAGCACGGGCACGCCGAGCAGCAGTACCAAAGCAATGCCATAACGTATGGCTGCTTTTTGATGGCTCAGCCCCTGCCCCTCAGTGGTGACCAGTTGAAGCTTCCACGTTTTCATCGCCAAGGTTTGCCCGCCGCGACACCACGAAAAGCCGAAATACCCCCCAAGCACCAGTACCAAATAAACGCGGTAAAGCACATCGAGCCAAGCGGGATGGCCTAGTCCGTTAAAAATGGGCTGAAACACCGCCCCTGCCACCAGCAGCACCCCGCCCAATAGCAGGAGTTCGTAGCAAATACTGCCCACACGGCGGGGCACAGAGGCAAGAGGAAGCGTCATAAGGGGGGCATTCGGTCGGTAAAGAAAGGGGGGATTATAATCGACGTGGCAACATCAGTTGTCATCCCCCTAGCAGTATGCCAAGTCAACGCCCAGCCCCGCTCGCTTGACGCGCCCCAGCCCTAACGACGGGTCAGCCAAGGCGAAGTTCGGAAAAAAACGCCGTTGGACTCGAATCCATGCGCAGTTTTTTACGAATGTCAACGCAGGATCACCCGAGTCTCGCAGATCGTAAACAGGTTCTTAGGGTGACGAAGGTGCAGACCGCACTGCCGCCGTATGCAAGGGCGGCGCGTACTGCCACTGCCGCCAAGAGGCCAATACCATATTGGGATACTCCGCCCGCCCTAAGCTGCCATTGTAGCGACCCAAGGCACGGAATAGGTTGCCCTGCTCACGGTCAAGGTAGTGCCGCAGAATGGTGCAGCCGTAGCGCAGGTTGGTCGTCAGGTCGAACAGATTGTGTTCTCCCGTGCCGATTTGCCGCACCCAAAATGGCATCACCTGCATCAAGCCCCGTGCACCGACGGGCGAAACCGCATATTTGTTAAAGCCGCTTTCCACCTGTATCAGCCCCAGCACCAGTTGCGGGTCTAAGCCCGCACGGGTGGCTTCGTAGTGGATGGCAACCAGCAGCCGTTCGCGCACAAAGGTATCGGGAATGCGCCGAGCCAGCCGCTGCGACATCTCGGCCAGCCAAGCTTGGGCTTCGGTAGGGCGGTCAAATACCAAGCGCGGGGTATTGGGGTCGGCCAATGAGCGGCGCATCGACGAGGCGACATTGGCCGCCAAGTCCTCTTCGCGCTGCATCCCCGCCCACACCGGCGGAGCCAGCAAACTCAGCAGTAAAACAGCTGCGCCTGCCCACCCCGCCAGACCTCGGTGTTGATGTCCCGTCGGCATGGCCTTAGGCCACACCCAACTTGGCACGCACAAAGTCGGCAATCTCGGCGACGGGCACAGCGGTGGCTTCGGTGTCGCGGCGGGCTTGGTATTCCACCTGCTCATTTTTCAGGCCACGGTCACCAATCACCACGCGGTGCGGAATGCCCAATAGCTCACCATCGGCTAGCAGCACGCCTGGACGCTCGTCACGGTCGTCCAGCAGCACATCCACCCCAGCGGCCTTGAGCGTGGCGTACAGGGTATCTGCTGCCGCTTTAACTGCCTCGCTGCGGCCATAGCCCATCGGCACGATGCTGACCGTAAACGGTGCCATCGCATCGCTAAACAAAATGCCTCGGTCATCAAAACCCTGTTCAATCGCCGCGCCAACAATCCGCGACACGCCAATGCCGTAGCAGCCCATTTCCATGGTTTGCAACTTGCCTTCACGGTCTAGGTATTGGGCACGCATGGCCTCGGCGTACTTGGTGCGGAGTTGGAAGACATGGCCGACTTCAATGCCACGGCACAGTGCCAACACACCTTGCCCGTCGGGGCTCGGGTCGCCTTCCACCACGTTACGCAGGTCAGCGACTTCAGGTTCAGGGCAATCACGCCCCCAGTTCATGCCAGTCAAATGGGCATCGGTTTGGTTGGCTCCGCAAATCATATCGGCCATCGCTGCCACGGTACGGTCAGCCACGATGCGCCCCGCAAAGCCCACGGGTCCGAGGCTGCCAGGCTTCGCGCCAAAGGCTGCTTCGATGGCGGCTGGGCTGGCAAATACCAGCGGTGAGGCAATGCCGTCGAGCTTCTCGGCTTTGACTTCGTTGAGTTCATGGTCGCCGCGCACCAGCAGCAAGACCGGTTGCCCCTCGCTGCCTTCCACCACAACGGCCTTGATGGTGTGTGCCGCTGCCACGCTCAGGCACTGGCAAAGCTCATCAATGGTTTTGACGCGGGGCGTGGCCACCGTGGTCAGCGGTGCTTGTGCCGCAGGGCGGGGCGTGGTGGGGGCGAGGGCTTCGGCCAGCTCGACGTTGGCGGCATAGTCGGAGGTCGGGCAGTAGGCAATTACGTCTTCACCACTCTCGGCCAAGACTTGGAATTCGTGGCTGCCTGTGCCGCCAATCGAGCCGGTATCGGCTGCCACAGGGCGGAAAGTCAGCCCCAAGCGGGTAAAGATGCGGCAGTAAGCATCAAACATGGTTTGATAGGTGACTTTGAGGCTGTCGAAGTCGGTATGGAAGGAGTAGGCATCTTTCATGATGAACTCCCGCGCCCGCATCACACCAAAACGAGGGCGGACTTCATCCCGAAACTTGGTTTGCACTTGGTAGAAATTCAGCGGGAGCTGTTTATAGCTCCGCACTTCTTTACGGGCGATGTCGGTAATCACTTCTTCGTGCGTTGGTCCAATGCAAAATTCGCGGTCGTGGCGGTCTTTCACCCGTAGCAGCTCTTTGCCGTAAAACGCCCAGCGGCCAGACTCTTCCCACAATTCAGCCGGCTGCACGGCGGGCATCAGCAATTCCAACGCCCCTGCACGGTCCATTTCATCCCGCACAATCGCTTCTACTTTTTTCAGGATGCGCAGGCCGAGCGGCATCCAGCTATACAGGCCGCTGGCGACACGGCGAATCAAGCCCGCCCGAAGCATTAAGCGGTGGCTAGGGAGTTCCGCTTCAGCGGGGGCTTCTTTGAGGGTGGAGATAAAGAATTGCGAGGCGCGCATGGCATGTCCTAGGGAATCGTCAGCAAATGGGCAACATTGTAGCGGCTGGCTGGCAAGGGGGGAACGCTGGGTGCTTGCAGGCTACTGTTTGAGAACCTGTTCAAAGTCTGCGAGCTTCGGGTGATCTTGCGTTGAAATTTGCAAAAATAGGCGTGTAGATTCAAGCCCATCGGCGTTTTTTTGCGAATTTCGCCTTGACTGACCCTTCGTTCGCTAGGTTTTGAGCACGTTCTGAGGCCGCCCAAGCTGCATTTATGCAATGTCCGCTAAGCTTTTATCTATCCTGCACTGGCGCGGGGCTGCGGTGGCGAGGCGTACCCGTTAAGTCGCCAATTTGGCAAAAGCCGCCCGCGTTTCGTCGCCCAAGGCGTTGATTAGTCGCGACAGTTCACGGCTGGCGTGCTCCATGCGACCCAGTGCTGTGGCCATATTTTGGTGCAAGCCCTCTTGGCAAAAGCCAATCGCCAATTTGGCTTCTTTGTGAACGGTAGCATGAGGTGGCTCAAGCTTGGTGTACTGTGGATTATGCCCAAAGGCGTGTTTGCCGCGCCCTGACTCGTACCAGTGGCCTAATCGGCATTGGTGGTGGTCGGACAGGGCGTTTGGCTGCTGAGCGTCTAGCCCCATGCACTGCCGATAGACCGACAGCTTGAGCACCAAATGGTCGACGCTAGCAACCTCCAAAAAACAGCCATCGGCGATGGTGCGGATGGAGCTTGCCATGCGTTCGCTGAGGTGTAGCAAGTGGTGGATGTCGTTGGCAGCCTGCTTTCCCTCGGTGAGGTATCTTTCGGCAGAGAGGGCGGTGTCATCCACAATTTTGCGCGTGCTCGTTGTTTCTTGCTGAATCGCGCCCACCAGCAGGCTGATTTCATGGGTGGCTTGGGTGGTGCGCTCTGCCAACTTACGCACCTCGTCGGCGACCACGGCAAAGCCGCGTCCGTGTTCGCCTGCGCGGGCAGCTTCGATGGCGGCGTTCAGGGCGAGCAGGTTGGTTTGGTCGGCAATCTCTTTGATAAGCTGCACAAAGCGGCCGATGTGGTCGGTATGCTCGGTCAGCCGCCCCATGCTGTCTGCGGTGCGCCCTTGTTGCGCCACCACGGTGCCAAGGTGGCGCAACAAAACTTCCACCCCCTGCCCACTGCTGGCCAAAGCGCCAACAGCTTCTTCGGTATGAGCTGACTCACTGTGCAGAGCATCTGAGAACCCCGCCATAGACTGCTGTACGTCGACTAGGCTTTGAGCGAACAAGTTAAACGGGGCAATAAACGCTGTATCTTGGGCGTGGTGGTGACGGGTTTGCTCTAATTGGGTGCGGAGTTGCTCGCGTTCGGCGGTGAGGGTAGCGGCCCGCTGAGTCAGGTAGGCATTTTCTGTTTGCAGTCGTAGGGTTTCGGCGTGGGGGTCGGAGCGGGAGAAGAAAGAAAACATGGCGCAATCCTTTAGGAGAGGGGCAGAACGCAATACAAAAACAGCAGTAGTATTTGCATAATATATTGCATTTATTGCAGCTTGTTGCTTTTGCTAGATTGATTTATTTAGCGTCTTAAACGCTTCTAGTAAGCCTGTTTTAAGCAAAGTTAACGCCAGCTTGGACAGCAGTCATAGACCGCGCCGTACCCTTCCCTCGCCATGGTAGTTGGCGGCATACCATAAAGTGACTACCATTCGATTTTTGGATACTGGGCTTAATTCTTATGTCATCCGCTGAATCTGGTCATAAACCTGCGCTGCCCGCGCTCACCCTTGCTGCGCTGGGTATTGTCTATGGCGATATTGGCACCAGCCCGCTTTACACGCTGAAAGAATGCTTTGGGGCACATACCCACCTTGCGCCTACAGTGGCCAACGTCAGCGGTATTTTGTCCCTTATTTTTTGGTCGATTATTTTTGTCGTGACGCTGAAATACATCTCTTTTGTGCTCAAAGCCGACAACAAGGGCGAAGGCGGTATTTTGACCTTGGCCGCGCTAGCGGGGCGCAAGCTAGAAGGGGGCTCGGGCAAGGCGGTCTTGGTTTTAGGACTGCTGGGGGCGGGTCTGTTTTTTGGCGAGGTGGTGATTACCCCTGCTATTTCGGTACTGTCTGCGGTTGAAGGGCTGGGAATCGTCGCGCCAGAGCTTTCGCCCTATGTGCTGCCCTTGGCGCTGGGCGTGCTAATTGCCTTATTTGTGATTCAGCGCAGCGGCACCGCCAAGGTCGGGGCTTTCTTTGGGCCGATTATGGGGCTGTGGTTTGTTGTGCTGGGCGCGATGGGGCTTGACGGCATTATTCGCCAACCGGCCGTGCTACAAGCCATGAATCCCCTGCATGGCTGGCACTTTTTACAGGCACACGGCTGGGGCAGCTTTATCGCGCTAGGCTCGGTGGTACTGGCCTTGACCGGCGCAGAAGCCCTGTATGCCGACATGGGGCACTTTGGGCGTAAGCCGATTCGCTGGGCGTGGTTTTGCCTTGTCTTGCCTGCCTTGCTGCTCAATTACTTTGGGCAAGGGGCGAACTTGCTTGACCACCCCGAAGCGATTGAAAACCCCTTCTTTCTGCTTGCACCGGACTGGGCCACCTTTCCCTTGGTGATTTTGGCGACAATGGCAACGGTGATTGCCTCGCAAGCCGTGATTTCTGGTGTCTTTTCCCTGACGCGCCAAGCCATCCAGCAAGGCTTGTTGTCCCGCCTCAGCATCTCCCACACCTCTGACCACGAAATTGGCCAAATCTATATTCCCGTCGTCAATTGGCTATTGCTTGGCTCGGTGATTGTGGTGGTTTTGGTCTTTCAAAGTTCGAGTGCGTTGGCCGCTGCCTACGGCATCGCCGTGACCGGCACGATGATTATGACTTCCATCTTGGCCTGTACCGTGGCGCATCGGCTGTGGGGCTGGAAGCTGGGCATCGTGCTGGCATGGCTGACCCTCCTCTTGATTGTCGATGTGCCCTTCTTTGCCGCCAACGTGCTGAAGATTTTGTCTGGTGGATGGTTGCCACTGGTGATTGGCTGCATCATGTTTATCGTGATGAGCACTTGGCGCACAGGGCGTACCCTGCTGTTCCAACGCCTACAAGAGCAAGCCCTGCCGCTGGACTCATTTATCGAAAACCTCGAAACCTATCCACCCACGCGGGTGCAAGGGACGGCAGTGTTTTTGAATAGCGCGACGCTGGGCGTGCCCCATGCCCTGCTGCACAACCTCAAGCACAACAAAGTGCTGCACGAGCGGATTGTGCTGCTGACCGTGCAAAGTGTGGATGAGCCCTACGTTAAGGCTCAAGACCGCGTCACCATTACCCGCTTGTCCAATAGCTTTTGGCAGATTGTGGCGCGGTATGGCTTTAAAGAAACGCCCAACGTGCCGGAGATTCTTGACCTGTGCGGCGAAAAAAACTTGGTGTTTGAATCTATGGACACCTCGTTCTTCCTCTCCCGCGAGACCCTGATTTCCACCGACCGCCCTGGCATGTCTCGGTGGCGTGAAAAGCTGTTTGTGTTGCAGTCCAAAAACGCGCTTAACGCCACCGATTTCTTCCAAATCCCCGCCAACCGCGTGGTGGAAATGGGCACGCAGGTCGAAATCTAGCCACCCTCACCGCGCCACACCGGCAGCCCGCACAGGGCTTCGGCTTGAGGCCAATCAAAACACGCGCCAGGGTCGGTTTTCCGTCCTGGCGCGATGTGTTCGTGCCCTGCCATTTCTTGTAGCTCGGGGTAGCGTGTTTTCAGCGCGGCCACCAGCTCGCCCAGCGTGGCATATTGCGCTGCGGTAAAGGGCAGCGTATCGCAGCCCTCTAGTTCTATTCCCAACGACACCTCATTGCAGCGTTCCCGCCCGCGCCAGCACGACACCCCCGCGTGCCATGCCCGTGCCTCGGTGGCGACAAACTGCACCAGCTCGCCGGTGCGGCGGATAAAGAAATGCGCCGATACCCGCAAATGGGCAATCTCGGCGTAATAGGGATGCTCGGCGGGGTTGAGCGTGTTGGTGAAGAGCTGCGCCACACCTTCGCCGCCAAATTCGTTGGGCGGCAGGCTGATATTGTGAATAACCACCAAGCTGGGCGGCTCGGTGCGAACATCGGCGTTGGGGGAATGCCAAGATTGGTTGGCGGTATCGGCCCAGCCATCGGGGGAAATGTGCATGGTGGTGGCTTTGTTGGTGGATGGGTGTGGGTGGGGTCAGTGACTCAAAGAACCGTGTTTGGGGCGGGGTGTGCGCCGCGTAAACCGGCCATCTGGCGGGTGTCGCCCATCATAAAGGCATGGTTGTCGTCGGCACTGGCGCGAAGGGCATCCCACAGCGCGGCAACCCGTGCAATCGGTCGGCGTTCAGTTGGGGCAATCATCCACAGACTGCGGACTAAATCAATTTCGCCCTCCAGCACGGGAACAAGGTCTGGGCTTTGGTGGGCCAAAAAACAGGGCAATACGGCCAAACCCAAGCCGCGCCGCGCCGCCATATATTGCGCCACCACGCTGGTGCTGCGGACATTTACCGTCGCCCCAGGGGCAATTTGCTCAAGGTAGCGCAGCTCGGCACTAAACACCAAATCGTTGATGTAGCCGATAAAACGGTGCTGGGTTAGGTCACGCAGGCTGGTTAGCGGCGGATGCTGTGCAAGGTAGTCGGGCGTGGCATAGAGCTTGAGCCGGTAATCGGTCAGCTTGGTCAGCAGGTAGTTGCCGGTTTGGGGACGCTCCACCGAGATAGCAAGGTCGGCCTCGTGTTTGGCGAGGTTAACGAAGCGCGGCACGGGCAGCAAATCCACGCTAATCAGCGGATGCAGGTCACAAAAATCCGCCAGCCACGGCGCAAGGACAAACGTGCCAAAGCCCTCTGTCGCCCCAAGCCGCACCTGCCCAAACAGACGCTGGTCGTGCCCTGCCAGCTGCTCGGTGGCGAGGTGCAGGGTGTTTTCGATACTTTCGGCGTACTCCAACAGCCGGTAGCCGTGCGGGGTGAGGACGCAGCCTTGGTTGTTGCGTTCTAGAAGCTGGGTGCCGAGGGTGGCTTCAAATCGGCGCAAGCGGCGTGAGAGGGTGGAATGGTCTATGTCCAAGCGGCGGGCGGCTTCGACCAGCCGCGTGCTGCGGGCGACTTCTAAAAACAGCCTTAAATCATCCCAGTTCATTTGTTTTTCTTTAAAAATCAACGGGCTGTTCCTTTGTGTGGGAGTTGCTTGTCAGCGGGGCAGAAGTGGCAAGGCAAACGAGGGGCGGTGGGCAAGGTGTCTATTTCTGCCTAGGCATTTTTGCATGGCCAATGTGATTTTATGGCTATTGTGCAAACAATTATGCCTAGATAGAGTTTGTGCCACCCTACCTTATTTGGAAGCCCACCATGTCCCATTCTGCCGTTCCTGCCATCCCCCTCTACCTTGGCGGCCTGCCTGTTCAATCCCGCAGCACCGAATGGCACGATGTGCGTAATCCCGCCACGCAAGAAGTCGTGGCACGCGTGCCTTTTGCGACACCAGAGGAAGTGAACCTCGTGGTTGCCAACGCCAAGACGGCTTTTGAAAGCTGGCGCAACACTTCGTTGGGGCAGCGGATGCGGATTATGCTCAAGCTGCAACAGCTTATCCGTGACAACGTGGGCAAGCTGGCCGAGCTGATTACCCGTGAGCACGGCAAAACCCTGCCCGATGCCGAAGGCGAAGTGATGCGCGGCCTAGAAGTGGTGGAGCACGCGTGCGCCATTACCTCCTTGCAACTGGGCGAAATCGCCGAAAACGCGGCCAGCGGCGTGGATGTTTACACCCTAATTCAACCGATGGGCGTGGGCGTGGGTATTACCGCGTTTAACTTCCCGGTGATGTTGCCGTGCTTTATGTTCCCGATGGCCATCGCTTGCGGCAATACCTTCGTGCTCAAGCCTTCCGAGCAAGACCCTTCCGCGACCATGTTCTTGGTGGAGCTGGCACACGAAGCCGGTTTGCCACCTGGCGTGCTAAACGTGGTGCATGGCGGCGCAGACGTGGTCAACCAACTGTGCGACCACCCCGATGTGCAAGCTGTGTCGTTTATTGGCTCGACCCATGTGGGCACACATATCTACCGCCGTGCCGGTGAAGCCGGTAAGCGTGTTCAAGCCATGATGGGTGCGAAAAACCATTGCGTGGTGATGCCGGATGCACACAAAGACCAAGCTATCAACAACCTGATTGGCTCGGCGTTTGGGGCTGCAGGGCAACGCTGCATGGCCAACTCGGTGGCGATTTTGGTGGGTGAAGCGCGGTCTTGGTTGCCAGAGATTGTGGAACGGAGCCGCACCATGCGCGTGAATGCCGGCACTGACCGCACCGCAGATTTGGGGCCTTTGGTGTCGCCTGCCGCCAAGCTGCGGGTAGAGGGCTTGATTGCCTCTGGGGTGGCACAAGGGGCGAATCTGTTGCTGGATGGGCGTGGCATTACGGTGGAAGGCTATCCTAACGGTAACTTTGTCGGCGCAACCGTGTTTAGCGGGGTGACCACCGACATGGATATTTACCACCAAGAGATTTTTGGTCCGGTGCTGTGCTTGGTCGAAGCCGAAACCTTGGACGAAGCCATCGCCTTTATTAACGCCAACCCCAATGGCAATGGCACGTCCATCTTTACCAGTTCTGGCTGGTCTGCCCGCAAATACGAGAACGAAATCAAAGTCGGCCAAGTCGGCATTAACGTGGCGATTCCTGTGCCTGTGGCCTACTTTAGCTTTACCGGCTCGCGGGCTTCTAAGCTGGGTGATTTGGGGCCTAACGGCAAGCAAGCCGTGTCCTTCTGGACACAAACCAAGACCGTGACTGCGCGTTGGTTTGAGCCGGATAGCGACGCAGGGCGGGTCAATACGACCATTTCGATGAAATAGTCCCCGCGCCTCGCCGCAAGCAATACCCGAAAAAGCCCAGCCCTGTGACAGGGGCTGGGCTTTTTGGTGGCTCTTAGAAGCTGTTTACGATCTCGCGAACGACGGGTCAGCCAAGGCGAAATTCGGAAAAAAAGCGCAGTTGACACGCGGTCAATGCGCATGTTTTTTACGAATTTCAACGCAGGATCACCCGAGTCTCGCAGATCGTAAACAGCTTCTTAGAACACGTTTAGCAGGCTTCGTCTGGCAAGCTCAAACCCAGCTCATTCATCACTTCCCGTGCGGTGCGGAAAGCCTCGCCTGCTGCCGGTGCGCCGGCATACACCGCACAGTGCAGCAGCACTTCGCGCAGCTCAACCAAGCTTGCGCCGTTGTTGAGTGCCCCGCGAATATGCCCTTTCAGCTCCGTGCTACGCCCCATCGCGGCCAGCATGGCAACAGTCACCAAGCTGCGGGTTTTGAGGTCGATGCCCTCCCGCTGCCATGTCGCGCCCCAAGCGTGCTCGGTTAAATACTGTTGCAAGGGGCGGGAAAAGCCATCCACCCCTGCAAAGGCTTTATCGACAAAAGCTTGCCCCATGACTGGGTGCGGGTTGCCAGCCCACGTTCAAAGAACGTGTTTAAAGCCTGCGAGGCTCGGGTGAGCCTGCGTTGAAATGCCCCGAAAAATACTCATTGACCTCGTGTCAACTCCGTTTTTTCGGTTCATTTCGCCTTGGCTGACCCTTCACTCGCTAGCCTTTCAACACGTTCTAAGTCTGACTGGCTCATGTTTAGACTTCCGTTTGGGGATTAAACCGTTCGCTGCGTTGGCTCAGACGGTTCAAGGCGGACAAATAAGCCTTGGCACTGGCTACGATAATATCGGTATCCGCACCCTGACCATTGGCAATGCGCCCATCGCGTGCCAAACGCACGGTGACTTCGCCTTGCGATTCCGTGCCCTTGGTGATGGCATTGACCGAGTACAGCTCCAGCTCGGTGCCGCTATTGACCACCGACTCAATTGCCTTAAATGCCGCATCGACAGGGCCAGAGCCGCCGGATTCTGCACGCTTTTCCGCGCCATGCTCGGCAAAGACAATCGCGGCCAAAGGCGGCTCGCCGGTTTCGGTCGAAACTTTCAGCGAGATCAATTTGTAGCTATCGGCTTCGTGGCTGGCGGCATCGTCAGACAACAAGGCGTGCAAGTCTTCGTCGAAAATTTCACGTTTACGGTCGGCCAAATCCTTAAAGCGGGCAAATGCCGTGTTCAAGGCTTCTTCGCTGGCCAACTGAATACCCAACTCTTGCAACTTGGTTCTAAACGCATTGCGCCCCGAGAGCTTGCCGAGGGTCAGCCGGTTGGCACTCCAGCCCACCGATTCCGCGCTCATGATTTCGTAGGTTTCGCGGTGCTTCAACACGCCATCTTGGTGGATGCCGGATTCGTGCGAGAAGGCATTTGCCCCGACAATCGCCTTGTTAGGCTGCACAGGGTAGCCGGTGATGGTCGAAACCAATTTGGAGGTCGGCACGATTTGGCTGGCTTCTACGCCGGTGTCCAAGCCGAACAAGTCGCGGCGAGTGCGCAAGGCCATGACGACTTCTTCCAGCGAGGCATTGCCTGCCCGTTCGCCCAAGCCATTGATGGTGCATTCGATTTGACGTGCACCGCCCTGTACGGCGGCCAAGGAATTGGCGACGGCCATGCCGAGGTCGTTATGGCAGTGGGTGGACCACACCACTTTATCGCTATTTTTGACGCGGGCAATCAGGGTGGCGAATTGGTCGCGCCACGCCGAGGGAATGCCGTAGCCCACGGTGTCGGGGACGTTGATGGTGGTGGCACCGGCTTCGATGACGGCTTCGAAGATGCGCACCAAAAAATCGGTTTCAGAGCGCACGGCATCTTCGGCGGAGAATTCGACATCGTCGGTGTATTCCCGCGCCAATTTAACGGCCGCAACGGCGGCAGCCACCACTTCGTCTGGGGTCATGCGCAGCTTTTTTTCCATGTGGATGGGGCTGGTGGCAATAAAGGTATGAATCCGACCTTTGGCCGCAGGGCGAATAGCTTCACCAGCGGTGCGCACATCGCGTTCGTTGGCGCGGGCCAAGGAGCAGACGGTGGAGGTTTTGATGACTTCTGAAATCGCACGAATCGCATCGGCATCGCCAGGGCTGGCGGCGGCAAACCCTGCTTCAATCACGTCCACGCCGAGTTTTTCTAACTGGCGGGCAATGCGGATTTTTTCTTCTTTGGTCATGGCTGCGCCGGGGCTTTGTTCGCCATCGCGCAAGGTGGTATCAAAAATGATGACGCGGTTAGGGGATGTCATGATGGGGTGTGCTCCGGTAGGTGGCAAAGGGCTGCCAACGAGATAGTGGTTAAAGTCGAATGGGGTGTGGGTGTGCGCCGCTAAGGTGGCGAGTTTGTGGAGCTGTGCCAGTGGCAGGCTGCCGCGTTCGCGCCATTTGTAGATGGCGGCCCGCGAAATAGGCTCGTCAGGAAAGGCACGAGACAGCGCGTCTGCCAGTTGGGCAGGGCCGCCGAAGTCGGCAATGAGTCGGTCGATGTCAAGCATCATGGTGGGGCTTTAGTAAAGTGGCTGATTCGTAGAATACAAAACTATCGGACAACACGTCAAATAAAAATCTATTTCTGGGGATGTTTTTTTAGATGGTAGATGGTTTTTGTGTGTTTTATTAGACATTATGTCTAATATTGGGCGATTCACCCTGCCGCTAGACAGCAAAAACCCCGCCGAAGCGGGGTTGGGGGATGAGGCGAGGATTAGGGGGCTGGTGGGGCCGCAGGCGCAGGCTTGAGCTTGCGATGGATGGCCAGTGCATAGCCAGACAGGCTATAGCAGACAAAGAAGCCAAACAGCACCATAGGCGGCTCGGCCACAAACAGCAGCAGCACCAGCACAATGCCAAACAAGCTAAAGAAGGGGACTTTGCGCCGAATATGCAGCTCTTTAAAGCTCCAGAATCGGGTATTCACCACCATCGAAACACCGGCAAAGGCGGTAAAGCCAAGGGTAATCCAGTCTAGGTTGGGTGTGGCAGTGTAGTCGTAGGCATGAATAATCCAGACCAGACCCGCCACCAAAGCCGCTGCCGCAGGGCTAGGCAGCCCCGTAAACCAGCGTTTATCGGCAACGCCTATCATGGTGTTAAACCGCGCCAGCCGCAGGGCAGCACAGGCGCAGTAAATAAACGCCACCATCCAGCCCAGTTTGCCAAGGCCGCGCAACATCCATTCGTAGGCAATCAGGGCAGGGGCAACACCAAAGCTGACCATGTCGGATAGGCTGTCAAATTCCGCGCCAAAGGCACTTTGGCTGTGAGTCATCCGCGCAACACGACCATCTAGGCTGTCTAACACCATGGCGATAAACACCGCGACAGCGGCGACTTCGAAATGGGTGTTCATGGCCTGCACAATGGCGTAAAAGCCCGAAAACAAGGCGGCAAGGGTAAAGAGGTTAGGCAGCAGATAGATGCTCTGCCGTCTAAGGGAGGGTTTGGTGGTGGGGTCGATAGGTAGCATGGATGGGCGGCGCGGTTAGCGAGCCAGTTCGGCCAAAATGGTTTCAGTTGCAGAGACCTTATCGCCAATGCTGACCTTTACGGTGGCATCGGGCGGCAAATACACATCTACCCGTGAGCCAAAGCGGATAAAGCCATAACGCTGGCCACGCGCCAAGGTGTCGCCGGGCTGGGTGTAGCACAAAATACGACGTGCCACTAAGCCGGCAATCTGAATAAAGGTGATTTCGGTGCCGCTGGCCATTTTGACCGAGACAGCATTGCGTTCGTTTTCAACCGAGGCTTTGGCCAAGTCGGCATTCACAAAGCTACCGGCAAAGTAGTTAACCTGCGTGACCACGCCATCGACAGGGCAACGGTTGGAGTGGACGTTAAACACGTTCATAAACACACTGACCTTGATGGCATCACGCTTGAGTTGGGGGTCTTGGCAGCGTTCCACCGTCACAATGCGCCCATCGGCAGGGCTGAGCACCGCGTTGGCTTGTTGGGGAATGGTGCGGGCGGGGTCGCGGAAAAATTGCACCACAAAGACGGTGATAATCCACAAGGGCAGAGCGCCGAGCCAGCCAAAAATCAGCGAAGCAATCACCGAGACACATACAGCGCACAAAATAAATGGCCAGCCTTCGCGAGCCAAAATTGGATGGGGATAGTGCTTGGACACGCCACGCTCACTTCGTCTGTTCAAGAATGGGACGATTCTACCGGATTTGCTGGGGGACGGGCGGGGGATGCGGGGGAGCAAAATAAAAACCCCCGCACAGAGGCGAGGGTTTTTGGCGTGACTAAAGGCAAGAATTAGTTCTTGGCTTGGTCAACCAGCTTGTTCTTGGCAATCCAAGGCATCATGGCGCGGAGTTGTGCGCCAACGATTTCGATAGGATGCTCAGCATTCAAGCGACGACGGGCGGTCATGCTTGGGTAGTTGGTCTTGCCTTCCAAGATAAACATCTTGGCGTATTCGCCGGACTGAATGCGATACAGGGCTTTCTTCATCGCTTCTTTGGTGGCCGAGGTCACAACTTCAGGGCCGGTCACGTACTCGCCATACTCTGCGTTGTTCGAGATGGAGTAGTTCATGTTGGCGATGCCGCCTTCGTACATCAGGTCAACAATCAGCTTCAGCTCGTGCAGGCATTCGAAGTAAGCCATTTCTGGGGCGTAGCCGGCTTCGGTCAGGGTTTCGAAGCCTGCCTTCACCAGCTCAACCGCACCGCCGCACAACACAGCTTGTTCGCCGAACAGGTCGGTTTCGGTCTCTTCGCGGAAGTTGGTTTCAATCACGCCGCCTTTGGTGCCGCCGTTGGCTGCTGCGTAGGACAGTGCCACGTCACGCGCTTTGCCGGATTGGTCTTGGTAGACCGCAATCAAGGTCGGCACGCCGCCGCCCTTGACGTACTCGGAACGCACGGTGTGGCCTGGGCCTTTAGGGGCGACCATAATCACGTCCACGTTTGTTGGGGGCACGATTTGGTTGTAGTGAATGTTAAAGCCGTGGGCGAAAGCCAGTGCTGCGCCAGCCTTCAGGTTAGGCGCGATGTCTGCGCGGTAAACGTCAGGTTGAGATTCGTCAGGCAGCAAAATCATAACGACGTCCGCACCCTTAACGGCTTCGGCAACTTCTTTCACTTGGTGGCCAGCGGCTTCTGCCTTGCTCCACGATGCGCCGTTCTTACGCAGGCCGATGGTGACGTTTACGCCAGACTCTTTCAGGTTTTGCGCGTGGGCATGGCCTTGTGAACCATAGCCAACGATAGTGACTTGCTTGCCTTTGATGATGGAGAGGTCAGCGTCTTTGTCGTAAAAAACTTTCATGGAAAATCCTTAAGCAATGGGGGGTGTGGGGGATAACACTGCGCCCCACCTCTGTACCGGCCGGCACGAGGGTGGGGCGCAGTAGGCTGCATTAAATTTTGAGGATACGTTCGCCGCGTCCAATGCCAGAAGCACCGGTACGCACGGTTTCTAAAATCACTGTGCGGTCGAGTGCCTCGATAAAGGCATTGAGTTTGTCGTTGGTGCCCGTCAATTCTACGGTGTAGGTTTTTTCGGTGACATCAATAATCCGACCTCGGAAAATTTCTGCCATCCGCTTCATTTCTTCACGGTCTTTACCGGTTGCACGCACTTTGATGAGCATCATTTCTCGCTCAATGTGCTCGGACTCGTTGAGGTCGATAACCTTAACGACTTCAATCAGCTTGTTGAGCTGTTTAGTGATTTGCTCGACCACATCATCCGAGCCATGCGTGACGATGGTCATGCGGGACAGCGTGGGGTCTTCGGTCGTTGAAACCGTGAGCGAGTCGATGTTGTAGCCGCGTGCGGAAAACAGCCCCACCACGCGAGACAATGCACCGGCCTCGTTTTCGATCAAAATAGAAAGAATATGTCGCATCGGGAAGGCTCTTTTTAGCTCAGGTTGCCATAGTCGCGGTTAGCTGCGGGATGGGGAACAGATTCGTACTCGCTCATATGCGGGGGCAAATCCATCTCGTTCAAACCCTTGCCGTTACCGACCATCGGGAAGACGTTGACCGTTTGGTCCGTGATGAAGTCGAGGAAAACCAAGCGTTCTTTGAGCTTTTGGCTAAAGGCTTCACGCAGTACCGGCTCAACATCAGCGGGCTTGTCGATACGGAAGCCGACATGGCCATAGGCCTCGGCGAGCTTCACAAAGTCAGGCAGCGCGTCCATATACGATTCGGAATAGCGATTGCCATAGAAGAACTCTTGCCACTGGCGAACCATGCCCAGATAGCGGTTGTTCAGGTTCACAATCTTGACTGGCACATGGTATTGCTTGCAGGTGGACAGCTCTTGGATGTTCATCTGAATCGACGCTTCACCGGTCACGCAGGCGACGGTGGCGTTGGGGTTAGCCAACTGCGCACCCATGGCGGCAGGCAAGCCAAAGCCCATCGTACCCAGACCACCAGAGTTCAGCCACTGTTTAGGGCGGTCAAACTTGTAGTATTGCGCCGCAAACATTTGGTGTTGACCCACGTCGGATGAGACAAAAGCCTCGCCGTTGGTGACTTCGTAGAGCTTTTGCACCACGAATTGAGGCTTAATGATTTCAGAGCCTTGGTCAAACCACAGCGAATTGGGCTTGCGCCACAGGGCAATTTGTTTCCACCATGCTGCCAAACCATCGGGGTCTGGGCGGACTTGGCCAGCGTGGATTTGCGCCAGCATTTCAACCAACACGTCTTTGACGTTGCCGACAATAGGAATATCCACTTTCACCCGCTTGGCAATCGAGCTAGGGTCGATGTCAATGTGGATGATTTTTTTGGCTTGACCCAAGAAATGCGAAGGCACGCTGATTACGCGATCATCAAACCGTGCGCCAATCGCCACCAGTACGTCGCAATACTGCATCGCCATATTGGCTTCGTAGGTGCCGTGCATCCCCAACATACCGAGGAAACGGTCGCCGCTGCCTGGATACGCGCCCAAGCCCATCAGGGTGTTGGTGCAAGGCAGATTCAGCGCATCGACCAGCTCGCGCACTTCGTTGCACGCATCGCCCAGCACCGCGCCACCGCCGACATAGACGAATGGACGCTTGGCTTCTGCCAGCAAGTTGACGGCTTTTTTAATCTGCCCTGGATGTCCCTTGGTGGCGGGGATGTAGGAGCGGATGCTGACCGACTCAGGATAGTGGAACTCGGCCAAAGCCTGCGTCACGTCCTTGGGAATATCCACCACGACAGGGCCTGGACGGCCTGTGCTGGCGATATGGAATGCTTTTTTAATGGTCGAAGCTAGTTCATTTACGTCTTTGACCAAAAAATTGTGTTTCACGCAAGGCCGAGTAATACCGACCATATCGACTTCTTGGAACGCATCCAGCCCAATGGCTGGCGTACCAACTTGCCCCGACAGCACCACCATCGGAATCGAATCCATGTGTGCTGTGGCAATGCCGGTCACAGCATTGGTGGCGCCAGGTCCTGACGTGACCAATGCCACGCCAACCTTTTTGCTGGAACGAGAGTACCCGTCTGCCGCATGGACAGCGGCTTGCTCGTGCCGAACCAAAACATGCTTGAAGCTATCTTGCTTGAAGATAGCATCATAAATTTCTAACACCGCGCCGCCGGGGTAGCCGAATACGAATTCGACTCCTTCTTCCTGCAAGCAGCGCACAACGATTTCCGCGCCCGATATTTGCATTATTGCCTCTTGATGATTCTTGCCAATTTTTGCAACGAGGGGGGATTATAGGACGGCTGGCGCATCCGCGCTATCCTTGGCAAGCCGGAATTGTTTGTATAGTCAAGGTTTTTTTAGGGGCTTTCGTCGGGCGGTATCGGGCAGAGGGGCATTTTGTTACCATCGCCGCTTCACCTCTTGACTGCCCTTTTTTGCGCCTTATGGCTTCTTGCACCGCGCTCTCTACTTTCCTCGCTGAAGTCGAACGACGGGCTTACAAACAAGCCCGCTATGCCGTTCAAGACCGCGATGCCGCACTCGACATTGTGCAAGATGCCATGTTTAAGCTGGCTGACCGCTATCCCCACGCCCCCGCCGCTGAGCTGCCGTTGCTCTTTCAGCGTATTCTACAAAACACTATTCGCGACTACTACCGCCGCAGTAAAGTCCGTAATACGTGGCTTTCGCTGTTTTCGGTTTTTCTACCTCGTCAGCAGGATGAGAGCGAAGGGCTGGCCTTTGTCGCCGATCTAGAAGGTATTGCCCCTGAGTCAGAATCACCTGACGGTTGGTTGGCGCGTAAGCATGTGGTCATAGAATTGGAATCCGCCATTGAAAAACTCCCCGCACGTCAACGCGAAGCCTTCCTGTTGCGTTATTGGGAGGGCTTGGATGTAGCGGAAACTGCGCTGGCCATGCAGTGCTCTCAAGGCAGCGTCAAAACCCACTGCTCCCGTGCAACGCATAGTTTGGCGGTATGGCTGACCCAGCGCGGGGTGTCACTGTAAACAAGTCCACAGACTGCGTATTTTGGCGCGATGTGCCCAATGTTATTGCTCTCAAATCTAACCTCATGACAAATCCCCCTTCTCATTTTGCCCAACAGTGCGCGGCGGCACTGCACGAAGCCGCGGCCGCCTTGCCACCAACTATCACCGAGCAGCTTGCCTTGTCACGCCAACAGGCCTTGGCGCGAGCGGCTTGTGCGTCCCAACGCCGTGGGATGGCGGCGTGGACGGCGTGGCTTTCTCCGCATTGGGTCGCTGTTGCGGGGAGCGTGGCCTTAGGTGTGGTGGCCGCTTGGCTGTGGCTGCACGACCCCTTGCCCGCCGATGCCGCGATGGACATCGCCTTGCTGACCGGTGATTTACCGGTTGAGGTCTATTTGACCCCTCACTTCTCCACCAAGCTCTAGGCAAGATGACGATGCGTATGCCTGCACGGTCTGTACGTTGGTTGCTGGTTTGCCTGTTGGTGGGGGGGATGAGCAGCCCTGCATGGGCACTGACCCTGCTCCCACCGACGTGGCAGCAACTAACCCCCGCCCAGCAAGAAGTCCTCGCGCCTTTGGCCGCCGATTGGGCGCAATTTCCTGCCCAAAAAAAGCGGCGGCTCGTAAATGTGGCCGACCACTACCCAAGCATGACACCTGCTGAGCAAGCGCGGGTGCGTGAACGGCTACCCAACTGGGTCGAGCTCGCCCCAGCGCAGCGTGAAGAAGCCCGCAAAAATATGAAAAAGCTACTCGACTTGCCGCCCGATACCCGCCGCCAAGCGGAAGAACGCCTCCGCGCCCAGCTACCACCCGTTCTGCCGCCCTCGGTCACCAGTACTGCGCCGTAACCCCCCCACAACAGAAACCCCCAGCTCCCGTCTTTAGAGTCCCTCTCCGCCCCCACAAAGCAACCTTGACAGGTTTTGGGGGGGAGAAAAGAGAGCGCAGTTGTGGTGCATCTTTATTTTAGGGCAGCAACAGCGGGCTTATTCGACCGTGACGCTCTTGGCCAAGTTGCGGGGCTTATCCACATCCGTGCCTTTGCGGATGGCGGTGTGATAGGCCAGTAACTGCAGCGGGATGGTATAGAGCAGCGGATTCAGGTCGCCCAGCCCTATAGGGAGAGTGATGACGTGCTGCCCAGCCGTCGGGATCAGCGGGGCATCGGTTAGCACAAACAGCTCGCCATTTCGCGCCAAAATTTCCTGCATATTCGAGTGCAGCTTATCGAACAAGCGGTCTGCGGGGGCACACACAATAATAGGCATGTCGGCATCAACCAAGGCCAGTGGCCCGTGTTTGAGCTCCCCCGCCGGATAGCCTTCCGCGTGGATATAGGAGATTTCTTTGAGCTTCAGTGCACCCTCTAGGGCAATCGGATACAGCGTGCCTCGCCCTAAGAACAGGGCATGGCGGCGCGTTTCGAGCATCTGTGCCCAAGCCTCAAGCTGGGGCTCCAGCGCGATAAAGTCGGCAATCGCCACCGGCAGGTGCTTCAACCCCGCCACGGCGGTGGCTTCACGTTCTGCACTGACCTTGCCTTTGACCTTACCCAAAGCCACCGCCAGCAGATACAAGGCAGCCAATTGGGTGGTAAATGCTTTGGTCGAAGCCACACCGATTTCAGGCCCCGCGTGGGTCAAAAAGCGCAAATGCGACAGGCGCATCAAGGAGCTTTCGGGGACGTTGCAAATGGTCAGGGTATGGTGATGTCCCTGCCCCATGGCGTGCTTGAGGGCAGCGAGGGTGTCTGCTGTTTCGCCAGATTGGGAGATGGTTAACACCAAGGCATCGGGATTGGCGACGGTTTCGCGATAACGGTATTCGCTGGCCACTTCGACGCTTACCGGCACGCCCGCCAAGGCTTCAATCCAGTATTTCGCCACCAAACCGGCGTGGTAGCTGGTGCCACAGGCGATGATATTAACGGCGTTAATTTGCGCAAAAATAGTCTTGGCCTCTGCGCCAAACAAGGCAGGCTCAATGCTCCCCCCCACACCGACAAGGGTGTCAGCGAGGGCGCGGGGCTGCTCGTGGATTTCTTTCTGCATATAGTGGCGATAGGCTCCCAGCTCGGCCATTTCGGCAGATTGCTCGGAGATATGGACGCGGGGCTGGACTCGCTGTCCTGCACGGTTAAACACGGCCACGTCGGACAAGGTCAGCTGCGCAACTTCCCCTTCATCCAGATAAATCACTTTTTGCGTCACCGGCAGCAGCGCGGCAACGTCAGAGGCGAAGAAGTTTTCTTCAATCCCCAAGCCCAGCAGCAGGGGGCTGCCGTGGCGGGCACAGACCAGCACATCAGGGTTATCTGCGGCCATCACGCCGATGGCGTACGCCCCTTCTAGCTCGGTCAGGGCGGCTTGCGTGGCGGCCAGCAGGTTGTGGGTATGCACATAATGGGAATGAATCAGATGAACCATCACTTCGGTGTCGGTATCGGACTCAAACACATAGCCTTCGGCCTTGAGTCGGTCACGCAAGACGGCATGGTTTTCGATAATACCGTTATGCACCAAGGAGATAAGCTCGCGGGAGAAGTGAGGGTGGGCATTGCGCTCACTCGGCCCCCCATGAGTAGCCCAACGGGTATGGCCAATGCCGGTCAGCCCGCGTAAATCGGTTTTTTGGCACGCCATCGTCAGATCAGCAACCCGCTCGGTTGAACGTTGACGCGTCAGCACGCCCTGCTGCACGACGGCAACACCAACGGAGTCGTAGCCCCGATATTCCAGCCGCCGCAGTCCTTCCAACAAAATAGGCACAACATTACGTTGCGCGATTGCCCCGACCACTCCACACATGATTCGTTCTTTTCTGGCGTATCCGCCCATCGGTTTGAGAAGCTGCAAATTCTACAGTGACCACACCTGATATGGCCTAAGCAGTAGATTTCTTTGTAGGTCGCTGCCACGCAGCAAGGCTAATTTGTTTGGCACGAGACAGGGTAAGCTGCCCCGCAGGTGCAGTTTTGCTAATCACCGAGCCCGCACCAATCGTAGCACCGGCTTCTACCGTGACGGGGGCAACCAACATGGTGCCCGAACCAATAAAAGCGCCGGTTTCTAAGGTGGTGCGGGATTTATTCACGCCATCGTAGTTGCAAGTAATGGTGCCGGCACCGACGTTGACCTGTGCACCAATATCCGCATCACCGACATAGCTCAGGTGGTTGACCTTGCTGCCTTCACCCAGTGTGCTGTTTTTGATTTCGACAAAATTACCAATATGAGTGTGTGCCGCCAACTGTGCTCCAGGACGCAAACGGGCAAACGGCCCAATTTTTGCCCCCTCACCCACCTGTGCCCCTTCTAAATGGGAAAATGGCGCAATCTGCGTGCCAGCTGCGACGCTGACATTTTTCAGGACACAGTACGCACCGATTTGCACCCCATTCCCTAGGCTAACCGTGCCTTCAAAGATGCAGCCAACGTCTAGGATCACGTCTCGACCGCACGCCAGTTTGCCCCGAATATCAATTCGTTCAGGGTCTGCCAAGGTCACGCCAGCGAGGAGCAATTGTTCGGCCTGAATCCGCTGAAAAACACGCTCTAGCGCGGCCAGTTGGCGTTTGTCGTTTACGCCGACGGCCTGCCAAGAAGCAGGCACAGGCAGCCCATGCACCGGCACGGCTTCGGCTACGGCAAGTGCGATAAGGTCGGTCAGATAGTATTCGCCTTGGGCATTTTGATTGGTGAGTGCACCCAGCCAGCCCGCGAGCTTGGCGGTGGGCAAGACCAAAATACCGGTATTGATTTCAGTCAGGGCTTTCTCGGCGGCATTCGCATCTTTTTCTTCGACGATGCGACACACTTGCCCTGCGGCATCCCGCACCACACGGCCATAGCCGGTGGGTTGCGCCAACTGGTCGGTCAAGAGGGCGACACTGTCGGCGGGCGTTGCCAAGAGGGTTTGCAAGGTATCTGCGGTAATCAGCGGCACATCGCCATACAACACCAAGGTACGCCCTGAAGCGGGCAATACTGGCAAAGCCATTTTGAGGGCGTGCCCTGTGCCCAGCTGCTCGGTTTGCTCAACCCATGCCAAATCCGCCGCTTGGGCAAAATGGGCGCGTACTTTTGCCCCACCATGCCCATAGACCACAGACAAAACCATCGGGGAGAGTGTACGTGCGGTGGCAATCACGCGTGCCAGCATCGGCTGTCCCGCCAAGGGGTGCAGCACTTTTGGCAAGTCGGAATACATCCGTTTTCCCTGCCCTGCAGCCAAGATAACGACAGAAAGTTTGCTCATTAAAACCCCTTTAAACAGGACGAGTATGTATTAAGCCCCACATCAAGGTGGGGTAGAAAAAACAAAAGGCTGCCATCGTAAAATGGCAGCCTTTGTCATACCGTTCGTCGTAAAGCGACGAAACCGTATTAGTGTCGCGCCCGCTTGCGCAGGTATTCGAGTGCGTGCAGCTGGGCAATAGCAACCTTGAGTGCAGCACGGGCAGTCGCTACTTCTTGGTCGTCATTTGCCTTATTCAGGGTGGTTTCTGCTTCGCGCTTTGCTTCTTGTGCGCGTTGCTCGTCCAAATCCTCGCCGCGAACCGCCGTATCGGCGAGCACGGTAATCAGGCTGGGCTGCACTTCCATCATGCCGCCCGACACCACTACCAGTACTTCCTCGGCCTGACCCGGTACGCGGATGCGTAGCGAGCCGGGCTTGATACGGGTCAGTAGCGGCGCATGACGCGGATAGACACCGATCTCGCCCATTTCGGCGGGTGCAACGAGAAACTCGGCTTCGCCAGAATAGATTTGCTCTTCGGCACTTACCACATCAACATGCATCGTACTAGCCATGATCAAGCCCTTTCTTTACACGGATTTGGCTTTTTCGACAGCTTCTTCGATGCCGCCGACCATGTAGAACGCCTGCTCTGGCAGCGCATCGTATTCGCCGCTGATAATGCCCTTAAAGCCAGCAATCGTGTCCTTGAGCGTGACGTACTTACCAGGCGAACCGGTAAACACCTCAGCAACAGAGAACGGCTGTGACAGGAAGCGCTGAATCTTACGTGCACGCGCCACGGTGAGCTTGTCGTCTTCAGACAACTCATCCATACCCAGAATCGCGATAATGTCGCGCAATTCTTTGTATTTTTGCAGTGTCATTTGCACGCCACGCGCCACGTTGTAGTGCTCTTCACCCACAACGAAGGGGTCAAGTTGACGTGAGGTGGAATCCAGCGGATCAACCGCAGGATAAATCCCCAACGAAGCAATATCACGCGACAACACAACCGTTGCATCCAAGTGAGCAAAGGTGGTGGCTGGCGAAGGATCGGTCAAGTCATCGGCTGGCACATAAACTGCTTGAATGGAGGTAATCGAACCACCCTTGGTCGAAGTAATCCGCTCTTGCAGACGACCCATTTCTTCGGCCAATGTAGGTTGATAGCCCACAGCAGAAGGCATACGACCCAGCAATGCAGAAACTTCGGTACCAGCGAGTGTGTAACGGTAGATGTTGTCCACAAAGAACAACACGTCGCGACCTTCATCACGGAACGATTCTGCAATCGTCAAACCAGTCAACGCCACGCGCAAACGGTTACCCGGAGGTTCGTTCATCTGACCGTAAACCATGGCAACCTTGGAATCACTCAGTTTTTCCAAGTTCACCACGCCAGAATCGGCCATTTCGTGATAGAAGTCGTTACCCTCACGAGTACGCTCACCCACACCAGCAAACACCGACAGACCCGAGTGAGCCTTGGCGATGTTGTTGATGAGTTCCATCATATTCACAGTCTTGCCCACACCCGCGCCACCAAACAGACCCACTTTACCGCCCTTAGCGAACGGGCAAATCAGGTCAATCACCTTGATGCCGGTTTCCAGCAATTCGGTGGTAGGAGAAAGCTCGTCGAATGCAGGAGCTTTACGGTGAATCGGCATCCGCTTTTCTTCGCCGACTGGACCTTGCTCGTCAATTGGATTGCCCAACACGTCCATAATACGACCCAGCGTAGCTTTACCTACGGGGACGCTCACGGCTGTGCCAGAGTTGGCAACTACCAAACCACGACGTAGACCATCGGAACTACCCATCGCAATCGTACGGACGACACCATCACCCAGTTGCTGCTGGACTTCGAGGGTCAAGCCCGTGTCGAGCACGTTCAATGCGTCATAGATTTTCGGCATGGCATTGCGTGGGAATTCCACGTCGATAACCGCGCCGATAATCTGAACGATTTTGCCTTGGCTCATTTCGGTTCCTAATAAATAAAATCGTTACCCGCGCTTAAACCGCGGCCGCACCCGAGACAATTTCGGACAACTCGGTGGTAATCGCTGCTTGACGTGCCTTGTTGTAGGTCAATTTGAGGCTATCAATCAGGCTTGCAGCGTTATCCGTAGCGGCCTTCATTGCCACCATCCGCGCAGCTTGCTCGGAGGCCATGTTTTCAGCGACAGCTTGATAGACCACAGACTCAAAGTAGCGACGTACGAGGAAATCAATAACAGACCCCACGTCCGGCTCGAACAGGTATTCCCATGAATAGGGGTGTTCGACAACCATTTTGTCCGTAGAAATCGGAAGCAACTGCTCAAGTGTTGGCTCTTGCTTCATCGTGTTCACAAAACGGGTATACACGATATAAAGTGCATCGATAGTGCCATCTGCATAAGCCTTCCCCATCGTAGTGAGGGGACCAATCAGCTTGTCCATCTGTGGCGTATCGCCCAAGTGAATAGCGCTAGCAGTGACGTTCATCTTTAGGCGTTGCGCTGCAGCGAGGCCTTTTTGGCCAATAGCACACACATCAACACCAATACCGGCTTCGTTAAACTCAAGCGATTTGGCGATAAACTGGCGAATTAGGTTGGCATTTAAACCACCCGCCAAACCCTTATCCGAAGTTACCAAGATAATCCCGACGCGCTTAATTTCGTCACGCTTTTTCAAGAGCGGATTCTCTGCGTCGGGGTTGGTCTGGGCAAGGTGCGCCATAACTTGGCGCACCTTTTCGGCGTAGGGACGAGCTGCTCGCATACGATCCTGCGTTTTACGCATTTTCGAAGTTGCAACCATCTGCATGGCACGGGTAATCTTTTGCGTGTTTTGCACGCTCTTGATTTTAGTGCGAATCTCTTTGCCGACTGCCATTTCCTATTTCCTTTCAGTTAGTTATCCGAAAGGATTAGTTGAAATTGTAGCCGGATTTAAACGATTCGAGAGCTTTGGACAAGATCTTCTCGTTATCGTCAGACAGCTTGCCTGCCGCTTCAACTGCAGCCAACAAGTCTGCGTGATTGGCTTTCATGTGGGACAGGAAACCAGCTTCAAATCCCAAGGCTTTTTTCACTGGCACACCATCATAGAAACCCTTGGTCACGGCATACAGCGTCAGCGTCATCTCGGACACTTTCAGTGTCGAGAACTGCTTTTGCTTCATCAACTCAGTGACCAGCTCACCGTACATCAGCTGCTTGCGGGTTGCTTCGTCCAAATCGGAGGCAAACTGGGCAAACGAAGCCAATTCACGATACTGCGCCAAAGCCAGACGAATACCACCGCCGAGCTTTTTAATGACGTTAGTTTGAGCAGCACCACCCACGCGGGACACCGAAATACCTGCGTTAATCGCAGGGCGGATACCCGAGTTAAACAAGTCAGTTTCCAAGAAAATCTGACCGTCAGTAATCGAAATCACGTTGGTCGGCACGAATGCAGACACGTCACCCGCTTGGGTTTCGATAATAGGCAGCGCAGTCAACGAACCAGTTTTGCCCTTCACTTCGCCGTTGGTGAATCTCTCAACGTAGTCTGCACTCACGCGGGATGCGCGTTCCAGCAAACGGCTGTGGAGATAGAACACGTCGCCAGGGTAAGCTTCACGACCTGGAGGACGGCGCAACAGCAAAGAAATTTGACGATAAGCAACAGCTTGCTTAGACAAATCATCATATACGATCAGCGCATCTTCACCGCGGTCGCGGAAATATTCGCCCATCGTGCAACCAGAATAAGGTGCAATGTATTGCATAGCCGCCGCTTCAGAAGCGGTCGCAGCGACAATAATGGTGTGACCCATTGCGCCATGCTCTTCAAGCTTCCGTACAACGTTAGCAATCGAAGATGCTTTTTGGCCAATCGCGACATAGATACAAATAACGCCTGTACCTTTTTGGTTCACGATGGCATCAATTGCAACAGCAGTCTTACCTGTTTGACGGTCACCAATAATCAGCTCACGCTGACCACGACCAATAGGCACCATCGCATCAATCGCTTTCAGCCCTGTTTGCATGGGCTGGTCAACCGATTTACGGTCAATCACGCCAGGGGCGATTTTTTCGATTGGTGCAGTCAACTTGGCATTGATAGGACCTTTGCCATCAATCGGGCGACCCAAGGCATCAACAACACGACCTACGAGTTCTGGCCCAATAGGGACTTCCAGAATACGGCCGGTTGTTTTAACTTCGGCACCTTCACTGATGTGCTCGTATTCACCCAGAATCACAACACCTACAGAGTCGCGCTCAAGGTTCATCGCGAGACCGAAGGTATTGCCCGGGAATTCGAGCATTTCACCCTGCATCACATCGGCGAGGCCGTGAACGCGGATGATACCGTCCGTAACCGAGACAACCGTACCTGTGGTACGCGCTTCGGTGGCAGACGGCAGGTTCTGAATCTTAGCGCGAATCAGCTCGCTGATTTCAGAAGGGTTTAACTGCATGATGTCTCCTAACTTTTGAGGCTTACCGCCATTGCTTGCAGTTTGCCGCGCACCGAGGCGTCGATGATATCGTCGCCCACCTTAATCCGCACACCGCCGATTAAATCAGCATCCACGCTGCACGTTAAACGCACTGTCTTGCCATACTTCGCCGCAAGGGTAGCGGCAAGCTCAGTGGTTTGTGCTTCGTTGAGCGGAAAGGCCGAGGCGATGGCAGCATCTACCACGCCCTCTTCACGCGATTTCAGGAGTTCAAACTGTCTGGCAATTTCCGGTAGCAACGTAAGCCGCTGGTAGTCTTGTAATGCTGCGATGAAATTTTTCGCTTCAGCATTCGCCTGATCGCCCAGCAACTCAACGATGAGCTTTGCGACCTCTTCGGCGGTGTGTTTCGGCGAGGTGACAAAAGCCACCATCGCTGAATCTTCCATCATGGCAGACAGGACGCTGAGTAAGTCGCCCCAAGGGGCGAGACAACCACCCTCTTTTGCCAATCGGAATACCGCTTCGGCGTAAGGCCTCGCTACGGTAATGTTCTCTGCCATGAGTTAATTACAACTCCGCTTTGATGGAGGCTAGTAGGTCAGCATGGCGCGCTGCGTCAACTTCTTTGCGCAGAATTTTTTCTGCACCAGAAATTGCGAGGTCTGCCACTTGTCCGCGCAAAGCTTCCTTTGCACGCAACACTTCCTGACCAATCTCGGCTTTTGCGTCAGCGATAATACGTTCGCCTTCGCCCCGAGCAGCCTGTTTCGCTTCTTCGACGATTTGGCCAGCACGCTTTTCTGCGTTGATAATCAATTCGCTGGCAGCCTGCTTTGCCTTACGAATTTCATCTTCAACACGACGCGATGCCTCTTCCAAATCCTGTTTACCGCGTTCCGCAGCGGCCAAGCCATCAGCAATGCGCTTGGCGCGCTCGTCCATCATGTTGGTCAGCGGAGGCCAAACAAATTTCATGGTGAACCACACCAGGATGGCAAACGTAATCGCCTGTCCCAGCAGTGTCGCGTTAATATCCACGCTTGTTTTCCCCCAGAATGTTTACAACAACCGGACTTACGGCAAAATTAGGCGCCAGCACCGGCTTTAACAACGGCAAGAGCAGCACTCAGGAACGGGTTGTTGAAGGTGTAAAGCAAAGCCACACCCACACCAATCATGGAGATAGCATCAAGCAGACCGGCCACGATGAACAACTTGGTTTGCAACACAGGAATCATTTCTGGTTGGCGAGCGGAGCTCTCCAGAAATTGACCGCCCAAGATAGCAAAGCCGATAGCTGTGCCAAGTGCGCCCAGACCGATAATCAGTGCAGCCGCCACAGCGGTCATGCCTTGAATCTGAGAAACGAGTGCTTCCATTAATATCTCCTAGTAAATAGAAGTGAGGTTGAGAAAACAGCTAAAAAAACACGGATAAAACAAACAGGCAACAACGTAAAACTAAAACTTAGTGATCTTCCACTGCCAAGCTCAGGTAGACGATGGTCAACACCATAAACACAAACGCTTGAAGAGTAATAATCAAGATATGGAAGATGGCCCAAGGCGCACCCAACAGCCACTGCATATACCAAGGCAGGAGCGCAATCAAGATAAAGATCAATTCACCAGCATACATGTTACCAAATAGACGCAAAGCCAAGGAAATCGGTTTTGCAATCAATTCGAGCACTTGGAAGATAAAGTTAATCGGGCCTACTTTTGGACCAAATGGTGCAGAGAACAGCTCATGCACATAACCGCCCAGACCCTTTGCCTTGATGGAGAAGCCAATAATCAGGAACATCACCGAAAGAGACATGGCAAACGTAGCGTTCGCATCAGCGGAAGGCACAACGCGCAAGTAGACATGATGAGGGTCGGCACCGAAGACTTTTTCGCCAATCAACTGCGCAAGGTAAGGCAGCAAATCAACGGGCAGCAAGTCCATCGCGTTCATCATAAATACCCAGCAGAAGATACTGAGTGCCAGCGGTGCAATCATTGCACTTTTAGCATGAAACACGTCTTTGACCTGCCCAGCAACCATGTCCACTACGATTTCAATAAAGCACTGAAGTCGCCCTGGCTTTTCTACGCTAAAAGTGCGCGTCACATAGGAAAAGACAAAAAGAAAGAGGAAGCCAAGCAAAAGGGACACACTAAAGGTATCCACATTGAGTGACCAAAAGCCCCCTCCATGCGGCACAGTCGCGTGGGTCAAATGGTGCTTGATATATTCTGTAGCAGATCCAGCCATAGCAGGGTTCTCGATTTATTTAGATAGAAGTGCAATCCAATAAGCTACTAGCGTCGCCAAAAAACCGGCAAATAACGCAAGTGGCTTAACATCCTTAAACACCCAAAAAACAACGGCAAACAAAACTGCCGTCACACAAAACTTAGCCGCCTCAGCCAAAAAATGGGCGGCAAGCAATTTCCTAGGTGCTTGGCGCGGTTCACGGTAGGCTATTTTTGCGTAAGCCCATGCCGGAACAATGCCAATTAACGCCCCAAAAAATGCAGATAAACCAGCCACCTCATGCGGGGAGCTTATTATGCTGCATAGCACAATAACTGGCAACGCCAGCCTTACCTGCCACCGCAACACATTGACTACGGAACTTGCCGCAGCCCCTTTAGGTCTAAGCATAAACTTTTCAATTATAGTCACAGTTCGTTACACAAGTCAACGCGGCGCATAGACTAGTCCCCGCGTCCCACGCCAAACAACCCACTGAATCTCTTACTAAAAATTCAGTTTTTTACGCGCAATTTTTCTACCCATGCCTCTAATTGATTGAGCGAGGCATACTCCAAAACCAAGCGTCCATGCCCCTGCTTACCTGGCTTAATCGTCACCTTGGCACCGATATCACCTGAAATCTCTTCACTCCAACGCAAAATATCAGCATCGCCCACTCGGTGTGCAGACATCGCAGGGGTTCGCTGCAAGGCAGTGGCTCTCGCTTCGACTTCACGCGCAGACCAGCCCTTCTCCACAGCCTCTTGCGCCAAAGGAATTTGGGAAAGCACCGGTAACGGCAACAACGGGCGCACATGCCCCATTTCCAGCTTACCTTCATGCACCAAAGCTTGAATCGGCTCAGGCAAGCCAAGCAAACGCAGCACATTGCTCACCGCGCTGCGCGAACGCCCCACCGCCATCGCAACGGCCTCATGAGTCATGCCAAACTCGTCAATCAGCCGCTTCAGCCCCTGCGCTTCTTCCAGCACATTGAGGTCTTCACGCTGAATATTTTCGATCAACGCCATCGCCAGCGCGGCCTCATCTGCAATTTGCCGCACCAACACAGGGACTTCGGTCAGCCCAGCGATCTGACTGGCACGCCAGCGCCGCTCACCGGCTACCAGCTCGTACGCATCGTACCCCAGAGGGCGCACCACTAAGGGCTGAATCACGCCTTGGGCACGAATCGACTCGGCCAGCGATTGCAACGCCGCCTCATCCATGCGCGTGCGTGGCTGGTACTGCCCAGGCCGAATCACACCGAGAGGCAAATACTGCAGCTGGTCTTGGGTATGGTTCGTGGCCAGCAATGCCTCAAGCCCGCGCCCCAATCCTTTAGGTTTGGCCATATTTAAGGTGCGCCGTGAGTAAGAGATAAACGATTAACCAGCTCTGCTGCCAGCGCAATATACGCCTTGGCACCGCTGGAGGTTCGGTCGTAAGCCAGTGCGGGCAAGCCATGACTTGGGGCTTCTGCTAGGCGCACATTGCGAGGGATACACGTTTCGAGCACCTTCGCGCCAAAATGCTGGTTTAGCTGTGCGGATACCTGCTGGGAGAGGGTGCTGCGCCGGTCAAACATGGTGCGCAACAGACCCAAAATAGCCAAGTGAGGATTTAACCCCGCACGGACTTTCTTCAGCGTATTCAGTAAATCAGACAACCCCTCCAGTGCGTAATATTCGCACTGCATTGGAATAATGAGCCAATCTGCCGCAGCAAAGCCATTCAGGGTCAATAAATTCAATGCAGGCGGGCAATCAATCAGCACCACATCGTATTGATGCAGCGCCGAAGCCAAGACCGTCTTCAGACGGCTTTCCCGCTGAGGGAAAGTCACCAGCTCAATTTCAGCCCCGCCCAAATCCCGATTAGCTGGTAATAAATCATACTGCCCCGCCTCGGCTCGCACCCGCACTTCGGCAAACTCAGCCTCGCCCAATAACAGGTGGTACACCGATTGAGTCAAGCGGGCCTTGTCCACACCACAGCCCATCGTGGCATTGGCTTGGGGGTCTAAATCCACCAAGAGCACCCGCCACCCTGTCGCAGCCAAGCTCGCCGCAAGATTCACGGTCGTTGTGGTTTTACCCACACCGCCCTTTTGATTGGTTACTGCAATAATCTGCGCCATCTTTTTCGCCCAATCGCTTAACACCGCGCCAATACCACCAAATGCCGTTCGGCATCTAAGCCAGGAACGTGCAGGGCGGTCACCGACACCACCGTCACATCCTTAGGCAAGAGGGCAATTTCCTCGTAGGGATACACCCCTTTCAACGCCGCCCACACGCCCCCTTCACGCAGCACATGCCGCGTCAGGCGCACAAACTCGGCTAAATCTGCAAACGCCCGTGACGTAATCACATCAAACAACGGCGTGGCCGTAAAGGCTTCAGCACGTTCACAGACGACCTCAACATTAGGCAAACCGAGTTCAATCACGGCTTGGCGTAAAAACGTCGTTTTTTTATGGTTGGCATCCAGCAGCGTAATTGCCCAATCAGGCTGCGCCACCGCAAAAGGAATCCCCGGCATCCCCCCGCCCGACCCTACATCCAAGACCCGCCCCCCCACCACATGCGGCAAGGCCGCCAAGCTATCGAGAACATGGTAGGCCACCATGCGCTCGGCTTCGCGCACAGCGGTCAGGTTGTAGGTGTGATTCCATTTATTTAACAGCGACAAATACTGCTGCAACAGGTCAATTTGTGCGGTGGAAAGCGAGACCTGCAAGGCCTGCAGACCGGTTTCAAGTTCAGAAGCAAGAGACGACATCATGGATTCTTTCTGCCCTCAGTGGCAGCGCGTTTCAGATACACCAGCAACAGCGACACCGCAGCGGGGGTCATCCCCGATAAGCGAGAGGCCTGCCCCAAGGTTTCGGGGCGATGCTGGCGCAATTTTTGTTGGACTTCATTCGACAGCCCAGGCACCACGCCAAAATCAAACGTCGTTGGAATCCGTACATGTTCAATCTGGTCGCGCCGTGCCAACTCTTCGGTTTGGCGGTCAATATACCCTTGGTATTTGACCTGAATTTCAACTTGCTCGGCAACCTCCGCCGAGACCGCCTCGCCGCCAAAGCTAGGCAACGTCGCTAGCGTGGCATAGGTCACGTTAGGGCGGCGCAACAGTGACTGCCAATTATATTCATGGTCAATGGCCTTGCCCAATACACGCTCGGCACTGGCCACATCCAACACTTTGGGGTTTACCCACGTCGTGCGGAGGCGTTCCATCTCCGCCGCAACCGCATCGCGTTTGCGTGAGAACATCGCCCACTGCGCATCCCCCACCACCCCCAACGCCCGACCCTGCTCGGTCAGACGCAAATCAGCGTTGTCTTCACGCAGCTGCAAACGGTATTCGGCGCGACTGGTAAACATGCGATAAGGCTCGGTCACGCCCCGAGTAATCAGGTCATCGACCAGTACGCCCAAATAGCCTTCCGCCCGACCAGGACACCATCCATCCTCGTCCCGCGCTTGCCGTGCAGCATTCAAGCCGGCCAGCAAACCCTGTGCAGCCGCCTCTTCGTACCCTGTCGTACCGTTGATTTGCCCCGCCAAAAACAGCCCGTCGATATGCTTAGACTCCAGTGTGGCCTTCAGCCCACAGGGGTCAAAATAATCGTACTCAATCGCATAACCAGGCCGGAGGATATGGACATTTTCCAAGCCGGGCATACTGCGCAACGCCGCCAACTGAATATCAAATGGCAAGCTGGTCGAAACCCCATTTGGGTAAAACTCGTGGGTCGTCAGCCCTTCTGGTTCGAGAAAAATCTGGTGGCTGTCACGGTCGGCAAAACGGTTGATTTTGTCCTCAATCGACGGGCAATAGCGTGGCCCCACGCCTTCAATCACCCCCGTAAACATCGGGCTGCGGTCAAAGCCGGAACGAATGATGTCGTGGGTGGTGGTATTGGTATGCGTCACCCAGCACGGCACTTGGCGCGGATGCAGGTCACGGCTCCCCCGAAAACTAAACACCGGCGTGGGTTCATCCCCAGGCTGAGGTGTGAGCACCGAGAAATCAATCGTGCGCCCATCCAGTCGGGGCGGCGTACCGGTTTTCAGCCGCCCTTGCGGCAACGCCAGCGCACGCAGCCGCGCACCCAAAGTCATCGCAGCGGGGTCACCGGCACGCCCGCCGCCGTAGTTCTCTAGCCCAATGTGAATCTTGCCAGACAGAAACGTCCCTGCGGTCAGCACCACAGTCTTGCCTTTGAAGGTAATACCGGCTTGGGTCAACGCCCCCACCACACGCCCCCCCTCCAAGAGCAAATCGTCCACCGCCTGCTGAAAAAGCCATAGGTTTTCTTGGTTCTCCAACATCTGCCGGATAGCCGCTTTGTAGAGCACACGGTCAGCCTGCGCACGCGTCGCTCTAACAGCAGGCCCTTTCGAGCCATTCAGCGTGCGGAACTGAATTCCGCTGTAATCCGTCGCAAGCGCCATCGCCCCGCCCAGCGCGTCCACCTCTTTGACCAAGTGCCCTTTGCCTATCCCGCCAATCGAGGGATTGCACGACATCTGTCCAAGCGTCTCAAGGTTATGGGTCAGCAGCAGCGTGCTGCGCCCCATCCGCGCGGCGGCCAACGCGGCTTCTGTGCCAGCATGACCGCCACCGATTACAATCACGTCAAATGTTGTGGGATAAATCATTGCGCCACACGCCCAAAAACCGATGAAAGGGCGCAATTGTAAGCGAAATCAGCCCCACCTTAAGAGATTGATTGCCGCGCAATCTGACATACCACCCTGCTGCCTGAGCCATAATTCTGCGATGACCCATTCCCCCTCCCCACCCCCTGCCCCGACAGTTCCCCTGTTTGTTCACACCCAAGGACGCGGCCCCGATGTCGTGCTGCTCCACGGCTGGGGACTGCATGGGGGCGTATGGGCACGGATTGCCGACCACCTTGCCACCGACTTCACCGTCCATAGCGTGGACCTACCTGGCCACGGTGCCAGTGCCCATCCCGAGGACTACACCCTTGATGCGCTAGCAGCGACCCTTGCCGCCGCCTTCCCCTTGCCTGTTCAAGTGGTGGGCTGGTCGTTGGGCGGCTTGATTGCCATGCACTGGGCACACCGCACCCCCCAGCAGGTCAAAAGCCTCTCGCTGGTGGCCTCTAGCCCCTGCTTTGTGCAGCAAGCCGACTGGGCACACGCCCAACCCACTGCCGTGATGCGCCAATTCGCCACCAATCTGGACGGCGCATTCGAGCACACTTTGCAGCGTTTTTTAGCCTTGCAGCTCATCGGCAGCGACTCGGCCCGCAGCGTACTCGCCGACCTCAAAGCCCAGCTCTTTGCCCATGGCCGCCCCTCGGCCTTGGCACAGGCACTGGCTATTTTGGAAGGCAGCGACCTCCGCCCCCACGTTGCTGCCATTACCCAGCCGGTTGCCTTACTCTACGGACAACGCGACCTGTTGACCCCGCCCGAAGTGGCGCATTGGTTGGCCGACACCCTGCCAGATGCACGGCTCACGGTCTTCCCCACCGCCTCCCACGCGCCTTTTTTGTCCCACGAGGCCGATTTTCTCGCCACCCTGCGACCCTTTTTGCATGAATGTGCCTGACCTATGAGTGAACCGTTTTACACCGACAAATCCCGTGTCCGCCAAGCCTTCGAACGCGCCGCACCAGCCTACGACGCAGCAGCGGTTTTGCAGCGCGAAGTCTCTGACCGCATGGCGGAACGGCTGGATTACATCCGCCACCAACCAGAGCGCATCTTGGATGCCGGCAGCGGCACAGGCTATGGCAGCGCGATGCTGAAAACGCGCTATCCCGACAGCCGCATTCTAGAGCTCGACCTCGCCCACGCAATGCTCGTCACCGCCCGTCAAAAGGTCGGCGACGGCGAACAAGGCTGGCTCGGCAAACTCCTCGGCAAACGCCCGCCCACATGGCAGGTCTGCGGCGATATTGAGGCGCTGCCCATCGCCAGTGAAGCCGTGGATATGGTCTGGTCCAGCTTAGCGATTCAATGGGTGAATACTCCCGATGCCACGCTGACCGAGTTTCACCGTATCTTGCGTGTCGGCGGACTGCTGATGTTTGCCACCCTCGGCCCCGATACCCTAATCGAGCTGAACCGCGCCTTTGCGGGCATTGATAGCCACACCCACACCAACCGGTTTATCGACATGCACGATGTGGGCGATGCCTTGGTACGGGCAGGGTTTGCCACCCCCGTCATGGATATGGAAAAAATCGTCATGACCTACGATGACTTACGCGGTGTGATGCACGACCTCAAAGGCATTGGAGCGCACAACGTCACAGCGGGGCGCAAGCCGGGGTTGATGGGCAAAACCGCGTGGCAGCGTCTCGAAGCCAATTACGAAACCCTGCGCCGCAACGGCAAGCTGCCCGCCACGTACGAAGTGGTTTACGGCCATGCGTGGAAGCCCGAAATCCGCCCCTCGCGCAAATTAGACGACGGCAGCCAAATCATTGAGTTTATGCGCCCCACCCGCACGGCTTAAACCACGGTTACACCCCAAAAAAAAGCCCGCCCCTTCTGCCATAGAGAAGGGGCGGGCTTTTAAGCAAGGGTCCAGAAGTTAAGCCTCTGCCCCCATCGCTGCACGCATTTTTTGCAACGCTTTAACCTCGATTTGGCGGATGCGCTCCGCCGACACGCCGTATTCGGCGGCGAGGTCATGCAAAGTAAGGCCACCATCGTCAGCCAACCAACGTGATTCCACAATGTGGCGACTACGCGGGTCCAGCACACCCAAGGCTTGGCTCAAGCCCTCACGATGCAAGTAATCGACGGCTTTTTTCTCGATTTGGCGGGTGGGCTCGTGTTCGCTATCCGCCAACCAGTCAATCGGCGCAAAGCTCTCGTCATCGCCATCATCGGCCAACAACGAGATGTCTTGCCCAGACAAGCGGGTTTCCATTTCGCGCACTTCTTCGGGTTTAACACCGAGGTCAGTCGCAATCCGCTTGGCTTCACTTTCAGACAGCGCAGAGAAGCCTTGTTTCATGGAGCGCAGGTTAAAAAACAACTTACGCTGCGGCTTGGTGGTGGCAATACGCACCAGCCGCCAGTTCCGCAAAATAAACTCGTGAATCTCGGCTTTAATCCAGTGAATCGCAAACGAAAACAAGCGCACCCCACGGGTAGGCTCGAACCGTTTAACCGCCTTCATTAAGCCAATATTGCCCTCTTGAATCAGGTCAGCTTGCTGCAAACCATAGCCGGAAAACCCCCGCGCAACAGAGACCACCACGCGCAAATGCGACATCACCAAGGTTTTAGCCGCATCAAGGTCATTGTCGCGCTGCAAACGGGTGGCAAGGTCGTTCTCTTGCTCCGGTGTCAGCATGGGCACACGGTTTACGGCTTGGATATATTGTTCCAAGCTGCCTGCCATAGAAGGCACGGGTAAAGTCAGCATCGCACTCATCGTCTTTCAGTCCTCCTGATAGAAGATATAGTAGCACCGCCAATGACGGATGCCAAAGGGCTCGAAAGGGGGTAGGCATAGATTTTGCGGGGTGGGGAAAATCTGCACTATCTAAACCTTTTAGCCGCGCACCTGACCATCGCCCAGCACAATCCATTTTTGGCTGGTCAACCCCTCTAGCCCCACAGGGCCTCGGGCATGGATTTTGTCCGTGGAAATGCCGATTTCCGCGCCCAAGCCATACTCAAAGCCATCGGCAAAGCGGGTCGAGGCATTGACCATCACACTGGCTGAATCCACTTCACGCAAGAACCGCCGCGCGGTGGTGTAGTTTTCGGTGACGATGGCATCGGTGTGGTGGCTGCCATAGTGGTTGATGTGCGCCATCGCGGCATCCACGTCATCCACAACCTTAATGGCCACAATGGGGGCAGCGTACTCGGTAAACCAATCTTCTTCGGTGGCCAAGGTCACACGGTCGTGGCCGATAATGGCACGCGCCGCATCACAGCCCCGCAGCTCCACGCCCTTGGTGATGTAAATCGCCGCAATCACCGGCAAAAATTGCGGGGCGACAAATTTATGCACCAGCAGGGTTTCCATGGTGTTGCAGGTGCCATACCGCTGGGTTTTGGCGTTATCGGCAATCCGCCCTGCCTTGACCAAATCAGCATCAAAATCCACATACACATGGCAATTGCCATCCAAGTGCTTAATCACGGGGATGCGAGCTTCTTGGCTGACACGGGCAATCAGCCCTTTGCCCCCACGCGGCACAATCACATCGACAAACTGGCTCATGGTAATCAGTTCGCCCACCGCCGCGCGGTCGGTGGTTTCAATCACCTGCACCGCACTTTCGGGCAAGCCCGCTGCGACAAGACCTTCTTTGACGCACGCAGCAATGGCTTGATTGCTGCGAATGGCTTCGCTGCCGCCACGCAAGATGGTGGCGTTGCCTGATTTGAGGCACAGCCCAGCCGCATCAGCGGTCACGTTAGGACGTGCTTCGTAAATAATGCCCACCACCCCCAGCGGCACCCGCATTTTGCCCAGTTGGATACCAGAAGGCCGGTAAGCAAAGTCGCTCATTTCGCCCACAGGGTCAGGCAGCGCAGCAATTTGGCGCAGCCCTTCGGCCATTTGCGCCACGCCCTTGGCATCCAAAGTCAGGCGGTCAAGCATGGCAGGCGCGAGTCCGGCTTCACGGGCTGCGGCAAGGTCGGCTTCGTTCGCGGCGACCAGCACCGCCGTATCACGCACCAAGGCATCGGCCATGGCGTGCAGTGCACGGTTTTTGGTATTGGTGTCGGCTTTGGCCAAGGCATAGCTGGCCGCGCGTGCTGCGCGACCCAAGTCGTACATATAGGCTTTTACATCCATGGGGGAAGCTCCAAAGGGGCGAAAATCATCAACCTTGGATGATGCCCGATGGCAGCAGAGGGGGGAAGGGGGCGAGTGGACAAGTGTCGAACACTTACGGTATATCCATATAGCCATATTCAACCGCCACCATAGGGATTGTCACGATGAACAAAGCCACGTTTTTGCACAAAATGCTAGAGGCCTTCTACCGAATGGCGCACCAAGGTACGCAAGACAACTACGACTATGTACGCTATTCCTATGATGGCGTTGATCGCTCAGCGGGAATTGATACAGGTAAACACGCAGCGTATTTGGCTTATTTTGTCCAACAGCATGCGGGCTTCCATACCACATGGTCGCGCTTTGCAGACGATGCCTCACGCCAACTTTTTACCCAACTGATACTTTATCGCCTACTCGGGCATCTACATATCCAAATTTTCCCTGACCTCAACTGGGCGCAAGAACAAACCCTAGCCGCACAGGTTGCCCCTTTTCATCGCGGGGTTTCCGAGCTGCCGACCTCTGGGCTATTGGGTCAAATCCAGCACTACGAAGACCTTCCATTCTTGGGTAAAAAATTATCGCTCGATTTATGGTGGGCCAATATTGCCTACACCTTTCTCAAACGGTCTTATTTCTTTGTACGTGACGGAATTTGTATTCAACCTGAAGCTGGCGACTATGTCATTGATGCAGGAACCTGCTTTGGTGACACCGCCGTGGCCTTTGCCTGTGCGGTCGGCGAGCAAGGGGCGGTCTATTCCTTTGACCCGCTGCCTCAACATCTCGCTGCGGCAGAGTTGAATGCCCGCCAAAATGGGTTTAGCAATATTCACCTCTACCCTTGGGCGGTCAGCGACACGACCACGGATTTGAAACGTACCATTTCAACCACTTCACCCGATGCTGCGCCTGGCTTCTGCATTGCCGGCAACGAACATATCCTCCCCATGGTGACCTTGGATGATTTTGTACGCAGTGCGCAACAACAAGGGCACGCCCCGCGCATCGACTTTATCAAAATGGACATCGAAGGCTCAGAGTTGGCGGCACTCAAAGGGGCACGGCATCTCATTCAAACCTACCGCCCTAAGCTGGCGATTTCGCTTTACCACCGCAACGAAGATTTCGTAGATATTCCGGCATTTATCGCCAAGGAATTTCCGTTTTATGACTTTTACCTCGACCACTACACCATCCACGCGGAAGAAACCGTGCTGTTCTGCAAGCCGCGTGATTGCTCACCCATGCGCTAAGAGCCTGTTTACGATCTCAATGGCGCAGGGGTTGCCAAGGCGAAATTCGCAAAAAAAGCGGCGTTGGACTTGAATCCACACGCCGCTTTTTGCGAATTTCAACGCAGAACCACCCGAATCTCGTAGATCGTAAACAGCTTCTTACAATTTACAACGCACCGTAGGAATGCAGCCCCGTCAGAAACATATTCACCCCCAAGAAAGCGAAGCTGGTGACAAACAGGCCAATCACCGCCCACCACGCCAACACATCCCCCCGCCAGCCTTTGACTTGGCGGACGTGCAACCACGCGGCGTAGTTTAGCCACACAATCAAGGCCCACGTTTCTTTCGGGTCCCAGCTCCAGTAACCGCCCCACGCATCTGCCGCCCACATCGCGCCCAAAATCGTGGCAATGGTAAAGAACAAGAAACCCACCGCGATGGCCTTATACATCACCTCATCCAGCACGTCGGGCTTGGGCAGGCGGTCAGCAAGTATGCCACGCCGTGCCAGCAACTCAGCCACCCCCAGCATGGCCGAAAGGGCAAACGCCCCGTAGCCAACAAAGTTGGCAGGCACATGAATTTTCATCCACCACGATTGCAGCGCGGGAATCAGCGGTTGAATTTCATGGGCTTGGCGGTCTAGGGCATACCACGCAATAAACCCCACCGAAGCACTAATCACCAGCAGCACAAAAGCCCCCATTTGACGGGCGGCGTAGAGGGCTTCGTAGTAGAGATACATCAGCGCGGTAATCAGGCAAAACAGCACAAACACTTCGTACAGGTTAGACACCGGAATATGCCCGACATCCACGCCAATTAAATAGCTTTCGTACCAGCGCACCCCCAAGCCAGCCAAGCCCATCACACAGGCCGCCCACGTCAGGCCGCTGCCCACCTTGTTGATAAAAGCCGAGCGGCGGAGCAAGCCCAGCCAATACACGCCGGTGGCCAACACAAACAGCGTACACATCCACATAATCGCCGACTGACTCGACAGCAAAAAGCGCAGACCAAACGACACCTGCCCCCGCGCCAAATCGCCGTCATACAGCCCGATACCGGCCAAGGCCACCGCCCCAACCAAGGGAAAAAACCAGCGTAGCGCGGGCCAAAATGCCCCCAGTGCCAACAGCCCCAATGTCGAGCCCAGCAAAATGGCCTGCTCGTAGCCATCCATCGCATGACCATAGCGCGACAGTGCCACACCCGCTGCTGCTACAGTCAACGCGGCATACAGCCACAGCGATGCCGTAGGACGGCGAACAACGGCCAAACTACCGCCTTGTGCTTCAACCCATTCCATTACTTCCCCTTTGCCAATGTCGAAAGTGCATCTTGGTGGCGCGAGAACGTCTCGGCCAAATCCAGCGTTTTGCGATTAGAAGCCATGGCCACGCGCACCGAATGGGGCGAGAGCCGCACCCAAAGCCGCAGCTCACGAATATAAAACATGCAAAAAATCCCCAGCACCATCAGTAACGCACCAAGGTAAACGATATTTTTGCCTGGGGAACGGGTGATTTGCAGGCCGGAGGCTTTCACCTCGTCAAAGCCGGTCATCTGCAAAAAGATGGGGGAGCCGTAATCGGTCGCGCCGCCTATCCCCACCAAACAATCGAGCAAGAAGCGATAGCGTGCCTCGGTCATCGGCAAGGCAGGCAAACCGGCTTGGGCACGCGCCAAGGTATCGACTTGCCCCACCGAGCCTTGCACCAGCTTGATATACGTCTGCGCCACCTCTTGCCGCTTATCGGCGGGCACTTTGGCCTCCAAAAAGGCTTCGAGTGCGCCAAAACCGCCTTCGCTAAATTTAGCCAGCACCCACTTTACGCTGTCTTCAAATCCGGCTTGCACATTGGCACCAATCGCCCCTGCGGCTTTGGCATCTTGCGCCACACGGCGGGCGGTTTCTGCTTGGATTTTGGGGTCGTTCAAGGCGGCACGCAGGCGCATAAAGCCATCGATCTGCCCGTCGGCATCCAAAGGCAAGCGCAGGTAGCCAAATGGCTCACCGACCTCACGCCGCACGCCGGTCACCAAATAGCTACGGCCTTCTAGGGTCATCGGTGCCATATAGCTGTGGAACTCACGCGCCTGCCCTTGTTTGTCGCGCAGCTTAAAGGTGATGGAAGGCCCGAGGTTGCGCTGCTGCTTTTCATGCGTCACTTTGCCTGCCGCGCTCATCGCATCGGCAAAAGTTTTGTTGACCGACATCGCCGCGTTTTTAGCCTCTACTTTTTCGATGTTAAAGGTGCGAAGGTCGCCAAATTCGAGCTGATAATCTTGGCCATTGACCCGCAAAGGCTGGGCATTCATTGACTTGGCTTGCAGGGTTTGCGGGGCGCCGTGGGGCAGTGCCCAGTTCCATGCCTTAAAGGTCAGAGGGGAGCCGCCATCGCCAAAGCTGGCCTGATAAATAGCCACGCCATCCACCAGCAGCGGGTGATTCACCTTGACCGTGGCTTCTTGGGTTTTGCCGGTGGCTTTATCGGTAATCACCAAATCGCTGGCAAACAGCTTGGGCATCCCCGTACTGTAGTGCTCAATGTGGAATTTTTTCAGCGACACTACAAACGGCAGCTCTTGGACAAAATAGCCGCGTCCAGCATTCAGAAACACCACATCTGCCGAACTGTTTTCGGGCACGGTAACGTTGCCGCGAAACGAAATATTGCCGGTACTGAGGCGGCTTTTCTCGGGCACTTGGTTTTGGGGAATATCACGGGTTTCGGGGGCAACACGACCCAAGGCTTCGGCCAGCTTTAACGGCACGTTGCCGTCAATCAGCCCGCCAATACAAATCACCACCAAGGCGATATGCGCCAAAAAATAGCCCAGCTTATTCGCCGAGCCTTGTTTGGCCGCCAGCAACACGCCATCTTCACGCTGGGCTTCACGCACTTTAAAGCCTTGGGCTTTCAGGTAGTCGTTCACCTCGGTGGCGTGCAAACGGCCTTCAAATTCAGCAGAATGGGTCATAGCGGCCAGCGAAGCATCACTGGCTTTTTCGCGGTAGCCCCGCATTTCGTGCAGAAAGCCTGGGGTGTTGCGCCAAATACACAAGCTGGTGGACAGCACCAAAAAGCACAAAATCACCAAAAACCACGCGCTGTGATACACGTCAAACAAGCCTAGCCAGTCAAACGCCGTAAACCAAAACTGACCAAATTCAATCAGGTAGCCCGGATAGGGTTCATTTTGCTTGAGGACAGTGCCAATGACTGAAGCAATGGCCAAGAGGGAAAGCAGGCCAATGGCAAAACGCATGGAGCTCAGCAGCTCGTACACATCGGCGGCAAAAGAAGTTCTGCGGGAGAGCTTAGACATAGGCTAGGCGGGACATTCAAAAAGAGACAAGCGGAGAAAAAACCAAGGGCGGTGCGTAGAACAGCAGCAGCGTTATAAAGTTCCGCTGTTTGACCCCACAAAGCAAAACGCCTGCAATCCCATGCAGAAGCGCAAGGGTGCAGGCGCATGGCGGCGTAAGCCCCAAGAGGGATTAACGCAGACCGGACATATATTCGGAGACGGCCTTAATTTGGGCATCGGTCATTTTCAGCGCGATGTCGGTCATGACTTGGCTGTTGCCACGCTCGCCAGAGCGGAAGAGATTGAGCTGGGCAGCCAGATAGCCCGCATGTTGGCCACCGACGCGGGGGTACTGGATGGGCAAGCCGTTGCCGGAAGGACCATGGCAGGCCATACAAGCAGGGATGCGAGTCGCAGCAACGCCACCGGTATAGATGGTTTTGCCCAATGGCATTTGGGTTTTATCACCGGCTTCGCGGGCTTTAGGCTTTTGCTCGGCGAAATAAGCCGAGAGGTTTTTCATGTCATCCACTGACAGCGCGGCGGTCATGCCATTCATGATGGGGTTTTTGCGCACGCCGGCTTTGAATTCGGTGAGCTGTTTGTTCAGGTAGTCAGCCCCTTGACCTGCCAAAACAGGGTTCGCAGGGACAGCACTGTTGCCATCTGCACTGTGGCAAGCGGCACACACTTGCTCGGCAATTACCTTACCTTTGGCAGGGTCGGCTTTGGCAGCAGGCGCGGTAGGCGTGTTTGCAAACGCCAAACTGGCCGAGGCAAGGCCGCAAAGTGCCAGTAGCTTGGTAACTTTCATGGAGACTCCTTAAGATTTTTGACGTGTAACGTGGCTAACCAAACCCACCCAACCAAGCACTGTCTACGATGCGCTTGGTGAGCCACACTAATATGGCGGTCAGTAGCAGATTTTTGAACCGAAATATTCTATACCAACCGCGTTTGGCGTGACCACTTCCACCCTGCTGTTTCGTGTTTTTTTTGCGTATCACACCCAATTAGTCAGGTCTTTCGCACAAAAAAGCTGGCTAGGTAGCAGCGTAGCGGTAAAAATGGGCGTTTATTGACCCCTGCCGCCCCTGCGGCGGGGTGTGCTTGCTACCGAACCGGACGACCATGCCTCTCTTTCAAAACGCCACCTTTTTTACTACCGTCAATCACCTCAACACCCTGCCCTATACCCGCGCAGAAGTGGCTTTTGCAGGGCGATCCAACGCGGGTAAATCCAGCGCACTCAATACACTGGCCAACCGCACCCGCTTGGCTTTTGTCTCCAAAACACCAGGCCGCACCCAGCACATTAACTTTTTCGACTTGGGGCAAGAACGCTTTTTGGTCGATTTACCAGGCTATGGCTATGCCCAAGTGCCCGAAGCGATTCGGGTGCACTGGGTCGAACTCCTAGGCCGCTATCTGCGCGAACGCACCAGCCTGATTGGCTTGCTGCTGATTATGGATGCCCGCCACCCGCTCAAAGACCTTGATTGGCACATGCTGAACTATTTCGGCAGCACGGGTAAGCCTGTCCATATTTTGCTGTCCAAGTCGGACAAGCTCTCACGCCAAGAACAAGCCAAGACGCTGGCCGCCGTCAAAGCCGAGCTCAAAGACCATCCGCAAGTCAGCGTGCAGCTGTTCTCTAGCCTGAAAAAGCAGGGGATGGACACAGTCGAAACCGTGGTAGAAGGCTGGTTTAACGACGAACTGGCCGCCCAAGCCCTCCACGAGATTGTGGCAGCGCAAGATGAAGACACCACCGCCCCGCCCGCCGGAGAAACCGGCGCAATCAACTAAGAGCCTGTTTACGATCTAGCGAACAAAGGGTCAGCCAAGACGAAATTCGGAAAAAAACGCCGTTGGGACTGAATCTACACGCATTTTTTTTGTGAATTTCAACGCAGGATCACCCGAGCTTCGCAGATCGTAAACAGGTTCTAACCCACCCTGGGGCGATTTTGCTGGAGGACTTATTGCCGATGGGGATTAGCCAGTACGCCCTTGCCAAGGCGATAGGCATCCCCCCGCGCCGAATCAATGAAATTGTCCGCGGCTTGCGAGGCATATCGGTAGACACCGCCCTACGCCTTGCCGCGTTCTTTGGGACGGATGCGCAAACCTGGCTTAACCTGCAAGCGCACTACGACACCGAAAAAGCCTGTGAAGCCCTGCACACCGTGCTTGCCCGTATTCGTCGGTTGAGCCTGCCCATGCTTGATTCACCCCCCACCATCCCAGCAGATACCCGTTTTCTTCAGTAATGTCGTGGTCTACTCTTTTCGAACACCCCGATAGATGGAATCCAAAGGAAATTGACAGCCAGCTGAACAAGGCGCATCGCCAAGGCACGATTTGCCGTGCACTTGGCATCAGCCGTGCTGGTCTGTACTACGTCCACCAGCACCGTGACCGACCTGTGTGTGATATGCGCACCGAAACCCCATTCAAGGCTATCTTTGTTTGGTGGCCTAGGCGGTACAGCAACAGCCAGAGCATGACGCTCACTGCCGATAAACAAACCGCTCAAACCACTGCGCCAGCTGCTGCTGGGCTGCTAGGCTCAGCGCACCTTCTGCTGGTTGGCCTGGCGCCGATCGGTAGTTCTGCACCGCATAATGGCGCACGCCCTGATCAGCCAGTTGCCGAGCCAGTGCCAGTAGCCGAGGCTCCGGCAGCCAGCGTGGGCTCCAAGTAGTGCGGCATTCAAATGCGCAGCCGGATTCCAGCAGCATGGCCAGACTGATGCCCACCGGCCAGTGGCTGCGCGGTTTGCCGGTTAGCGCGTCGTGGCCGGCAGCGTCGGTCTTGATGTCCAGCCCCACCCAGTCCAGCGTGTCCAGCACGCTCGCCAGCCGCTGCGGGTAAATACCCGCCGTGTGCAAGGCCACGCCAAACCCCAACGCCCTGACTTCGGCCAGCATGCTGGCCAGCGCGGGTTCGCTCAGCGGCTCGCCGCCAGAAAACACCACGCCATCCAACAGCCCGCGCCGGCTGGGCAGCCAGTCGCGCACACTCGCCCAGCTCAGACTGGCCTGACGCAGCTGCAGATGCGGGTTATGGCAGTAGTGACAGCGCCATGGACAACCGGCGACAAACACCACGGCTGCCAGCTGCCCCGGCCAATCCACGCTAGAAAACGGGGTCACCCCGCCAATTGCTGCGGCAGCCTGAGCACTGGGCGCGGGCTGCCACGGCAGCGGGTCAGCGGGCGGCAGGTTCACGGAAAAACTGCCGCTGATGAAATTCACCCTGCTTGCCGGTGTTAAACGAGCTGACTGGGCGATGATAGCCCATTACCCGCGTCCAGATTTCGCAGCGGGTGCGGCGGGGGTCATCGGTGGCCAGCGGCAGCGGGTGAGTAGTGGGGGAAGCAGTGAATAACATGGTCAATCTCCTAGGTAAAAATCGGTCAGGCCGCCAGCAGCGTCGCGTCACACTGCGGGCAGAATTCATGGCGACCAGACAAAAAGCCGTGGGTCGGGCAAATCGAAAAAGTTGGGGTGATGGTCAGGTAAGGCAGGCGGAAGCGGGTCAACGCCCGTTGCACCAGGGTTTTGCACGCCTGCGCCGATGACACCGCCTCGTGCATGTACAGATGCAGCACAGTGCCGCCGGTGTACTTGCCCTGCAGCGCTTCCTGCTGCTCCAGCGCGGCAAACGGATCATCGGTGTAGTCCACCGGCAGTTGCGAGCTATTGGTGTAGTAGGGCTGGGCATCGGTGCCGGCCTGCAAAATGGCGGGCCAGCGCTTGCGGTCTTCGCGGGCAAAGCGGTAGGTGGTGCCTTCGGCTGGGGTGGCTTCCAGGTTGTACAGGTGGCCGGTGTCGGTCTGGAACTGGGCAATGCGGGCGCGCACATGGTCGAGCAGACGCAGTGCCATGGCGTGGCCAGCAGCAGTGGTGATGTCGTCGCGGTCGTGGCTGAAGTTGCGGATCATCTCGTTGATGCCGTTCACCCCCAGGGTGCTGAAGTGGTTGCGCAGCGTGCCCAAGTAGCGCTTGCTGTACGGGTAAAAGCCTTGGTCCATATAGCGCTGCACCACTTTGCGCTTGACCTCCAGCACGTCGCGGCCTTGCGCCAGCAGGGTGTCGAGTTGCGCCAGCAGGGCAGGCTCATCGCCGGCGTATAAATAGCCCAGCCGCGCGCAGTTGATCGTCACCACACCAATCGATCCGGTTTGCTCGGCGCTGCCAAACAGGCCGTTGCCGCGCTTGAGCAGCTCGCGCAGGTCCAGCTGCAAGCGGCAGCACATCGAGCGCACCATGTGCGGCTCTAGGTCCGAGTTCACAAAGTTCTGGAAGTAGGGCAGGCCATATTTGGCGGTCATCTCAAACAGCAGGTCAGTGTTGGGGTGGTCCCAAGGGAAATCGCGGGTGATGTTGTAAGTCGGGATGGGAAAGGTAAACACCCGCCCGCGTGCGTCGCCAGCCATCATGACTTCGATATAGGCGCGGTTAATCATGTCCATTTCGGCTTGCAGTTCGCCGTAGCTGAACGCACATTCCTCGCCGCCAATATAGGGAATTTGCTCGGCCAAGTCCGCTGGGCAGCGCCAGTCGAAGGTCAGGTTGGTGAATGGCGTTTGCGTGCCCCAACGGCTGGGCACGTTGAGGTTGTAGATCAGCTCTTGCATGCTCTGACGCACCTCGGCGTAGCTCATGGCATCTAGGCGGACAAACGGCGCCATATAAGTATCGAACGAGCTGAATGCTTGTGCGCCGGCCCATTCGTTTTGCAGTGCGCCCAAAAAATTGACGATCTGGCCAATGGCCGCCGACATATGCCGTGGCGGGGTGGCTTCCACTTTGCCCGGCACGCCGTTAAAGCCCTCGGTCAGCAATTGGCGCAGCGACCAGCCGGCGCAGTAGCCGGACAGCATGTCTAGGTCGTGGATGTGCAAATCCCCTGCACGGTGAGACTGGCCGGCTTCTGCCGGAAACACATGGCTGAGCCAGTAATTGGCGGTGACCTTGCCCGCCACATTCAGGATCAGCCCGCCTAGGCTATAGCCCTGATTGGCGTTGGCGTTTACCCGCCAGTCACGCTGGTCGAGGTATTCGGTCATGCAGCTTTCCACGTCAACCATGGTGCGTGCGGTCTGGCGCAGGCGGGCGTGTTGCTCGCGGTACACCACATAAGCGCGTGCGGTGCGCCACCAACCGGTTTGCGCCAAGGTTTCTTCCACGCGATCCTGAATGGTTTCTACTTCTGGGCAGGATTCATCGGCCAACCGAGCCAGCACGAGGTCGGCCAAGGTCTCGGCCAAGGTGGCATCAAATTCGCCGCTGGCTTGGCCGGCGGCAGCTAGGACGTTGACGATATTGCGGCGGTTGAATGCAACGACACTGCCGTCGCGCTTGCGGACACATTGCATGTAAAAAACTCCAGATCAAGATAACTAGAGCTAGATTAACACTACATATTGTGTTTTTAATTTGTTAGTACACAGCATTTTGTGATTTGTTGATGGGTATCAAGCCAGATGCCCATGCGGTGTCAGGCCGTGCAGCACGGCATCCACCGCTGCTGCGGCCTGCGCTTGTTCTTGGTGGGTGCAGGCGCGGCCATTGCGTTTGCAAATCGCCAACGTACTGAGCACCACATGCTGATCCGCCTGCACCCCAGCCTGAGCCAGACACGCCTGACAACACGCCAGTGGACAGCCATCCAGTGCCAGAATCGGCCGCCCGCTTTGCGCCAGCTTCACCAGTGCCGGCACGCCACCGCCCACTCCGCTGATGCACGACATCTGCGCTCGGCCAGCGCGGTCCAACTCAACCGCCAGCTGGTTGGCTAGTTGGGCCACATTCGAGCAGCCCGAGCAAGCGTATACCAGCGGCCTGTCCGATCTGGCGGGCACGCTCACATCGGATTCCAGCGTGCCGCCAGCTGGGTCAGCCAAGCTGGGCGCTCTTGCGCATCTAGCCAGTTTTTCACCACTAGACCCAGCTCGGTGTCGCCGGCAATCGCCAGCCGACGCTGAAAAAACAAGGTGTCGGCATCCACTTGGCCGGCCAGCAGTTGCAGCACATCGGCCAGACTGGCCGATAAGCTCAGCTCGGCATCAGCCACCGGATGTGGCCGAAACCGCCCGTGTCGGCAGCACAGGCCATGACGCAAGCCAAGGTCGGTGAGGGTGAGCGCCATGCTGCGGCCTTCCAGCTCGGCTGGCGGCTGCAGCCAGCGACCCAGCCGGGCAAGTTCCAGTACGGCGCACAAGGGAGGGGAAAGTAGGGCGGGGGGTACGATGGCACCGAAGGTGGCGAGAGGCATGGGATGGTGTCCTTGAGGTCAATATCCTGCTAGTGCCCCGCGCTGTGCGCGGGAGGCATGGGATGGTGGGCAATTTTGACGAGGGTTTGCCTGTGGCCAGACGTGGCTGCACCATGCGGAATGGTGCTCAGAGCCTATTTACGATCTAGCGAACGATGGGTCAGCCAAGGCGAAATTTGCAAAAAAAGCGGCGTTGACACGCGGTCAATGCGCATATTTTTTGCAAATTTCAACGCAGGATCACCCGAGTCTCGCAGATCGTAAACAGACCCTCAGCCTCCGTGCCACACATTGCCCGATTCCCCCCACCAATAACCATTGCAGCGGCCGATGCCAGCCGGCAACGTCACGCTGGGCAGGGGCTGGCCAGCGCGGGTGGCTGCCAGCGCGGCAATGGCATCTAGTGTGCCGTGTGACTGTGGGCTGACCCGCAGTGCTGCCACGCCCATTCGCCCCAACTCGGTGGCCTGATTGAGCAAATCCAACACTGCACCAGATTGGGTTTGCATGCCATTCAGGGTGAGAAATTCGCCGTCTTCTTGGGTACGCATGGCCAGCCCGTCTGGGTGTTCGATGCAGCGGAAGGCGCAGTCATCCTTGCTCAGGTCAAAGTGCCGAGCGGTGAAGCAGCGTGCCGAGAACGCCAGCGGCATGCGTCCCCACACCATCACCTCGCACTGCAAGCTGGGTGGGGTTTCTGCCAGCAGCGCGGCCAAGTCGGTGCGGTTGAGCTCCAGCGGGGCGACAAAGCGGCAAGCCCCCAAACTGGCCAGCCAGCGCAGGGTATCGCCGTGGTAGGTGTTCAGGTGTGGGCCGGCGACAAACGGGCGGCCGCCGCGTGCACGGATGGCACCTAGGTCACCCACTTCCACCAGCCAGTCATCTTGGCCGGCCAGCTTGTGGGTGAGCTGAATCGCCGCGCCGGATTCCACCAGCGTCGGCGTAGACAGCACCACCTGCTTGCCGGCGACGGTCAGCTCGGCGGCGATATCCAGCCAGTCGGCTGGGCGCATCACATGGCGGCGTAGGCAGACGGTTTCGCCCAGATACACCACGTCCACCGCGCTGGCGGCCACCTCGCGGTAAAACGCCTGTACGGTCTGCCGGGGCCAGTAGTACAGCAGCGGGCCAAGTGTGATCAAAAACGGCGCGGTCATTTCCATGGTCGGTCAAACGCTCCCTGCGTGGTCTGGCTGCCCTCGGCATGGCGAGCCAAGGTGTGTTGCCAGTCGGGTTGGGGCTGATAGCGCGTCGGCGCGGCCTGAGCGGCATCCAGTGCCGCGCGTAGGGTAGCCACCACTTGTGCCACATAAGCTGGGCTGCGCTGGCGGCCTTCGATCTTGATGGCACGCACGCCAATGGCCGCCAGACGCGGCAGCAGGCTGAGGGCATTCAAGCTGGTGGGCTCTTCCAGTGCGTAGTCGCGCCGACCCTCGACTATAAAGCGACCCTTGCACAGCGTCGGGTAGGCAGCCGGCTCGCCGGGGGCGTAGCGGTCAATCAGCAGGCCATTCAGCCGCGCTTCCAGATGGCCGTGTTTGTCCTGCCAGCGCACCGCATGTGCCGGCGAGCACACGCCGCGATTATTGGGTGAATCGCCGGTGGCAAAGCTGGACAGCAAACACCGCCCCTCGGCCATCACGCACAGGCTGCCAAAGCCGAACACCTCGACCTCTACCGTGGTTTTTTCAATCAAGCGGGCGATGTCGGCCACGGTGAGCACGCGCGGCAGCACCACGCGCTGGATGCCAAACTGCTCGCGCATCAGCTCAATGGCATCGGCGTGGGTGGCCGAGCCTTGTACCGACAGGTGCAGGCGCTGCTGCGGGTAGCGCTGGCGGGCGTAAGCCAGTACGCCAGGGTCGGCCAGAATCAGCGCATCCGCTCCCAGCCGACAGGCGGCATCCACCGCTGCGCGCCATTCCTGCGTGCGGCCAGGCTGGGCAAAGGTGTTGATGGCGAACAACACCTGACGGCCATGCTGGTGGGCAAATGCCACCCCTTGGGCGATGTCGGCTTCGGTAAAGTTGAGCCCGGCAAAATTGCGGGCATTGGTGGCGTTTTTTAGACCCAGATATACCGCGTCGGCTCCAGCCAACACCGCCGCTTTCAACGCCGCCAGATTACCGGCGGGCGCGATAAGTTCCATGATTACAGTCCTTGTGGTGAAGCAAGCGGGGACTGTAAGACTGCACCTAGGCAGCGGCCTTATCTTGGGTCAAGGGTGGCCAGTTGGCGGAGTGGGGGTGTGCTTTTGGGCTATGAGGTGTGGTGGTCGAATTTTTTCGAACACCTCTGAAGCCCAGCACTGTTTGAAAAACTATGCTGACTCAAACCTGTATGTACCAGTGCAGGCCTGTACCAGTGCAGGTTTGAGTCATTGACACCCTATCAATCAGGGTGTGCGAAGACACTTAACCAATACACTCAGGGCGTGGACAACCACAGGGGAGAGCATGGGGGCGCACGTACCAAATGAGGCGCGCGCTTATTCTAGGGGCTTGGCGCGGAGATGCACTGCAACCAAGGTCGGGGTGCAGAATGCAAACTGCCCCCGCCAAATAGCGGGGGCAGCGGGACAGAACAGGATTAGCCGCGTGAAGGGGCAATCACGGTGGCTTCGCCTTCAATCACCACCGCACCCTTAACGGTGCAGACAGTGGACAGCACCACGCGTTTTTTGGCGGGGTCGAGGGACAGCACGGTGGCGCGGGCAGTGACGGTATCGCCAATGCGGACAGGGGCTTTGAACTTCAGCGTTTGCCCAAGGTAAATCGTGCCTTCGCCGGGCAAACGTGTGCCCAAAATGGTGGAGATAAACCCCGCCGACAACATGCCGTGGGCGATGCGCCCCTTAAACATGGTGGCTTCGGCGTATTCGGCATTCAAATGGACAGGATTGTTGTCGCCAGAAACGGCAGTAAACAGCAGAATGTCTGCCTCGGTGACAGTCTTGGCATATTCAGCAAATTGCCCAACCGACAGGTCTTCAAAATAAACGGTAGCCATGTGTTTTTCCTTGTGTTGAAAGATTTGGTTGCAGGTTTGAAAGGCTTTTGTAAGCTTGTGTTGCAGCGTGGTGTAAGTGTTTGCCATTCTGCTGGGGGACGGGCAAAAATGCAATTTGCTTGCTTTGTCCGACTCCAAACACTGCAAATCAAACATCCGTTTCAGTCCGACTTGCATCCGCACCCAGAGGCGAGTAAGTTTGGCATTCACCCCCTTTTGTTGTGTGCGCCACAAGCCTGTCACCAAGGGCGGATAAGGCATCAAGCCTAGTTAGACAAAACGAAAGCACCTACCCCCCCGCAGCTTAACTGCCGTAGCGGGCAGGGTGTTCAGCATCCATCTGGAGTTTGATAGGAGAAATATGAAAGTTCTAGTCGCCGTAAAGCGCGTTGTAGATTACAACGTAAAAGTTCGCGTCAAAGCTGATGGCTCAGATGTGGATATCGCCAACGTCAAAATGTCGATGAACCCCTTCGACGAAATCGCCGTAGAAGAAGCCGTGCGCCTTAAAGAAGCCGGCAAAGCCAGCGAAATCGTCGTGGTATCGATGGGTGTCAAACAGTGCGAAGAAACCCTGCGCACTGCTTTGGCTATGGGTGCAGACCGTGCCATTCACGTTGAAACCGATGCAGAATTACAGCCGCTGGCCGTGGCCAAGCTGCTGAAGGCTATTGCCACTCAAGAAGCCCCTCAGTTGCTGGTACTGGGCAAGCAAGCCATTGACGACGATGCCAACCAAACCGGCCAAATGACCGCTGCTTTGCTGGGCTGGGCACAAGGCACGTTTGCCTCCAAGGTTGAGCTGGGCACAGGCGATGTGGCCGTGACCCGTGAAATTGACGGCGGCCTAGAAACCGTTAATTTGACCTTGCCTGCCGTGGTGACCACTGACCTGCGCCTGAACGAACCGCGCTACGTCAAGCTGCCTAACATTATGGCTGCCAAGAAAAAACCCCTCGCGAAAACGACCCCTGCCGACCTCGGCGTGGACGTTGCCCCCCGCCTGAAAACACTGAAGGTCGCTGAGCCTGCTAAGCGCACTGCCGGCATCAAGGTGGCGAATGCGGCCGAGCTGGTCGCCAAACTCAAAAACGAAGCAAAGGTGCTGTAAGAATGGCTATCCTCGTTATTGCTGAACACGACAATACCCAGATTAAATCTGGCACGCTTAACACCGTCTCTGCTGCCCAAAAAATCGGCGGCGAAGTGCATGTGCTGGTGGCAGGGAGCGGCTGCGCTGCGGCTGCCCAAGCGGCCAGTGCCCTTGCTGGCGTGGCTAAAGTGCTGGTAGCCGATGCGGCTGCTTTCGCGCATCCTCTGGCTGAAAACCTGACCCCGTTGATTGTGGACTTGGCACGCGGCTACAGCCATGTGTTTGCCCCAGCCACCACCTTTGGCAAAAACATTTTGCCCCGCGTGGCGGCCTTGCTGGACGTGGCACAAATCAGCGAAATTACCGCTGTAGAAAGCGCGGACACTTTTGTCCGTCCCGTGTTTGCGGGCAACGTCATGGCGACCGTGCAATCTTCCGATGCGATTAAGGTGATTACCGTTCGCACCACAGCGTTTGAGCCCGTCGCTAACGGCGGCAGCGCAGCGATTGAAGCCCTTGCGGGCGGCAGCGATGCCGGACTTTCGCGCTTTGTTAGCCAAGACCTGACCGTGTCTAGCCGTCCAGAATTGGCTGCGGCCAAGGTAGTGGTGTCGGGTGGCCGTGCGCTGGGCTCGGCAGAACAATTCACAGCGGTGATTGAGCCGCTGGCGGACAAAATCGGTGCCGCTGTGGGAGCCTCGCGGGCGGCGGTGGATGCCGGTTACGCCCCGAACGATTACCAAGTCGGCCAAACCGGCAAAGTGGTCGCACCGCAGTTGTATATTGCGGTCGGTATCTCCGGCGCAATTCAACACTTGGCAGGGATGAAAGACTCCAAAATCATCGTCGCTATCAACAAAGACGAAGAAGCCCCGATTTTCCAAGTGGCGGATTACGGCATTGTCGGTGACTTGTTCACCGTGGTGCCTGAGCTGATGGCTGAGCTAAGCAAGTAAGTATCACAGTAGGGCGCGGAAAGAAGGGAACAGCCTGATGCCGCGCCCTTGTTGTATCCACCAGCATGGCTCGGTGGGTAATGAAGAGGGACACTGTCCCAAATAACGACGCTTTCCCCGCCGCAGGGGACGACACAGCAAGGAGTGAGGCACGATGGGTTATCAAGTTCCGCTAAAAGAAATTCGCTTTGTTTTGAATGAGCTGGCCGAGTTGCCTGCGGTTTGCACATTACCTGGTTACGAAGATTGCAATGTTGATTTGGTCGATGCCGTCTTGGACGAAGCCGCCAAATTTGCCGAAAACGTGATTGCCCCGATTAACGCGGCAGGCGACAAGGGCAATGTCTGGAACAACTTCGAAGTGAAAACCGCAGAAGGCTTTGCCGATGCGTATGCCCAGTTTCGCGACAGCGGCTGGGTGGGGCTGCGTGCGCCGCAAGACTACGGCGGGCAAGGTCTGCCTGCCTTGGTGGCGATGGCAACCGAAGAAATGTGGTGCGCTTCTAGCGTGTCGTTCTCGCTGGCACCGCTGCTGACCTTGGGCTCAATTGAAGCCATCAACCACCACGCCAGCGACGCAGTCAAAGCCACGTTCTTGCCTGCCATGTGCGAAGGCCGCTGGACCGGCACGATGAACCTGACCGAACCCAACGCCGGCTCTGACTTGGCACAAGTCCGCACCAAGGCGGTGGACAACGGCGACGGCACCTACTCGATTACTGGGCAGAAGATTTTTATCACCTGGGGCGAGCACGACATGGCGGAAAACATCATCCATCTGGTGTTGGCACGTTTGCCAGACGCACCGGCTGGGGTGAAGGGGATTTCGCTGTTTGTTGTGCCTAAATATCTGGTCAACGAAGACGGCTCTCTGGGCAAGCGTAACGATGCCCGTTGCGTGTCGTTGGAACACAAGCTGGGCATCCACGGCAGCCCAACGGCGGTGATGAGCTTTGGCGACGAAGGCGGCGCGATTGGTTATCTGGTCGGCGAGCTGAACAAAGGCCTGCCTTACATGTTCACCATGATGAACCATGCCCGTTTGGGGGTGGGGGTGCAGGGTCTGGCAATTTCTGACCGTGCTTACCAACATGCCGTGGAATACGCCCGCGACCGCGTGCAAAGCCGTGAGCTGGGCAGTCCTAGCCCTGACAGCGTGGCGATTATCAAGCATCCTGACGTGCGCCGGATGCTGATGACGATGCGTGCCCAGATTGAAGCGCAGCGTGCCTTGTCTTACTACACCGCTACGGCACTTGACCGTGCTTCGACCCATCCTAATCCAGAAGAAAAAGCCCGCAACCAAGCGTTGGTCAACTTCTTGATTCCGATTGTGAAGGGTTGGAATACTGAGCAAGCCAACGAAATCACCTCGCTGGGTGTGCAAGTACACGGCGGTATGGGCTTTATCGAAGAAACCGGCGCGGCACAGTATTACCGCGATGCCCGTATCACTGCGATTTACGAAGGCACCACCGGCATTCAGGCACTTGACCTGATTGGGCGTAAATTGGCTTCGGAAAAAGGCGTGACCGCTGCGGCAGTCTTGGCAGAGGTCAAAGCAACCGTGGCCAAGCTGGCCGCCGCAGGCAGCGACTTTGCCAGCCTGAAAGCCAACCTCGAAGCCGGCATTGAACAAGCTGAAGCCTGCGTCAACTTTGTGCTGGAAACCTTTGGCACGCAGCCCCGTTTGCCTGCTGCGGGCTCGGTGCCTTTCCTCAAGCTGATGGGGATTTTGTTGGGCGGCTGGCAGTTGGCACGCGGCGCGTTGATTGCCCAAGCCAAGCTGGGCGAAGATGGCGCAGACACCGACTTCTACACCGCTAAAATTGTCACTGCCCGTTTCTACGGTGAGCACCTGTTGCCGCAAATCTCAGGTCTGGCTGTGGCTATTTTGGGCGGCGCAGCGTCTGTGTTGGCCTTGGATGAAGCGCAGTTCTAAGAACGTGTTCAAAGTCTGCGAGACTCGGGTGAGCCTGCGTTGAAATGTGTAAAAATATGCGTGTGGATTCAGTTCCAACGGCGTTTTTTTCCGAATTTCGCCTTGGCTGACCCGTCGTTCGCTAGACTTTAAGCGCACGTTCTACGCACCTTGCCGATGCCGCAATCAAAAACCCCGCTACGGCGGGGTTTTTGTTGAATCTGGCTCTGCTGTATTGCAGCAAATTGGTAAAAAACGCTATAATTTCAAGGTTTGGAAAACGGGACAGGCAGCCAATCGCTGCTGCGTCCCGTTATTCGCATCAAGCCTTCAAAAACCGGCAGCACGCATCAGGAGCAACCAGTGTCCACGATTCCCGCAATTCTTGCCTTGGCTGACGGGACCCTTTTCCACGGCAGTGCCATCGGCGCAACCGGCCACACCGTGGGTGAAGTGGTATTCAATACAGCCATGACTGGCTACCAAGAAATACTGACCGACCCCTCTTATACTCGGCAATTGGTCACGCTGACCTATCCCCACATCGGTAATGTCGGCGCAAATGCCGAAGACACCGAATCACGCGGCGTATTTGCCGCTGGACTTATCATCCGCGACCTCCCTTATTTGCACAGCAATTTCCGTGCGGAGGTCTCGCTGTCTGACTATCTGAAACAAAACAATACGGTGGCCATTGCGGATATTGACACCCGCAAGCTGACCCGCATTCTGCGCGAAAAAGGCGCACAAGGCGGCTGCATTATGGCCGGCGACAACCTTGACCCCGCCCAAGCGATTGCACTGGCGCAGGGCTTTGGCTCAATGGCAGGGCAAGACCTCGCCAAGGTGGTGAGCTGCACCGCGCCTTACGCATGGACAGACCGCGAATGGGCTTTGGGCGAAGGCTATCGCAGCCAAGACAACCCCGAATTCCACGTTGTCGCCTACGATTTTGGCGTCAAGCACAATATCTTGCGGATGCTGGCCGAGCGGGGCTGCAAAGTGACCGTCGTACCGGCGCAAACTTCTGCGGCAGATGTGTTGGCTTTGCAGCCCAGTGGCGTGTTTTTGTCTAATGGCCCTGGCGACCCCGAGCCCTGCGATTACGCCATCCAAGCCATTCGCACCATTCTGGATACCCACTTGCCGGTGTTTGGCATTTGCTTGGGGCACCAGCTGTTGGGTTTGGCCAGCGGCAGCCGTACCAGCAAGATGAAGTTTGGCCACCATGGCGCGAACCACCCCGTGCAAGACCTCGACAGTGGCCGCGTGATGATTACCAGCCAAAACCACGGCTTCCAAGTAGACGAAACCAGCTTGCCTAGCCATGTTCGCGTCACGCATCGCAGTCTGTTTGACCAAACGGTACAAGGCATTGCCCTGACCGACCGCCCTGCGTTTTCGTTCCAAGGCCACCCAGAAGCCAGCCCAGGGCCGAACGATGTGGCGTATCTGTTTGACCGCTTTGTCAATGCCATGCGTGAAGCGCGCGGCGGCTAATCGCCTACCGCTGCACGGGTAGCAAACAGGGGGTCAACACCCCCTGTTTGCTGTCCCCGCCCCGTACCCTGCTGTATCGCTTGACCCCCTAAGGAGGCACGATGTTTGGCATCACCGACTTAAGCACCTATCTGCTGGGGACGCTGTTTATTGTGCTGCTCCCCGGGCCGAACTCGCTGTATGTGCTTTCGGTGGCGGCGCAGCGCGGCGTGCGTTTGGGGTTTCAGGGGGCATGTGGGATTTTTGTGGGCGACACCATTTTGATGGTGCTGTCTGCGACGGGTGTGGCCTCGGTGCTCAAAGGCTTGCCCGCGCTGTTTTTTGTGCTGAAATATGCAGGGGCGGCTTACCTTGCATGGATAGGGTTAGCGATGCTGTGGGGCGCGGGGCAGGCTTTGCGCCACCCCACGCTAGACACACCGCCCCGCAAGGTCGATAGCCGTCAGCCGTTTCAAAAAGCGTTGGTGATTAGCTTGCTGAATCCCAAGGCGATTTTGTTTTTCATCTCTTTTTTTATCCAGTTTGTTGACCCTTACTATCCACATCCTGCTGTGACGTTTTTGGCACTGGGCACTATTGTGCAAGTGCTCAGCGCAAGCTACCTCACGGCTGTGATTTTGATTGGTGCGCGGGTGGCAGATAGTTTTCGCCGCCGTCAAACGCTCTCAGCCTCGCTGACGGGTGGGGTCGGTGTGTTGTTTATTGGGTTTGGTGCCAAGCTGGCCAGCGCAAGCCTTAACTGAATTTCTCAAATATTGATCGTATAGAGTGCAACCATGCCAAAACGGACAGACATCAAAAGTATCTTAATTATCGGCGCAGGTCCTATCGTGATTGGTCAGGCGTGCGAGTTCGACTACTCTGGCGCACAAGCCTGTAAAGCCCTGCGCGAAGAGGGCTACCGCGTCATTCTGGTCAACTCTAACCCTGCCACCATCATGACCGACCCCAACATGGCGGATGTGACCTACATCGAGCCGATTACATGGCCGATGGTGGCAAAAATTATCGAAAAAGAACGCCCAGACGCGCTGTTGCCCACCATGGGCGGCCAAACCGCGCTGAACTGTGCGCTCGACCTTGCGCGTAACGGTGTGCTGGAAAAATTCAACGTCGAGATGATTGGCGCGACCGAAGAAGCCATCGACAAAGCCGAAGACCGTGGCAAGTTTAAGCTGGCGATGGAAAAAATCGGCCTATCTTGCCCCTTGTCTTTTGTGGCGCACACCATGGAACAAGCCCTAGACGGGCAAAGCAAAGTGGGCTTTCCAACGCTGATTCGCCCCTCGTTTACTATGGGCGGTTCCGGCGGCGGTATTGCCTACAACAAAGAAGAATTCGTCAGCATTTGCGAACGCGGCTTCGAAGCCAGCCCCACCCACGAGCTGCTGATTGAGCAGTCGGTATTGGGCTGGAAAGAGTACGAGATGGAAGTGGTGCGTGACCGTGCCGACAACTGCATCATCATCTGCTCCATCGAAAACTTCGACCCGATGGGCGTGCATACCGGCGACTCCATCACCGTGGCGCCTGCCCAAACACTGACCGACAAAGAATACCAAATCATGCGGAACGCCAGCTTGGCTGTGCTGCGTGAAATCGGTGTTGATACCGGCGGTTCCAACGTCCAATTTGCAACCAACCCCGCCACCGGCGAGATGATTGTGATTGAGATGAACCCACGCGTCTCGCGTTCCTCCGCTTTGGCGTCCAAAGCAACCGGCTTCCCGATTGCCAAAGTGGCGGCCAAGCTGGCGGTGGGCTACACGCTGGATGAGCTGAAAAACGACATTACCGGCGGCGCGACCCCTGCCTCGTTTGAGCCTTCCATCGACTACGTTGTGACCAAAATCCCCCGTTTTGCGTTTGAGAAATTCCCCCAAGCCAACGACCGCCTGACCACCCAAATGAAGTCGGTGGGCGAAGTGATGGCCATGGGGCGTTCGCTGCAAGAGTCCATGCAAAAAGCCCTGCGCGGCATGGAAACCGGCCTGTGTGGGCTGGATGAACGCAGCACCGACCGCGAAGTGATTGTGCGTGAAATGGGCGAGCCCGGCCCCGATCGTCTGCTCTACGTTGCCGATGCCTTCCGTATTGGCATGACCGCCACCGACATCTTTAATGTGTGCAAAATCGACCCATGGTTCTTGGCACAGCTAGAAGACTTGGTCACCGAAGAAAACGCTATCCGTGGGCAAAAAGTCGAAACCCTCGACATCGCCACCTTGCGCCGCCTGAAACGCAAAGGCTTCTCTGACCGCCGTTTGGCGATGTTGCTGGGCACCGACCAAGGTGCGGTGCGTGCCAAACGCTGGGCAGCTAACCTGCACCCTGTTTACAAGCGGGTCGATACCTGTGCGGCTGAGTTTGCTACCAACACCGCCTACATGTATTCCACCTACGAAGAAGAATGCGAATCCAAGCCTTCTGACCGTAAAAAAATCATGGTGCTGGGCGGTGGACCTAACCGCATCGGCCAAGGGATTGAGTTCGACTATTGCTGCGTTCATGCGGCCTTGGCACTGCGCGAGTCCGGCTTTGAAACCATCATGGTCAACTGCAACCCCGAAACCGTCTCGACCGACTACGACACCTCCGACCGCCTGTATTTTGAACCGCTGACCCTCGAAGACGTGCTCGAAGTGGTCAACGTCGAAAAACCCGTCGGCGTGATTGTGCAGTACGGCGGGCAAACCCCGCTGAAATTGGCGCGTGCCCTAGAAGCCAATGGCGTGCCGATTATTGGCACCACCCCAGATATGATTGACTGTGCCGAAGACCGCGAACGCTTCCAAAAGATGCTGCACGCGCTGGGGCTGAAACAGCCGCCTAACCGCACTGCTCGTGCGCCACAAGAAGCCATCCGCCTTGCGGCTGAAATTGGCTATCCACTGGTCGTCCGGCCTTCGTATGTGCTGGGCGGGCGTGCGATGGAAATTGTCCACGAGCAAGCCGACCTCGAACGCTATATGCGCGAAGCGGTCAAGGTGTCCAACGACAGCCCCGTGCTGCTCGACCGCTTCTTGAACGATGCGATTGAAGTGGACGTGGACGCGATGAGCGACGGCGAACAGGTCATCATCGGCGGCATCATGCAGCACATCGAACAAGCCGGTGTGCACTCGGGCGATTCGGCCTGCTCCTTGCCGCCGTATAGCCTGAGCGTTGAGCACCAAGACGAAATCCGCCGCCAGACCGTGGCGATGGCCAAGGCACTGAATGTGGTGGGGCTGATGAATGTGCAGTTCGCTATTCAGCGCGACACGATCTTTGTGCTGGAAGTGAACCCGCGTGCCTCGCGCACCGTGCCGTTTGTTTCTAAGGTCACGGGGCAGCCGCTGGCTAAGATTGCCGCGCGGTGCATGGCGGGCATCAGCTTGGCCGAACAAGGCGTGACCGCTGAGGTGATTCCGCCTTACTTCGCGGTGAAAGAAGCCGTGTTCCCATTTATCAAGTTCCCAGGGGTCGATACCATCCTCGGGCCTGAAATGAAGTCCACTGGCGAAGTCATGGGCGTGGGCAAGACCTTTGCTGAAGCATTTGTAAAGAGCCAGTTAGCCGCGGGCGATGTGTTCCCGAAAGTGGGCAAGGTGTTCTTGTCGGTACGCGAATCGGACAAAGCCGGTATTGTCGATGTGGCGCGTGATTTGCTGTCCCTCGGCTTTACCTTGGTGGGGACGCGCGGCACGGCCAGTATCATCGCCGCCCAAGGCTTGCCGGTGACGGCGATTAACAAGGTGACGGAAGGTCGTCCCCATGTGGTCGATATGCTGAAAAATGGCGAAATCTGCCTCGTCATCAATACCGTGGACGAAAAACGCCAAGCTATCCACGACAGCTATTCGATTCGCCGCTCTGCGCTGCAAGCCCGCATTCCGCAGTACACCACGCTGGCTGGGGCGAAAGCCGTGTGCGTTGGCATGAAGCATCTGGAAGAGCTGGGTGTGTATAGCGTCCAAGCACTGCACGCGCAATTGTAGTAAATCAGGTCGCTGTCCGCTGCCTTGGTGTGGTTTAGCCAAGGCGGAGGCTTGATTCAATAGCGTTTTTCGGGCTGTCGGCGGCTTCGTGTGCTTGGAAACCCATCCGCTTACCGTTACAATCAACGCATTCTGTTTTATCTGTTCTGCTTGGGCAGCCCGTCCGCCTGAGCCAGAACCCTCATTACTAAGCAAGCCGCCGTCACCGAACGGCGGCTTGCGTTTTTTCGTGCAGACGCGCCGATGGGCGGCGGATGCAAGGAGTCTCCCCATGATTAAAGTCCCGCTTACCGTATTTGGCGCGGAACAGCTTAAAGCCGAGCTGCAACGTCTTAAAAGCATTGAACGTCCTAGCGTGATTGCGGCCATTGCCGAAGCCCGTAGCCACGGTGATTTGTCCGAAAACGCCGAGTACGACGCGGCCAAAGAACGCCAAGGTTTTGTCGAAGGGCGGATTGCCGACCTTGAAGGCAAGCTGTCCAACGCCCAAATTATCGACCCCACTTTGCTGGATGCTGAAGACCGCGTGGTGTTTGGCGCGAGCGTGCATTTGATGGATTTAGCCACGGATGAAACCGTGCGTTACCAAATTGTCGGGGACGATGAAGCCAATATTAAGCTGGGTAAAGTCTCGGTCAATTCACCGATTGCGCGTGCCCTAATCGGCAAAGAGCTGGGCGATGTGGCGGAAGTACAAGCCCCAGGTGGTGTCCGTGAATACGAAATTCTAGATGTTCAGTACGTCTAATCCCCGTCCGAGCTTGGCTGCGGTACTGCAGCGACTGACCCTGACGCTATGGGTCGGTGGGCTGTGGGTGATGGGCTGGGTGACGGTGCCGCTGTTGTTCGCCAGTCTAGACCGCACCACAGCAGGCATGATGGCGGGCAAAGGCTTTGCGGCACTGGCGTGGTTGGGTTTGGGCTGTGGGCTGCTTTGGCTGGTGATGGGGCGGCTGCGCCCAACCTTGCCCGCTGCCCAGCACCGTCAGTCGCGCCGCGTGGTGTGGGGGATGCTGGCCTGCACGTTGGTCAACCATTTTGGCGTGACCCCCGTGATTGCGTGGCTTAAAGCCCAAGCCGCGCAAGGCCAGCTCGACAGCGTGGTGTGGGGCGGTAGCTTTAGCGTGTGGCATGGCGTATCCAGCAGTATTTTTCTGCTGCAAAGCCTGTTGGCACTGGCTTGGGTGGTCAGCGAAAGCCGTCAGCAGACCTGACCGACTGGGCGACAAGGGTGTGCTTAACCGGTGAAAAACGCATAAAAAAAGCGACTTTTTCAAGTCGCTTTTTAGTGTGCTGCAGCGGGTATTAGTAACCCGTTTTAACCTTGGATGCTCTGGAGCTTGGGCGGCCAAATTTCGCTTTGGCGGGCTTTTTAACCGGCTTAGGCTTAACCTTCACCCCTGGCAAGGCGATATTGACCTCGTTGTTGGGGCGATAAATCACCAGCAGCTTGCCGATATGCTGCACCGGCGCTGCGTCGAGGTCTTGGCAAATCGTGTCGTACATGGCGACGCGTGCTTCGCGGTCATCGCCTTGCACACGGATTTTAATCAGCTCGTGTGCGGCAAGGTTAATGGCGATTTCGCGCAGCACGGCTTCAGTCAGCCCATTATTGCCTATCATCACCACAGGATTGCGTTGGTGTGCCAAGGCTTTCAAAAAGCGGCACTGTTCAGATGTGAGTTCGAATTTCATCGTAATTCTGCTTTAAAGCGTTTACAAAACACGAGTTTACCAGAATGTGTGGAAATCGCCCCGATTGATGGGGTTCCCCCGCACAAACAGCCCAATGGAAGGTACCCAGCCATGGCACGCAGTAAATCTAGCAACGCTTGGCTTGCTGAGCACGTTAACGACCCCTACGTTCAGCAGGCACAGCGCGACGGCTATCGCTCTCGCGCCGCTTACAAGCTGCTTGAAATCAATGAAAAAGATAAACTTATCCGCCCTGGGATGATGATTGCCGACCTTGGCAGTGCGCCAGGCAGTTGGTCACAAATCGCCGCACGGCTTACCGGTGACAAGGGACGGGTGTTTGCCCTCGATATTTTGCCGATGGATGGCTTGCCCAATGTGGATTTTATCCAAGGCGATTTTCGGGAAGAAGCCGTACTCAATGAGTTTGTGACTCTACTGAATGGGCGACCGCTAGACCTTGTCATCTCGGATATTGCCCCCAATATGTCGGGTATGCCCAGCGTAGACCAAGCCCGCAGCGCGTATCTGGTTGAGCTGGCTTTGCTGTTTTCACAAGAACACCTGAAACTAGGCGGTGATTTTCTCGTCAAAGTGTTTCAGGGCAGCGAATTTACCGCCTTCCTTAAAACGATGCGCGAAACCTTTACTCAAGTGATTAGCCGCAAGCCCAAAGCTTCACGCGGGCGCAGCACCGAGGTCTATTTGCTTGGCAAAGGTCGCCGCTGACAGGGGGCAGGGGTTGGGGCTACAATCCGCCCATTCTGCTGCCTTACTTCCTCACCTTTGCTAGACTGTCTCACCCTACCGACCCCCCCTGCAAGACACTCGCACGACTTAGGAGTCCGCGTTGAACAACTTTGGCAAAAATGTCGCCATCTGGGCCATTATTGGGCTTGTGCTCATGATGGTTTTCAACCAGTTTACCAAGCGTCAAGATACGCAAAACCAAATTGAATACTCCGCCTTTATCAGCGATGTAGAGGGCGGACGGGTTCAGTCGGTGAGCATCGAAGGCCACCCCTTGCGCGGGCAGTGGATTAAAGGTCGGCGGGCAGATGGCAGTGCTTTTGCCACCTATGCCCCCTATGACCCGCAACTGGTTAACCAACTGATTAAAAGCAACGTCCGCTTCTCGGCCAAGCCCGAAGAAGAACCCTCCATGATGATGAGCTTGTTTGTCTCGTGGTTCCCCATGCTGTTGCTGATTGGGGTGTGGGTATTCTTTATGCGCCAAATGCAGGGCGGCGGCAAAGGCGGGGCATTTAGCTTTGGCAAAAGCAAAGCGCGGATGCTCGACCAAGAGCAAAACACCGTCACCTTTGCCGACGTAGCGGGCTGCGACGAAGCCAAAGAAGAAGTGAAAGAAATTGTCGATTACCTGCGCGACCCCACCCGTTACCAAGCTCTTGGTGGGCGGATTCCGCGCGGTGTGCTGCTGGCGGGTAGCCCAGGTACCGGTAAAACCCTGCTGGCCAAGGCGATTGCTGGCGAGGCCAAAGTCCCGTTCTTCTCCATTTCGGGTTCTGACTTCGTTGAAATGTTTGTCGGGGTGGGCGCGGCGCGGGTTCGGGATATGTTCGAAAACGCCAAAAAGAACTCGCCGTGCATCATCTTTATCGACGAAATCGACGCAGTGGGTCGCCAGCGGGGTGCTGGGGTCGGCGGCGGCAACGACGAACGCGAGCAAACCCTTAACCAGTTGCTGGTTGAGATGGATGGCTTCGACACCAACAGCACCGTGATTGTGATTGCGGCCACCAACCGCCCTGATGTGCTCGACCCTGCCCTGCAACGCCCAGGCCGGTTTGACCGCCAAGTGGTGGTGCCGCTGCCGGACATTCGTGGCCGTGAGCAAATCCTCAACGTCCATATGCGCAAAGTGCCTATCGCCATTGACGTGAAGCCTGAAATCATCGGGCGCGGCACCCCAGGCTTCTCGGGGGCTGATCTGGCCAACTTGGTCAACGAAGCCGCCCTATTTGCCGCCCGCCGCAATAAACGGCTGGTGGACATGGAAGACTTCGAATCCGCCAAAGACAAAATCATGATGGGCGCAGAACGCCGCAGCATGGTCATGACCGACGAAGAAAAGAAAAATACCGCGTATCACGAGTCTGGCCATGCCATCGTCGCCAAGCTGTTGCCTAAGTCTGACCCCGTGCACAAAGTCACCATCATCCCACGGGGACGGGCACTGGGTTTGACCATGCAGCTACCGGTGCAAGACCGCTACGCCTACGATCGTGACTTCCTGCTGCAACGGGTCTCGGTATTGTTTGGTGGGCGGATTGCCGAAGAGCTGTTTATGAACCAAATGACCACCGGCGCGAGCAACGACTTTGAACGTGCCACCCAAATGGCGCGGGATATGGTCACCCGCTACGGGATGAGCGATAAGCTCGGCCCGATGGTCTACGGCGAAAACGAAGGCGAAGTCTTTTTGGGTCGCTCGGTTACCACCCACAAAAACATGTCCGAAGCCACCATGCAGCAAGTGGATGCCGAAATCCGCCGGATTATCAACGCGCAATACGCCATTGCACGACAGCTGCTCGAAGACAACCGCCCGATTGTCGAAGCGATGGCCGCCGCGCTGCTGGAGCTTGAAACCATTGATGCCGACCAAATCGACGACATCATGGCCGGCAAGCCGCCGCGTGCGCCCCGCCCTGTGACCGCAATTGTGCCCATCAATCTGAATCCACCCAGTGATGGCGCGACGGTGGTAACCGAGACACCGGCGCAAGAAACCTAAGAACCTGCCCAAAGTCTGCGAGACTTTGAACAGGTTCTACGCTGTTTTTCTTCCCTTTCTTCCCCAGCGGTGGCTATGAGCCGCCGCTTTTTTACGTCTAGCCCCCTGACTATGTTGACTTCGCTGACCTGTGGCCGCTTTACCCTGCCGCTGCACCGCCCGCTGATAATGGGCATTCTCAATATCACGCCAGATTCGTTTTCGGATGGGGGCTGCTACCGGCAGCGCGATGCGGCACTCTCCCATGCCGAGCGTCTGCTGGCCGAGGGCGCGGCGATACTGGATATTGGCGGCGAATCCACCCGCCCCCACGCCCCGCCGGTGTCCGAAGCTGAAGAGCTGGAGCGCGTGTTACCGGTGCTCGAAGGGCTGCAAGGCTGTGGCGTGCCCTTATCGTTGGATACCCGCCGCACGGCGGTGATGCAGGCCGCCCTTGCCGTTGGGGTGGACATGATTAACGATGTGGCCGCCCTTGAAGACACCGGTGCGATTGCCGCCGTGGCCGCGCATCCCGTCGCGGTGTGCCTGATGCACAAGCAGGGCAACCCCGATGCCATGCAGCAATCACCCCAGTACCAAGACGTGGTCGGCGAAGTGCAGGCCTACCTTGCCCAGCGGGTAGCGGCTGCGGTGCAGGGTGGCATTGGCCGTGAACGGCTGCTAATTGACCCTGGCTTTGGCTTTGGCAAAACGGTCGCGCACAACTACACCCTTTTGGCGCACCTAGCACAATTTGCCGCGCTGGCACCGGTCTTGGTCGGCTTGTCGCGCAAGTCCATGCTGGGCGCGGTGACAGGGCGAGAACAGCCCGCCGACCGTGTCGCGGCCAGCGTGGCCGCCGCCTTGCTGGCCTGCCAACAGGGTGCCAGCATTGTGCGGGTGCATGATGTTGCCGCCACCCGTGATGCCCTTGCGGTGTGGGAAGCGACCCGTGCTGCCCACTAGCCTCGCCCTCTTGCTTCTAAACCGGCCATGCCTTCCCGCCGCTGGTGGCAGCGGGGCTTGCTTGGCTGTGATTCCCTTTCGGAGGAGGGGTACCCCGCAGGGGTGGGGTGGTTGCTTTTGACTTTTGGGTTTGGCTTTTGACTCTGGCGGCCTCGTCAGTCACCACCCCGTCCGGCTTTGCCGTCCACCCCTCCGGCGGAGGGAAATAAAAGCAAAGATTGCAGCGATGCGCTTTTTTGCGCATTTCGCCTTGGCTGACTCGTCGTTCGCGAGACTTTGAATAGGTTCTTACCACCCCGCTTTGCCTCTGTGCAGAAAGTCCTCCCCCATGAGCAAACGTAAATATTTTGGTACCGATGGTGTGCGCGGCGAAGTCGGTCACGCGCCGATTACCCCTGACTTTGTGCTACGGCTGGCCAATGCCGCTGGGCGGGTGCTGGTTGACCACGATAGCCGCCATCGCCCCGCCGTGCTGATCGGCAAAGACACCCGTATTTCGGGCTATATGCTCGAAGCCGCCCTGCAAGCCGGCTTTGCCGCAGCGGGGGTGGATGTGTATTTGGCGGGGCCTTTGCCCACCCCAGGCATTGCCTATCTGACCCGCGCCCTGCGTTTGCAAGCCGGTGTGGTGATTTCCGCCTCGCACAACCCCTACCAAGATAACGGCATCAAGTTTTTTGCCGAGGGCGGGGTCAAGCTCGATGACGCGCTGGAGCACGAAATTGAAGCCCTACTCGATGCACCGCTGCTGACCCGCCCCTCGGCAGAATTGGGACGCGCCAAGCGGATTGACGATGCCCAAGGGCGGTATATCGAATTTTGCAAAAGCACGTTTCCCAGCGACCGCGACTTGCGCCACCTCAAGCTGGTGGTGGATTGCGCCAACGGAGCAGCCTACGACATCGCCCCCAAAGTGTTCCACGAGCTGGGCGCAGAGGTTATCGCCATCGGCAACCACCCCAACGGCCTCAACATCAATGACCAATGCGGCGCAACGCACAGCAAAACCTTGCAGCAAGCGGTGCTGACCCACGATGCGGACTACGGCATCGCGCTGGATGGCGATGCTGACCGGCTTATCATGGTGGACAAAGAAGGGCGGGTTTACGACGGCGACCAGCTCTTATACGTCATCGCCAAGGCACGGGCAGCGCAAGGGACGCTGGTCGGCGGCGTGGTTGGCACGGTCATGACCAATCTGGCGATGGAACTCGCCCTCGGCAAACAAGGCATCGCCTTTGGCCGCGCCAAAGTTGGCGACCGCTATGTGCTGGAGATGTTGGGCGCAGAAGGCTGGCAGTTGGGCGGCGAAAGCTCTGGGCATATTTTGTGCCTCGATAAGCACTCTACCGGCGATGGGATTATTTCCAGCCTGCAAGTGCTGACCGCACTGGCGACCTTGAATAGGGACTTGGCGTGCATCTGCCGCGATTGGCAGCCCTTCCCGCAGACCATGATTAACGTCCGGCTCACCCCAAAAATGGACTGGAAAGCCGCCAGCCAAGCCGCACTGCAAGAGGCCGAGCAGGCTTTGGCTGGACGCGGGCGGGTGGTGTTGCGCCCTTCTGGCACCGAGCCGGTGGTGCGGGTGATGGTGGAAGCCGATGCCCCCGCCCTCGCCGAGCATTGGGCTCGCACCATTGCCCATGCGATTGAGACAGGACACGCGGCGGGTTAAAAAGCTGTTTACGCGCTGTGAGACGCGGCTGAGCCTGCGTTGAAGCCCCCCAAAAAAGGCGTGCTCATGCCGATTTTGGGGGGCTTCGTTTTGGCGACTCCTGCGCGTAAACCGCTTCTAGCTGGGGTCAATACACCGCACCACACGCGGGGCGACGGCACACATCAGTTCATAGCCAATGGTGTTGGCCGCCGCCGCAATGGTTTCAATCGGTAAGCCCTGCCCCCAGAGTGTCACCGTGCTGCCCACGTCTGCTGTCGGGCAGGGGGTTAAATCCACCGCCAGCATATCCATCGACACCCGCCCCACCGTCCCGCTGCGCTGCCCATCGACCAAAACAGGGGTGCCGCTGGGCACGATGCGGGGGTAGCCATCGGCATAGCCACAGGCCACCACCCCCACCCGCATCGGCTTGTCTGCCGTAAAAGTCGCCCCGTAGCCCACCGACTCCCCCGCCGCCAGCGTTTGCGTGCCGATAAGCTGGGCTTGCAAGGTCATGGCGGGGCGCAAGCCCAGCTCTCCGCCGACCTGCTCGGCAAAAGGCGAACAGCCGTACAACATAATCCCAGGCCGTAACCACGCCGTGTCGGCGATGGGGTGGCGCAAAATCGCAGCGGAATTAGCCACGCTCACCGGCAAGCCCAGCCGCTGCGCCACTGGTGCAAAGGCCGCCCACTGCGCCGCAATGCCTGCAGGCTCGTCTGCCGTGGCAAAGTGGGTCATTAGCACCGCCAGCCGCACACCAGACACCGCCCGCAGCCGCGCCACCACAGCCTCTGCGTGGTCAGGGCGAAAGCCGAGGCGGTTCATGCCGGTATTCAGCTTCAGCCACACGGTCAGCGGTGCGGCGGTGGCGGGCAGCGGCGTGGTTTCGAGCATACGGAGCTGGGCTTCGTGGTGGATGGCTACCCCTATCCCAGCTTGGGCGCAGGCACGGAGCTCAGCCACGTCAAAAAAACCTTCCAGCAGCACCAGTGGACGTGTTTCGCCGTTATCGCGCAGGGTCAGGGCATTTTCGCTGTTGAGCAGGGCAAAGCCATCGGCCTCGGGCAGCGCGGCCACCACCTGCAAAAACCCATGCCCATAGCCATCCGCTTTAATCACCGCCATCGCACGGCCTTGGGGGGCGTGTTGTTTGGCTAGACGGTAATTGTGTGCCAAGGCATCGGGGTGAATGCGGGCAAGGATAGGGCGGGTCATAGCAAAGGGCTTTCGGCAAAAACGAGGGGCAATGGCGGGGAGCGCGTGCAAGGGGCGGGGTTATGCGCCATCCACCCGCCCAGCGGCTGGCAAACATTATACGCAGAGGACAGGGAGAATCCGGCGGGCTTGGGTTACACTCTCGCCCACCCTTTCGCAGCAATCGCCGCAGGACGGCCCGATGGATATTCTACAAACACTGATTGATTTTTTTACCCACTACGGCTATTTCGCCGTTTTTTTTGTGCTGCTGATTTGCGGCTTTGGCGTGCCGATTCCAGAGGACATCACCCTTGTCGCCGGCGGGGTGATTTCGGGTTTAGGCTATACCAACGAACACTGGATGTTTGCTGTTGGGATGGCTGGGGTGTTGGTGGGTGATGCCACTATGTTTCTGCTGGGACGTTTTTACGGCAACACTTTATTGCAGTGGCCCTTGATAGCACGGGTGGTCACCCCCGAACGCTTTGTCGCCGTGCAAGCCAAGTTTGAGAAATACGGGGTCTGGGTGCTGTTTGTGGCGCGTTTTCTGCCTGGGCTACGCTCGCCGATTTTTATCACCGCTGGGGTGACGCGCCGTGTGCCGTTTTGGCGTTTTTTGCTGATGGATGGCTTGGCCGCGCTGATTAGCGTGCCGGTGTGGGTGTATTTGGGCTTTTTGGGTGCGTCTAACCGCGATTGGCTGCTGACGTGGGTACACCGAGGCCAAACTGGCTTGCTGGGTTTGATTGGGGTGAGTGTGGTCGGGGGGATTGCGTTTTGGTGGATGAAACGCCGCCGCAAGCAACAAGCCGCCGCCTTGGTTCACGCCGTGGGCAAAGACCGCAAACGGTCTCGTCGTACCCGCTGATGCGGCGTATAAGGCGACGCGTCAAGAAAGCCATAAGACGCTAAAAAATACTGAATCAGGTAGTACTAGAGAGGTTGGGCGTCGCGTGACTCGCCCGTGTGTCATTTCCTGCGGGCCCGAACCACCGCAGTCAAACTTTTTCCGCGTCACGATGCGGAAACCCTTGTATGTGGGCAGCTGGAGCGCCTCGGGATTATTTCCGAAATGACCTGACCGGTACTATAGATAGGCACGCATCGCATGACAAATCCACTTGTTATCACCGTCGATACCACCCAAGTCGATGGCTATTTTAATGGCCTGTCAGTCCGCGCCAGCAACCCCAGCCCCGCCTATATCGCCATCGGCGAGTACCTGACCCGCGTCGCCGACCAAACTTTTCCCGCCAGCAGACCCCAGACGGCCAGCGGTGGGCATCCAATAGCCGATTAACGATTGAGCGATACCTCGCCACCAAGGGCGGGGCAAAATCCCTGAACAAAAAAGGCCAGCTCAATAGCAAGGGCGCACTGCTTGTCAGCTCTAAAAAGATGGGGCACCCCTCCACGGGAGGGGAATAACAGCCCAATCACACAGCGGGGAATCACGTTTTTGTGAGGTTGAGGACAGGTGCTCAGACCTGTGCCCCCTCGGGGTCCATCACCCCCCGATTGGCGAGTTCATCGGCGCGTTCGTTCAACGTATGACCGGCATGGCCTTTGACCCAGTGCCATGCGATTTGGTGGCTGGCACAGGCCGCATCAAGAGCTTGCCACAGGTCGGCATTTTTCACCGGCGCACGGCTGGCGGTTTTCCAGCCCCGTGCCTTCCAGCCGTGTATCCACTCGCTAATGCCCTTTTGCACATACTGCGAATCGGTATAGACCCGCACCGTCGCAGGGCGTTTTAGGGTGCGGAGGGCTTCAATCACCGCCCGCAGCTCCATGCGGTTATTGGTGGTGGTCGGCTCGCCGCCCCAGATTTCTTTTTCTGCTTCACGATAGCGCAGCAACGCGCCCCAGCCGCCAGGGCCGGGGTTGCCTTTGCACGCACCATCGGCGTAAATCTCTACGACGGCATCCGCCGTCACTGCATCAGAGGTCATCGGGGGTTTCCGTGTGAATTAAACGACCATCCCGCTTGCTGCCCACAGGGACAGCCAAGGCGCGGGGGGCGTAAGTTTGCCAGCGGGGAGCCAAAAGACGCATGCCGTGGACACGCTTAATCACCTCAAGGCCATAGACCCCTGCCGCTGCCGGCCACCACCGGTCGCCTGCGTCTTCCATAAACGCACAGCGTGCCAGCCACGCTTCGCCTTCAAACGGGGGGCGGTAGCAGAGAAATGCCCCGCCCGCAGGCTCTAGGCTCAGCACGCGCAGCCAGTCTTTTAGCCGATGGAGCGCAATAAACCGCCCCTGCCAAGGCGGGCACTGCTGGTTTTTAAGCCGCCGTGCCATACCCCACAGGCTGTAGGGATTAAAGCCGGTTAACACCGCCCGCCCCTCTGGCACCAACACCCGTTCCACCTCGCGCAGCACCTGATGTGGCTGGGGCGAAAAATCCAGCACATGGGGGAGCAGCACCAAATCTAAGCTTTGATTGGCAAACGGCAAGTGAAACGGTACACAGCCCACGGCGACGTTGCCTTGTTCGCCCACCACGCCCTTCCACGGGATACGGCTTTCGCGCAGAAACGGCACATCAGGCATCCCCACCTGCACCGCGTAATAGCCAAAAATATCGGCCACGGCGTGGTCGATATAGCGTTGTTCGCAGGCAAGGGCATAGCGTCCTAGCGGGGTGGCGAACCACGCATGGAGTGCGGTCATACGGACACCACTTGGCAGGGCGAGGCAAAAGCCGCTAGGGTAGGGGCTTTATTTTGCGGGGTACTGACCATGCAAGTGACTCCTGTTCCAGCGTTTGACGACAATTATATCTGGGTTTTACACGGTGCTAGCCGCGCGGTCGTGGTGGACCCCGGTGATGCCGCCCCCGTGCTGGCTTTTTTGGCCGCGCACCAGCTGACCTTGGCGGGCGTGCTGATTACCCACCATCACGGCGACCACACCGGTGGCATTACGGCATTGCAGGCGGCTTTTCCGGCAGTGGTGATTTATGGCGCAGCCACCCAAGCCGAGGTGAACCAGCCTGTGCAAGACGGCGACACGCTTGATTTGGGGGCGGATTTCCCACCCTTCACCGTGCTGGCCACCCCAGGCCATACGCTCGACCACCTAAGCTATCTGGGCGGCGGCTATCTGTTTTGCGGCGACACCCTATTTGGCGGGGGATGCGGGCGGCTGTTTGAAGGCACACCGGCGCAGATGCTGGCCTCGCTCGACCGGCTGGCCGCGCTGCCAGAAGACACCCACGTCTGCCCCGCCCACGAATATACGCTGTCCAATTTGCGCTTTGCCCAGCGGGTAGAGGGCGATACCCCCGCCCTTGGCATCCGGCTGAGCGTGGACACCGCCCGCCGTGCCGCAGGGCAGCCGACCGTGCCCAGCACACTGGCGATTGAGCACGCCACCAATCCTTTTTTGCGGGTAGCAGAGCCGGCGATTTGGGCGCAGCTCGCCGCAGAAAATGGGACGATGCCCGCAGACCGCTTGGCCGCTTTTACTGCACTACGGGTATGGAAAAATCGGTTTTAATCCGAGGGCATAGGCGGCAGGTCAAGGAAATAGCTGTTTATATTTCAAATAGTTGACAGCCAAACAGGGGCAAACTAGCATCGCGCCCACTCCTCGTTTTTAAAAGCTGCCAACCGTGATGAAACGCCTCTCACCGCTTGCGCTTGCCGCGTGCTTTGTTCTCCCTGCCGCCGCCTCTGCCCAAGACCTCTCCGCGACCACCAGCCCCCGCGATACCGCTGCCTACTTTATGGGGTTGAACGCCAGTTTGCTGCGTAACGGCGACAACGTCTGGCAACGGGCGCGTGAGGGCTTTCAGTTGCCCGATACCGATGCCGACATCGTGCGCCGCCACGAAGCCGCCTACTCTGCCCGCCCTGAATCGTTCCGCCGGATGCTCGACCGCAGTCGTCCCTACTTGTTCCACATCATGAACGAAGTGGAACGCCGAGGGATGCCCACCGAAATCGCCTTCTTGCCGCTGGTCGAAAGCGCGTTTAACGCCCAAGCCGTCTCCAGTGCCAAAGCTGCAGGCTTGTGGCAGTTTATGCCTGCCACCGGTCGGCACTATGGGCTAGAGCAAACCGTGTGGTACGACGGTCGGCGCGATGTACTGGCCGCCACCCAAGCCGCCCTCGACTATCTGCAAAACCTCTACGGCATGTTTGGCGATTGGCACTTAGCCCTTGCCGCGTATAACTGGGGCGAAGGCAACGTAGGCCGTGCGATTGAAAAAAACCGCGCCAACGGCCTCCCCGAAGATTTTGCGTCTATTCGGATGCCGAACGAAACGCGGAACTACGTCCCCAAGCTGCTGGCCGTGCGGAATATCCTGACCGACCCCTCCCGCTTTGGCGTGAGCTTGGCCGCCTTTCCGAATAAGCCGCACTTTGTGTCGGTCAGCACCGGGAAGCACATGGATTTGGATGTCGCCGCCAAGCTGGCAGAAATGCCGATGGACGAGTTTAAAGTGCTAAACCCCGCCTTTAACCGCCCCATTTACGCCCACAAACCTGGACGGCAATTGCTGATTCCGGCTGCCCGCGCCGAAGCGTTCGAAAAGAACCTCGCCAACTACACCGCCCCGCTGATGAGCTGGCAGCCGTACACCACCCAAGCCGGTGACACCGTCGAAACCTTGGCCGAACGCTTCAGCATGAAAGCCGATGCCCTGCGCCGTGTGAATGGCGTGGCGGGCAGCAGCTTGCCGCAGGGGCAAACCCTGTTGGTGGCGCAGCAAGGCGGCAGTCTCGCGCCGATTCCTTACGAAGTCCCCACCGTGGCACTGGTTGAGCCCGCCCGCCCTGATATGCGCCTAGATGCCCGCCCTGTGTCCGCCGTGGTGGCGAAAGCAAGCCCCGCCGTGACTGCACCGCTGCCCGTGGCTGCTGCGACACCCGCCGCGCCGCCTGTCGCTCCGCTGGTTTTGGCTGCTGCCCCCGTGGTGACGGCACCGGCGGCGGCCTTGCCTGCCGCGCCGCTGGCTCTGGCTCTGGCTACACCGGTTGCGGCCACCGCAACGGCCTCGCCTAGCCCTGCCCCCACCCTGTCTGCCGATACCGTGGTGACGGCTGCTGCGACTGCCGCCCCTGCCGCCACGGTTTCGCCGACGGCACCGGTGTTGGTTGCTGCTGCGCCGAGCGTCCCCGTGCCTGCTGATGCGGAGACGGCCAGCCCCGCGTCTCGCCCCGAAGCCACGGAGAGCGCGGCCTCTGCAGCACCGAGCACCGCTTCTGCCGCACCCGATGCCTTGGGGGATGAAGGCACCGCCGTCGTTGCTGCAAGTGCAGCTCCCGCCACTGTCCCCGCTGCTGCCCCTGTGGTGGCCGAAGCCCCATCCCGCACCCCGCCCCGCGTCTTACTGGCCACCGCCAGCATAAATGCCCCTGCGGCTGTGGTCGCCACGCCTGCTGCCCCCCCCAAATCCAGCACACCCGCAGCAACGGCAACCCCTGTGGTCAGCCGCCATGTGGTCAAGTCGGGCGACACGCTGTATAGCCTCGCTAAGCACTATGGCGTCACCCCCGCCGAGCTCAAAACCCGCAACCGTTTGGATTCGGACGCGCTGCACCTTGGGCAGACGCTGGTGCTGAATGGGGTAAGCAGCCCCGCCGCTGCACCCAAAGAAGTCCGCAAAGAGTATGTGGTGCAGAAGGGCGACACGCTGTTTAGCATCGCGCGGAAATTCAACGTGGAGCACAGCGACCTGATGAAGTGGAACCACGACAAGCAACTGGCGCGGCTGATGCCAGGGTTTAAACTGACTTTACGCACCCATTAAAGTGGGTTTAACGGCGCGTTAAAAAGCGGCAAGGGCACGGTGTCCTTGCCGCTTTTTTGTGGGTGACGGATAGGGCGTTTCATGGAGAAGTCTCTGGCGTGAGACTTGGCGTTGGTCAAATCCAGAAACGACAACACCCACCGGAACGAATCGGGAGGGTGTTGTCGTTTGCCTTGTGTGAACACACATTCAAGTGGATTTTTTCACGGGCAGCTGAAAATTTTTCGGTGGTGCATATTTTTTCGGACGCTCAATCTCTGCGCCATCGGCCAGCACCACTCTTTCGGCAAAAAGATTGCGTGCAAAATGTGACTCTGTTACGCGAATCCTGCCATTGGCGGCATCCTCGAGTGCCTTCGAACGATTAAGGCGTCGCTCGGGAATTGCGACGCGAATTTCTTTCTCGGGAAATGCCTCGCGAACGATTCGGATTGCGGGCGCAATATCCGTATCGGCGGTGTAGATGATGGCTTTGTCGAACATGCCCTTATAGGCCAGCTTCACCAGATAGACCGCGAGGTTGACATCACTTTCCTTTTCTTCGTGCCCATCCCACTGGTGCTTGCAACTCGGGCAATTGCGCGGCTTTTTCTTGAACGTACCCATCACTGGAACAACGCCGGTCGATTTGACCGCTTCGACATACACACGGTGGCGGTCTTGGGCATCCTGAGTAATCCATCCCGCGTATGCCGAGAAGTAATAACCACCGACAAGCAAATCATTTTTGGGATGAATGAGTGCCTTGCTCAGCGACCAGATATCAAGCCACTTGAGATAGTGTTTGGTGTTTGTATGCCGCTTGGTCGTCAGATGACGATCCAGATCGTCGATGGCGTGATAGAGATTGAAGCCATCCACAAAAATCACTACGCGATTTTGTTGCTCCAAAGCAAGTCCCCAAAATGAAACCGGCCGCGCTGGCGGCCGGGACCTTGGGGAAACCCCTCGGGATGATGAGCCGGTACCGCAGGGCACCGGGTCCAACAGCCGTGCTGTTGGGATGAGTGGCTCCGGCACCGCTGGGCACCGGGACCCTACGGTGTGCCGCAGGGGATGTTTAAGGCTCGAATTATCAGCACGCATCCCGTCATTGTCAATCGTCGCTGGGAACGTTTGTTTCCTGATGTTTGTTGACATCCTCCCCCGCCTTTAAAGACGGGGGATTCCTACTGCGGTCAGACTTGCGCCTGACGCACTTCGGCGGGTTCTTGCTTCACCGAGCGGCCTAGTTGCGCCGACTCTCCACAAGCTAACAAGCGGTGTCCCCGCTCTAAAACATTGATCGCGCCGACCACATCGGCGTGGTTCTGGTAGCCACATGCGACGCAGGCGAACTGGGCTTGGCTGCGGCGATTCTCTTTTGACATATGCCCACACGCCGGACAGGTTCG